>Ga0307373_10000256_pt1 | contig 99234 bp, 88 predicted proteins | sample OX2MG_FD_202534 | JGI IMG/M metagenome (GOLD analysis project Ga0307373, IMG submission 202534) | Soil microbial communities from Risofladan, Vaasa, Finland - OX-2 | ecosystem: Environmental > Terrestrial > Soil > Coastal area > Acid sulfate soil | place: Finland: Risofladan, Vaasa | collected...
GAAATATCCGCGTTCCGGAATCCCGCATCTTTCAAGCTTCCGAGCGCGTATTCAACGCCGGGACGGTTTGCATAAATACCGAACACTGCCGTGTTTTTACCAGCCATTGTTGTTTTCTCCTATGTTCAATTTATTTGGGGATCGCTTACTGACCCGACTGCTTCGGAACTATCCGGATTTCGTCTGAGATATTTCCCTTGCCCGCTACTTCCGAGGCTTTCGCCGCGATTGCTTCTTTTTCTCTGCGGGAATTGACAGGGCCCTGTAAGGTGACGTGACCATTTCTGGTGATCACTTTGACGTTGTGGCCATACGTGGACAGCGCCTTGTCGTTCATGATCAAGCGTCTGATGCGCCGGGTGATTTCCATATCGGAAGAACTGTTTTTCTGCTGGTCCGCCGTCATGCCGGCGTTTTGATTTCTCTTCGTGTTGTCCGGCGGAGCTTGCTGAGCTTGAGCGAGAGAGGGTACAGAGCACAGCGCCACGGAGGCGAGAAAGATGACGGACGCAAGCCAAGTGGCTCGCGGGATGAGTTTTGTCACCATGTTCATTCGGTTTCTCCTCAGAGAATCTATTGTCAAGCTGGGGCCGTTTGCCGAGTTAAAAGATGGCTCCCCGTCGCAATCAACGGAGCTCCTGGGTCGGAACGTCCTGGGGGTCGTGAGGGATTTCAGGGCTGGGGTTATCGCGGCGGCGCTCGGGATTATCAGGCCTGTTTGGATCGCTTGGCCGGGGCTTGCGCCGCCGGTCTGGATCGGGCTGGCGCGGATCCGGCTGGAGTGGTTCTTCCACCCGGGCATTTGTTGTGTTGGTCTGCTGAGTTGGCATTTTGTCTCTCCGTATTTGAGAATTGAGCCTGGGCCTTTTTTTTCCGAACTCGTGTTAGTTTGAAGCACGGTGGCACCGCAATCCATCCGGCATAAGCTGTAACATCGCGCGAAATAGAATGTATCTCAGCGGAGGAGTTAGAATTAGAAGAGGTAGGAGGGGCCGTCGTTATCGGGTGGAAGTGCAACGGCCCCTTGTGGAGGGTTGTGGCGATTGGCGAGTGAGTGTTGCGGTCGGGTGAACATTACAGGGTCAGGATACGCAGAGCTGCGAAACAATGCTATCGGTGGAGCACTTTAATTCTGAGGGAGAATCTCCGTAGGCGACAGCGGACTACACGCTACGCGTCCTACAGCTATTTCGTGGTGGCGGCATTGGGTGTATCTTCGCCAAGGGCGGTCGCCAAATCCATTTGGTGTTCCTGTTCGTCGACGAGAATGTCGCGAATATGTTCCGCCAGAGCGAACTCTCCGAGGGCTTCGCATTGGCGCACGCGCTCACGGTAGTCGCGAATCGTTTCGTTCTCCTGCTCCAGATCGTAGCGAAGCATGTCCGTGGCTCTCTCGGAAGTACGAACCTGCAGGGGCTTCACCTCGGGCATTCCACCGAGATAATCAACCTGTTTGGCAATGATCAGGGCGTGGTTGAGCTCTTCCTGAGCGTGCTTCTCAAGTTCGGCAGCAATGTTCATGTACTCAGCCCCTTTGAGGACCTGGGAATATACGATGTAAGCAATGATGGCCTGATATTCGCGGGCGAGGTCTTTGTTCAATAATTCGATGAGTTGGCCACGCGACACGGCAGGCTTATTCGAACCCGGGGCAGTAGAAGCGGTTTCACTGGAAGTTGAGCTTGACGGTGTTCTGGCCATGCGGCTCCTTTGGAGTATGGAAGCGAAAACGCCTCGCCCGAGGGTAAGGCGTTTCGCCCGAAATTGGAATAGTAAATTAACGGTGAACGTGGACGGCGATTAGCGGCCTGCGCGCTGAGCTTTTTCCTGTTCGGTCTTCAGAGTATCCGCGAACTCCTGAGTTTGCTTCTCAGCGACGTCCTTGGTGATACCGTAATACTCCTGAAGCTTTCCGACCAACTGCTGACGATTCCCATCAATGACATCGAGGTCGCCGTCGGTCAGCTTGCCCCATCTCACTTTGGCCTTGCCTTTGTACTGCTTCCACTTTCCCTCAAGTTGATCCCAGTTCATTGTTACCTCCGTTTAGAGAAGCGGTTTCGACTAATCGCCGACGGGTCTTCGCCGGCAACGCGCGCTCAGCCATTGCACGCTATGAACAGGAGACACCACTCGGGGGTCGTTAAGGAATACGGGGTAAGCCTGATAGGCCGTGGGTAGAATCGAGTAGCAGGAGCTGACAATGCAGCGTTGGATTGGGCTTACGGGAACTGAGGACTATGAGTGATAGGGCTATACAGCAAAGCTTGACCGACGATACGTGAATAGGTGTATTGTGCCCGGCCGGGAAAGAGCCTAAAAGGGTTGCGGTACAGGGGCGTGTGTCAGAAGAGCTTGAGAACGTAAATTGCCCCTCGAGGAGGCACCATGTTGAGCTGGGCAGTCGTATTCCTTATCGTAGCGATTATCGCAGCGGTGTTCGGGTTTTTCGGGATTGCGGCGGCAGCGGCAGGAATTGCCAAGATCCTTTTCTTCATTTTCATCATTTTGTTCCTGGTGTCCCTGGTTGGCGGATTAATGCGCCGGACGTAGCATCGCAAGAACCAACGGCGCAAGTAGATGGAAGCACGTGTAAGAAGGATCGCGGGGACCAGATCCCCGCGACACCCAGCCTGTCTTACGAGAGGTACTGATGAAGACCGCTACGATCATTGGCATCGTACTGATTGTTCTTGCCGTAATTTCTTTCGCATATCAGGGAATCACGTACACCACGCATAAAAAAGTGGTGGACTTAGGGCCCATACAGGCCACCGCAACCGAGCACAAGACGATTCCGTTGTCGCCCATATTCGGCGGCATTCTGCTGGTGGGAGGAATTATTCTGGTAGTGGCGGGTAGCAGGGGAAAAGCATAGCCTTCAAGAAAGATAGATGCCTCATAAGCAGCGCGACGCTCTAAATCATTATTTTGTGTCCTGCCCGCTCGCATGATCCCAGCCGGTAAACCTAAGGTATCGAAGAATTTAGTGCTGTGCGGACGCCGCTGCCGAGGCGACCGTAGGGGTTATCGCTTTCAACTCGTCAATCTCGCTGACCACGCGAGGCCATTCTTTTTTGTCTTTCTTGGTGGCAAAGGGCGCGTCGAGGTTGCTGTAGTAAGAAAGCAGGTCCGCACGGAGCTCTGGTGAGATTTGTTGGAAATGGTTCTTGGCCAGACGGTCAACCAGTTCGGCGTAGGTCTTGTCCGCCAGAGGGTACTGGCCGGGCCCGGTAACAGTGCCCGTGTCGAAATTGTCGTTTTGAATATCTAAATGGCCAGTCTGCTCTTTTTGGTGGATAGCGTCCGCGTAGTCCCTAATCGTGGCATTGAAACTGAGCATGAAGAGTTGCCCCGCCTGGGGGGTAGGGGCACGGAACGATAAAGCTCTGAATGGCCCTATCTTGGGTACGATGCGGAGCAGGAAAGAGAGGAGCCTTGTGCCGAACCCAGGTTTCTTGTACTGATCTTTCCAACTCTTCTTGTAGCTGGCACGCGAAATATTGTAAATAAACTTACGGCGCGTGATGCCCGGAATTTCCTTTCGGATGTCGTTTTTCTTGGTCTGCCATGCCACCCTGGTCATTTGAGGAATCACGGTGCTGACGCTATAACGAAACGTCCCGATGGCAAGGTCGTACTTGGTGATTATGGAGGTCAGGTCAAGGGAATAGGTGTCCTGGAAAGCTCTCTGCAGCAAAGACTGCGAGACTTCGAATCCGATGTCATCGTGATAGTTGTCCGAGGCGTAATGGCCCTTGGCCACCTCCAAGACATCGAATCCGAATTCCGTCTTTAAATGTGCCGCGGGGTCCTGATCGTAAACGACCACGTTTCCAAATTTGCGGCGAAGTTTTGGGTAAAGCATCGGGACCACGCGGTTCACGGCGAGGCGATGGCCGTCATTGTCGGCAATGTAATGTGCGAGGGCGCCGAGCGCGAAGGCGTATTCGTCGAGATTTTTGGAATCGCGAATCAGAGCTCTGACGAAATCAGCGCTGCGGACATAGTGAGTGAGATCGCTGAAGAACTTGTTTCCGAAGGGATAGTAGCCCATATCCTGAATGATGGCTCCGCCATAGGCGTATGCATGGGCCTCCTTCAGTTCGTCCGGAGTGGCGTTCGGGAATCGCTGTGCAAGCAGGGGCTTGATAACGGGATCCCATTCGCTATCGATAACCGCTTCGTGACTGAGGACGGAGAAGCCTTGCGAGCCCTGGACCGTGAATATGAAGAGTAACACGAGAACCGCGGCGGATTTGAGTCCCCACCTTAGGGGCAGCAAGTTGGGCGCCCTCTCGGGAGTGAAATTCGCCAGAGCTTTCGACTCTTGAGGATAATTTCTGCGGCATCTTCTGGGCATCGGAGCCTCTGATAATTAGATGATCTCTGTCGAAATTCGGGACTCAGCTCTTCGATTCATCGGACGGGATATGAGTGAGAACACCAAAAGGCAAATGGCGGAATATGTCACTCAGGGGCACCAATAGTTTCGTTCCTCTGGCCGTTGGTGTCAATGATTCGCTGGTGAGGACGTTGACCCATCGGGGAGGGGCGCCCGAGGGTAGGACTAAGGCCGCCGAGCCCCACGCCTTGCGCCCCAAGGGGAAACCTCCCTGAGCGGTCAAATTTGTCAACAATCGCGGGACGGCGACTACAGCCCAGGCGCCGCGAGAACGCCGCGCGAAAGCGTGTACGAATTCGCTCTTGCCCCGAACCTCAAGGGCAATATAGTCGCCGTCCAAGAACATGTCGGCGTGGGCTTTCCGAAGTCGCAGAAGGCACATGGTGATATAGAGTTTGAGACGTCCATCGTGCCAATGGCTCAGGAAGTCCTGGCATAAGTCAGGAAACGCATCGCTGCCATTGGATTTTAACTCCTGCAGCATTTCTATTCGCTTCTTGAAATTCACCGGTTGCCTGTTATCTGGATCGGTTAAGCGGAAATTCCAGATTTCGTTCCCTTGATAAAAGTCAGGGACGCCCGGAGAAGTGATCTTTAGAATCAGCTGGGACCAAGAATTTGCGGCCCCATAAAATGCGAGTTTCTTTTGTAGGGTCAAGAAATCAGTCAAAAATCGATTGTCGCCGGAGCCATCGACAATGGAATGCACGAACTTGCGAAGAGCCGCTTCGTGTGGCTCATTTGGAGAAATCCAAGATGTGCCGGTCTTGGCTTCTCTGGCGGCCTTGATGAAGAACTCCTCAATTCGTGCCTCAAGTTTCCCGCAATTTGCGTTACTGGGACATTCTGTCGGCCATACTCCGAGCATGGATTGGTAGAGAATGACTTCCTCGTTAGGCGTTGGGACGACGTGATCGCCCAAGCGGGTCTTTTTCGATTTGTTCCAGTGGGACCAGCGCTTGAGGCGTTTGTTCCATACACCCGGAATTTCAGAGAGGACATTGAGTCTAGCGCGTACATCCTCGCTCCACTTCGTGTCATGGGTGGAAGTTGCGTTGAGGGTATGCGGATGATTCTCCAGCGTGCGGCGATTAAATTCGTGGAACGATTGGGAGCCGAAGCAAATATCATCGTGGAACGGATTATTCCCGACTTCGTTGACGGAAATAAGGCTGTGATGAGTAAAGAGAGCGGTGTCTTCGAGCCCTTTTGCCATGACGGCGCCGGTAAACTGCTGCCATCGCATAATGAAATCCAGCCACGCTGCGCGTTCCAAATCCGTGGCGAACGAGAGCTCCGAAAGAAATACGCCACGCAAGAAATTCCAAACCGCTTCGCTGACGGCCGCAGGCGCACCGCGGCCGATCGCGTTCGCCAAGGCTTGCTCGAGGAACACGCGATCCTGCGCGCGCAAATTCGCATCGCGGTAATAAGTCCTGTATATGGGAAGGCTCGCGGTGACTTCCTTCAGCCCTCGTATCAATTCGCCGGCGGGCAGATCTCGTGCGGCGGGCACCACAGCGGCCAGCCTGGCAAGACGGTACGCCAATGACCTTACGTCGGTAGCGAAGAGTTGCTTCATGACATCTTTTTTTTGAACGTACCATGCATCCGCAAAAGACAACTTCAAGCCGGCGAATTTTCGATACGACTTTTCCAGTGCGCGATAACCGCTCTGGTCGATGAAGACAGCGTTGACGGCATTGAGAAAATCGTACCCTGTTCCGCCGAAAACCGGCCACTCGGAAGGAAGTTCTTCGCTGCCGCAAGTGATTTTCTCGACGACGGTATAAATCGGCGATGCGCCGTTATGCTCTCCGGCGCCGGAAACGGGAATGGATTTCAGGCGCTGCAAGTATTCGAGCGGATCAAACAATCCATCAATGTGGTCAATCCGCAGACCAGACACTTTGCCTTCCTGAATCAAGCGCATGATGGAAGCGTGCCTGGCGGCAAAGACGATGGGATCTTCGGTGCGCAGACCGATTAAATCATTGATGTCAAAAAATCGCCTGTAATTGATCTCATCCCTAGCAAGGCGCCAATCCGCCAAACGGTACGCCTGGGCGTTCAGAAGCGCGTCCAGCCGAAGGAACGACCCCTCCTCTCCGGGGACCCCATTGAATGTGGTGAGGGCGTCCGTCAAGGCTTGCCGAATCGCATCGTCGTCTTGATGCAAATGCCAAAGTTCAGCTTTGAGGCGGGCACTTGCCTTCTCGTTTTCTTCCGCGGCGTTTTGGACTTCTGCGTCGTCGTGCGGCACAGGATTCGCGGGCAGCCGTAACTCTCTCAGCTTGGCAGATCTAGCTTCATTTTTTTCCTTCAATAAATCCGCGGCCAGGTCAAGGATTAACGGATAGGTATTTGGGTTGATGGGCAGTCGATTGTTCTGATATTGAATGAAGAAACCGCGATTATCGAGGAGCAGTTTGAATCCTTGTTGCAGGAGGACACGGCTGTACGTCTCCGGCAGAATTGGAAGTATTACCCGATTAGCCAGCAGGACACTGACTTTGGGTCCTGGGGGCTGCCAATCGATGTCGAAGAAACGCGCGTAGCGGGATCCCCGGCCGTTTTCGAGGACATCCATCCACCAGGGATTTTCCGCACTGACGGCCATGTGATTCGGGACGATATCAAGGAGGAGACCCATGTCGTATTGGCTGAGCCTATCGGAGAGACGGTTGAACTCGTCTTCGGTACCCAACTCCGGATTAATTCGAAGCGGATCGGCGACGTCGTATCCGTGAGAGCTTCCCGTGCGCGCCTTGAATCGAGGCGAGGCATAAAGGTCCGTGATTCCCAGGTCATGGAGATAGGGGATAATCTCTTCGGCATCCGTGAATCGAAAGTCCGCGTTGAATTGAATGCGATACGTGGCGGAGGGGATTCGCATGCGAGCTTATTCCACGCGTATGGAGAGCTTCTCGCCGAGGGAGCGAAAGAGCCTGAGCCATTTTTCAGAATCGATCGGAGGCTCCAGTTTCCCATCGCGAATTTGTGGGTACACGTTCTTCAAAGCGTCGAAGTAAATATTCTGCACGCTCCAGTACTGCACTCGGAAAGGCGCCGTTTTGGCCACGCCCACGGCAGAATCGAGCATTTCCAAAAGGCCGAGGTCGTGCGGATCAGCCTGAAACCGTGCAGCCATCCCCTCCAGCTTCTTGCGAATTGCAAATTCGAGAGTAGTTCCGTCCAGGGGCACACCGGTGCGTTTCGCCTCATCGAGCAGCGTTTGCATTTCCTGGATATTCAGATTGTCAGATTCGATGGTTCTCAGGATGTCAGCATTCAAGGTGAATTCGGCCGCCACTTGGAAACGGGGAATAGGGGGCATGCCCAGCGCGTTTATGAAGCGCATCAGCGGAGCGCGATTCTCATATAGCTGGCGGTAGAGGTGTTCGGCTTCTTCCAATGCGGAATCCAAAATCTGGTTTACGATCTTGCGCTGCTCATCGCGGAAAAGGAATTTCAGCGTATATGTTCCGCTCCCGTATGCTTTATCGACGACGCGAACGAGTTCGGTGAAATCGCCGCGCTCGAATGCCTCGATAATTTCCTTAACCGTGGCTTGGTATGCCTCTTCGCCCGCAAACTTGCGAACACCTCCGGTGATATTGTGGTCGCCGAGGTATATGACGCCAAATGAAATATCCTCCGATTCGGTGGTGATATCGGAAGAGATATGTGCACGGCCGACGAGCAATCGTGTCTTTCCCGAGGAGAGTTTACGAACATCCTGCTGCGAAATGGTATAGCAATACGTGCGCGCTTCGCTCCCGCCGTTGGAAAAAAGCGAACTTACTGCAAAGTGCGCGCCCACACCGTTCAGGTCCAACATGACCGGCTTCACAAATTGTTCATAGACGCGCCTGCCGTCCTGATTCTCTGGAATATTGCTTTTTGCGCGGGAGAGACGCTCGACAAACTCGGGTTCAAGGTTTGCGTTCCCGGTAAGCTGAGAAGCGAGTTGAACGGCGCGGGCAGCGTATTGGATCGCTTGCACCGTTTCCAGGCCGGAAAGTTCATCGAAAAACCAACCGCAGCTGGTGTACATCAACATGGCGTGGCGTTGGAGCTCGAGAAGCTTGAGAGCGCGTAGCTTTTCATCCAGGGAAAGCCCGCGCCCCGAAACGTGATACAGGAAATCGCAGACATTCTTTGGCGAGCGATCAAGGATCACGCGGATATATTCGTCCCGCGCACGCCAAGGATCTTGAAATAGTTCGCGGCCCTTTTCCTCGTATATTGGAGCGAGGGCGTCACGAAGCCAATCCATGGCTTCGCGAAGCGGCGCGCGCCAATTTTGGTTCCATCCCGCGTGCGCTCCTGAATTGCAGCCACAATTGCTGCGCCAACGTTCAACTCCGTGAGCGCAACTCCAGGAACTGTCGTCAAAAATCAGCGCCTCGTGGGTGGGAGGATGCTGTTCAAGAAACTCGGAGTAATTCGTCAAAGTGGCGAGCTTGTTCTCTTCGATAAATCGAAGGGCGTACGCCAAGGCCATGTCTCCGTGCGGCTTGTGATGTCCGTAAGTCTCGCCGTCAGTGGCGATATGCGCCAATTGGGGCCAGTCCCGCGAATCGGAAAAGATGCTCATCAAGCGATGGGCGAAAATCTCGCCATTTTCGAGGAGATTCTCGAATGCAATTCCTCGCGAGACGGGGCCGTCATAGAAAAACACGGCCATCTGTTTCCTGGATGCAAGTTGGACTTTGTAAGCCATGGAAGGGTCGATCTGGCCACCGCTGACGTCGCGCCATTCTTTTTCGCCGATGCGGCGAACCATGCGCGCCGAATGTGGCGAGAGAATTGTGAATTTAATCCCGTTGGATGCCAGGGCTTCGAGTGAGTCCATATTTACAGCTGCTTCGGGAAGCCACATGCCCTCTGGCAGACGCCCGAAGCGATGCTCGAAATCGCGAATACCCCACGCCACTTGCGTGTATTTATCGCGCGGGTTCGCCAGCGGAAGGATCATGTGGTTATAGGCTTGGGATATTGCTGAACCATGTCCGCGATGTTGCTCGCGGCTTAATTTGTCGGCGTCCTGAATCGCGTGATATACGCTGGGGGCTTTTTCTTCCATCCAGGCCAACAAAGTGGGACCAAAATTGAAGCTGATCTTGGCGTAGTTATTTGTGATGTCGACGATGCGGCCTTCGCCGTCGAGGATGCGGCACGCCGCATTGGCCGCATAACACTCCGCCGTGATCCGTTCGTTCCAATCGTGATACGGATACGCGGAATCCTGCACTTCCACGGCCTCGAGCCACGGATTCTCACGAGGGGGCTGATAGAAATGAGCATGGACACAAAGAAAACGGTCGTTCAACAAGAACCCCCGTCGTCAAGGCGGAACAAAATGAATGATGTTGCGGCAACATCCAAAGTCACCGGGTTTCTGGAATCGAGCATTGCAGGTGTTTCGGTAGGGGATCCTCCCCAGCGGGGATCGGCTGAATCGAGCTTCTTTGTCCAGACTCCCTGAAATATGGAAAATGTAAGGCGGGCTGGAGAACGATCGAAATTCAAAGCGATGAAGACGCGATCTGCGTCGTGCCATCGCTCAATGACAAGGGCTGGGGGATCGAATGGTGTCACCTGCATTCTCTGTTTGTCGAGATGAGAGAGCGCGGGGATGACGCGACGGAGCGTGAGCAACTCCGTGTAAAACGACAGAAGGGCCGCATGTTGACCCTGTCCCCTCTGCTCCCAATGAAGCTTGCTGCGCATGAAAGTTTCGTAGGCTTGTGGGTCCGGGACGGAATCTCGCCACTTGAAACGCTCGAATTCCCTGCTACGGCCCTCACGCACACTGCGCACTAAATTTTCATCACCATGGCTGACGAAATATTGGAACGGAGAAGTCTCGGCATACTCCTCTCCCATGAATAGAAGAGGGACGAAAGGCGATAGTAGAACTGCGCCAGCAACCAGCTTGAGAGCGTCGAAAGAGACGATCTGAGCGAGGCGTTCGCCCTGAGCGCGGTTCCCGATCTGATCGTGATTCTGGCTAAAGGCAATCAAGCGGTGCGCAGGAGTTGTTTGGGATGAATTCCCGTGCCTGCGACGCCGAAAATGCGAATATTGTCCTGAATAGACGAATCCCTCCGAATGAGCCTTTGCCAAATCGTGAATCGATCCGAAATCCTCGTAGTAACCGTTGCGTTCGCCAGTAACCAGGGAATGGAGCGCGTGATGAAAATCATCATTCCACTGGGCGTCGAAGCCGCACCCGCCGGAGTCCTGGGATTCGACGGTGCGCGCGTCATTGCGATCATTTTCCGCAATTAAGTGAATCATTCGTCCGGTGCGGGCTGCAAATTCGTGAACTCGCGAAGTCAACTCCTCGAGGAATGGCTTGGCGGATGCGTCGATGATGGCGTGAATTGCGTCCAACCGCAAAGCGTCGACATGGAATTCGGAAATCCAATACAGGGCATTCTCAACAAAGTAGCGGCGAACTTCGTCACTATCAGGACTATCGAAATTGAGCGCATTGCCCCACGGGGTGCGGTAGTGATCGGTGAAATAGGGTCCGAAATCGCCGAAATAATTCCCCTCGGGCCCGAGGTGGTTGTAAACGACGTCGAGGGCAAGCCCTAGGCCCACCTCATGGCAGGCATTAGCGAGCCTTTTCAATCCCTCAGGACCGCCGTAGGAATTCTGGACAGCATAGGGATAAACGCCGTCGTATCCCCAATTGCGGTCGCCGGGAAATTGCGCGACGGGCATTAATTCGAGCATGGTGATTCCAAGCGATTTCAGCGCTGGCAGGCGTGGAATGATAGCGTCGAAAGTGCCTGCCGGCGTGAAGGTGGCCACGTGGATTTCATAGAAGACGGCGCTGGGCAGTGCGATTCCCTTCCAGTGCCAATCAGACCAGGAAAACTTCGCGCAAAGGACTTGGGACCCGCCGTGTACCCCGTGAGGCTGATAGCGGGACGCCGGATCGGGCCGCACAGTGGTCTCGTCCAGGAGATAATTGTAGATAGCGCCGGGATGGACATCGATGCCGGAATAATAAAAATAGCCGCGTTCCCATTTTTCCATGGGAACGATTCGCTGTACGGGTTGGCAGATCTGCAATTCCACTTTTCGCGCAAAAGGTGCCCACACAAGAAAAGAACAAGAACCATCTTCCAGGACAGTTGGCCCCAACGATGTTTTGGACAACATGGCCAGTATTTTATCCATGGAATTTGCGGAGCGTCATCTTACCGGATAAATAGGACAACGGACAAAAGATCGCTCCTAAAAATCCTGAAAATAGGACCTGGATCCACTCGCGCGATTAGGGTTCATCGTCGAACATGTTACCGAGGAATCGAAAACTTGCCGCGGCTACCATGGAAACCCGGACGCGCGATTGACAGGGTTCACGAAGCGCGCCGCCGCCGGGTGCGCACCGCTTTCCGCGAGGATCTACGCCTCGCCGCGGCTCCCCTGCGCCGGGCGGCTGAACGCGTCTGACGTGCGAGCGCGCGTTTCGAAGTCGTCGCGGTGCTTTCCCTTCGAAGCGCGGCCGTCACGGCTTGCGAGCGCTTTCGCGAGGGTTTCCGGGCGTGCGTGGCTTTTTGCGAATCCCGAGCGGCTTGTTTACGCGTACGGGCCGAAATGGCGCCGCGCTTAGGCACAGGCAGCTTCACGCCAGCACGTCTAGCCTTCGAGAGCCCAATTGCGATCGCCTGCTTGGCGGAGCGGGCGCCATGCTTGCCTTCGCGGACATGTTCGATTTCTTCGCGGACAAATTCGCCCGCCTGCGTCGACGGCGACTTTCTCTGACGCGCGTCTTCGCGTGCGCGTTGCAACGTTTCCTGATCCGGCATAGGTCTCCTTCCGGGCGAGGCCGCAGTTCCTGTTGGGTTGTCACCCGTTCATCGGGCTGCTTTGCCTCGAGAAGATTGGGTAGAGCGGCCGAAGCCATGTGAAGTAAACCACAAAAGCTGGCGGGGCAGAATACAGCGAAGAAAGTACAACGGAATTGATATTGCCTTACTGATTTCAGCGAGCGCCGAGCGATTGGAAAGGAGATAAGAAGTGCTCGGAAAGTTAAGCTAATAGTCCAGAAAAGGCCGGACTGGGCGGGGATTGAACGGGAAAATATAACTCCAGTTCGGCCATTTTCCGGAAGCTTTTTCTCGAAGCAAAAAATATGCGCGGCTGCGCCCTATCCGCGGCTGGATTACCGTTCACCCGCCATACTGCGGACATGCGTTGTTATGGCGCGGCGAAGAATTCTCGCGAGCTCCAGGCGCCGGTAGGGATAGCAGAAAAAATCGAAAGCTCCCGTGTTCATCGCGGCGAGGTACTCGCGGTATTCATCTGTGCAAGCGGGCGTGGAAACGATGACGACCGGAGTTGCCACGACTTGACGCTTGGCTTGCTTGACCAAGTCGCGATAGGAGCCATCCTCAAGCCAAAAGCCGCAGAGACAAGCCGCGATTTTCCCGGTTGCGAGCCAGACTCTTGCGTCCACCGATCCCTTCACCCAAACCGTGTTGATGGGGTACGGTTCCAGGAGCTTCGCCAAATGATCCGAGATTGCCGGTTCCCCGCTTGCGACCAAAATTGTAGGGTCTTCAGCAAGCACACGGAAATCCGCTGTGGAGTGGACGCCGTGAAGTTGTTCGGTAGCAGTTAACACGGTACTCATAGCCGAACCTTTCGAATCTACCTCTGGGAGAAGAAGAAGGAAGCCGGCCCAGCCCTTCTGGCCTTGATCTCTCAAGGCGCCTCGACTTCCTGTCTTCTTCGTCCTATGAAACGGAATTAATATTCCGCACACGCATAATCCTCGCGATCCGTGCGGCGGACAATAGGGTCGATTCGTTAGAGAGGCGCGGGAACTTGCTGTAGGGCACGTACGGGCAGTTTTTCCGAAGGGCGAGTGTGTTAGTTTTGGATCGGGCCGCGCTGTGGAGGCGTTCTTAGCGAACAATGGATCATTTCAAGAAGGGCGGCCAGACTTACGGTTCGATAATCTGATTGCGCACGGCGTAGCGAACCAATTCGCTTACGGTGTGCAATTGGAGCTTGCGCATGATATTGGCGCGATGGGTCTCCGCAGTTTTAACGCTGATGCAAAGCGAGGAAGCCACTTCCTTGCTGCTTTTCCCCTCGGCGAGCAGTTGAACAATTTCGCGCTCCCGGGACGTGAGCCTGTCCCCCACTAATTCAGGCGGCTCCGAACGAGAGCCGCCGCTAAAATTGCTAAGGATGACTTCCGTGGCGCGCGGCGTGAAGAAAGGCTTGTGACTGGCGAGAGTTTCCACGGCGATAATGAGATCGCGGTCTGAGTCTGATTTCACCATATATCCGCGCACGCCGGCATCCAGAATTTCGCGAATCAATTGATCGGAATAGTGCACGGACAAAATAAGGACTTCCGTATTCGGAGAGGCTTTGCGAATCCTTCGAGCAGCTTCCACACCGTTTAATTCAGGCATGCTGATATCAAGAATGACCACATCCGGTTTGAGCTCTTCGGACTTCGAGACTGCCTCGCGACCGGTATGAGCTTCTCCACAAACTTCCCAACCCGCGTGGGATTGAAGGAGTGCCTTGACCCCGCGGCGCATGAGGTCGTGGTCATCGGCGATCAAGATACGAAGGGTCTTCATATGATTATCCGGCCAGCGTTCCGTTCGCTATGTGACGACACACGACCATGCTCGCAAAGCTGGTGAAGTCTCTGTCCGATTAAGGCCCGCAGTATCAGCTTAGCACCGACTGTCAAAGTGGTCAAAATACATTCACTCAACGAGTCTTCCGCCCAAGGACTTTTTTCTTTCGGGAAACACCAATTGTCCGCGCGCGGCGAGCCTGCAGGCGTTTATACCATACGCGCTTATGTTTAGCGTCTGCCAGATCGGAGGTCGAAGGATCCAGGTAGGTCCCTGTCGGGAGACTCCTCGGGTTCTTTTCCAAGGAGTCCCCAGACGAAGGTTAGTGCACAACAACTTTTAGGACTGTGGAGTCACGTGGACCGTAACTGCAACGTTGTTGCCGCTGGCGTCCGTGCGATAGCTGACATCTGCATTTGCACCGACAGCTAGTTTGCCGTCAACCGTGGTGTTCTGGTCGATCGTAAACGTCATATCCTTACCCTCTGCTGCCTTGCTCTGATTGGGGTCCTGGCTCTGCGCGGAAACGGCACTGCTCGGCGGAGTGCTCGACGCCGTCCGGAGCGTAAAGGAGCTGCTCGAGACTGCGGTGATCTTTCCGGAAGCCGACTGCAGTTGCGCCGCGTTCTGGCTTTGCGTTCCTGATTGCTGTCCTGCATGCACCGAAGCCGCGGGCAAAGCCCACGCTGCGCCAGCTAGCAGGGCGCTCGATATAATGGAAAGGGCGATATTGCGAACATTCTTCATTGTGACTAACCTCCTCGAATTTTCAACTACACAGTGTTACTTGCAATACTGGTACCACAGCCGTTTCAAAAGATGCGTAAATTGGCGAAGCCCGCAGAATCGCGGGCTTTATCGCAAATGTTCGCTTCGCGTGTGTGGTACTGAACCTCAGCAATATCTTCCTGCATCCTTCCATTTCTACATTCACCGCAAAGATTCAAAGGCGCTGCCAAGCCGCTGGAATGCCGATCGCTAGGAATGCAAATGGCCGCCCTCCTGGAAACGATACGGCTGGGAGCGGGCCGCTTTGATGTAGATGCTGCACGGCTGTCTGGAAGGTTAGAAACGAATCGACGGACCGAACGTTACACGTAGGTTGTTATGAGCTCCGTGATTGAAAAAGATTTCGTCGCCGACATCAAGGCGGAGCCCGATCGGTCCGAGAAAGGCTTCAGCACCGCCGCCGGGATAGACAACGCCACTAATGTTGTCATCGCGGAGTCCTTCAACGCTGCTGGTGAACCCCGAAAAGGACGCAGCGCGCGGGTCGAACCGGAAGTTAATAAAGCCGCCCTTTAAGGTGGCGAAGAGGCGGACGGCATGACCAACCTGAAACTTGGGTCCTATAAGTCCGTGCAGGATTCGCAAGTTCGATTGTGAGGTGGTGATTGAACCACTCGAGTTGAAGGATTCGGTGAAAACGCGATTGAAATCGTAGTTCATCTCGGCCTCTAGCTGGACATTGGCTGACAAGTTAAAACCCAGCCGCGCTCCCAAACCAGCATAATTCGAGTCCGGCGGATTAAGCCGGAAATAGTCCACGAAAACTCCGGCCTCGACATGATCACCGCCTCGCGACTGGGCTAGTGCGAATGGAGCAACAAACAACCCTGCAAGGAAACAAAGAAAGACGCGTCTCATGATTTTTTCCTCCGAGGAGATTCACACAAGAAAAATTCGACTTAAGACCGGGCTGGGGGAAAACGATACGAAAAACTACTCCTGCGGCTGGGTATGCCGCCGATTAGAGAACCGGCGGGATAAATTTCTACTTGCGACGTATGGTGCTGCACGCCGGGAATAAAGAGTTCATGGCCTCTTGCCGGAAGCAAGATTGCGGCGATGACGTTTTGCCGAAAAGCTTTGAAGGCTCAGCTGATTCGCTAAGGCCGTCTTGAGACATATGAACGCATTCGGCCCGCCCCTGCCGGGAATGAGAAACATACACGGCGGGGCTGCCGTGACGCCTATCGCTTCGCCTTGTCGCAGAGACACTGGTCATTGCAATCTTTCTCTCGCTTCCATGCCTACTCCTAAACGCGCTCGGTCAGGCATTCGCGCAATTGCTGGCGGGCACGCAAGAAGCGCGTTTTTACGGCTGATTCCGAGAGATTCAAAATTTTGGCTGCTTCTTTTGTCTGTCGTTCCTGGAGGCCAAGCAGCCACACAACGACCCGCGAAGAGCTACGGAGGCCGTCAATCGCTTCGCGAAGCACGCGCTGAGTTTCACACTTCGAATAAAGAACCTCGGGATGTGAGGATTCACCGGCGGAAAGCGTTTCGATGTTGCTGGGACCCCCTCCGGGAGTGCTAACGTCGTACGACAGATAACAGTCCTCGGAGCGCCGCTTGCGAACTTTCATTCGCGCTTCATTGATGGCGATTCGAATGAGCCAGCTCGAAAAGCGCGCATCTCCGTGGAACTGATCAATGTGCGCGTACGCCTTCAATAAGGTTTGCTGCGCCGCGTCCTCGGCGTCTTCGCGATTCCCGGTGATTTTCAGGGCCACGTGGTAAGCCTTGCGCATATAGGGGCCGATAAGCTTGGAGAACGCAGCGCTGTCGCCGGATTGCGCCTGGAGTACCAGAAGGGATTCGTCAATGGCACTTGCATCCGTGGCGTCGTGGGGAATTTGACGTGCGGCAACTTGTTCGAAATTCCTAGGGTCATTTGGCACGGGATTACCTCGTGGCATCAGCTAGCAAGATTTGAATTCGAGTGCCGCAGCAAGAAAAAAGGTTTCTGGTGTGCCTGAGTCGAGCTCGGACTGTGAGACGGTCAATTGGCCCTGCAGAAAGCGGAAGGCCCCGCTCCATAGCGGAGCGCGAATCTTTGGTTTGATGGACGGTCTCCCCGCCTCGTTTATTAAGCGAATGAGTGGGACTCACGAAGCGCGGGAAACAGCTCGTGAGCCTCGGCGAACATTGCGAGGCGGGTCGACCGGTACGTAAATACGAATATAAAGAGTGATTCATTCTTTCTTCTCGGCCCGCAGTACTTAGAACTTCGAGCACTGCTCGGTCTGGAGCACCGTAACCGAAAGGGCCAATTGGGTCTATCCGAGGCATGCTGTAACTTTGCGCGGAGGTTGCTGTATCTCAACGGCCCGAATATGGGATGGTGAACTGGCGAATTGCTTACTCGTAAACTCCGGAGATGGTCGACGTGACGAAAAACCCCTCGATGTTCCTTTATGGTACGCACGATTCTGTTTTTGCGAACTTTTACCGGCGCGGCGAGTCAGGTCATCTAGCATGACGAAATACGCGACTGTGTGTATTGATGGCTGAGGCAGTCCGCTGCGACAATCATGCGGGAATATAAGAACTTCCGGATCTAGGCCCGCGAAACCGCGAATTGGCAGAAACGTATGCAAGGGGAGGTAGGGAAGAGATGAGACGCTTTTACAGCTTATTGATCGCAGTTGTGCTGATGACCACGACGGCCAGTGCTGTCGACAATGACAGATCGAAACAGGAACAGAGGTTAAAAGATGCCGGCCAGGTCTTGAGCGAAATTCTGAATATCCCGGACGACATACCGCGAGATTTGCTTAATAAGGCAAAGTGCGTCGTCGTGATTCCGTCCGTTCTGAAGGCCGCTTTTATCGTGGGCGGAAGTTACGGCCGCGGCGCGATGGTCTGCCGGTCGGGGGACAATTTCACCGGGGAATGGGGCGCGCCGTCGATGTACGTTTTAGAGAGCGGCAGCGTCGGATTCCAAATCGGCGGATCGGCTACGGATTTCGTACTGCTCGTGATGAACGCAGAGGGCGCACGAAGCCTGATGAGTAGCAAAGTGAAGCTCGGGGCAGGTGTCTCTGCCGCAGCTGGACCCGTTGGGCGTTCAGCAGCAGCAAGCACTGACGCGTATATGCGAGCAGAGATTCTGACCTATTCTCGTTCGCGCGGCCTCTTCGCCGGCGTTTCTCTCAATGGTGCGAGCCTACACCCGGATAATGAGGGCAACCAGCAACTGTACGGACACAAGATAAATGTGAGGGATATCGTAATAGGCCACGACACGCGGACTCCTGAGGCCGCCGAGACTCTGGTTTCCCTGCTGGACAAGGCATCTCCTGAGGGATCCCCGGCGGAAACCAAGGATAGGTAGATTCACAATCCTGCGCGCGTCCTTGTGCCTGTCGAGCGCAGATCTAAAGACGGCCGGAACGACTGGCGGTGACACCGTTCACGAAGTCGTTCCGGAGTCCACTTCGCCATCCGTGGACCGATTTGCAACTGGAAGACAGCGCCTTGCATTTCTGATGTGTGACTGAACTACTTTCTCAGGCGTGCTGCCGCGCTGCGTATGAACTGCCCTACTAAACGCGATCTGCTAATTTGATGAAACAGGCACAAGATCCATTCCAGTTCGTTACCGCGTCGTATCTGGTATGCATAGGGCACGACCGGCCTACGACGCTCCGCGATCTGTCGCAGAGTATTGCCAGAGTATCCGACGCGTCAATTTTCTGCCACACGTTCCACAGCCTTTCGACGTACCATTACACGTCATACTCGAGCGACTTCGCGCAGTGGGCAATGGCTGCGTGCAACGAACAAGAACTGGCAGAAAGACTCGGAGCAATCGATGTCCGGCAATTCGTAGCGATCGAGGATCTTCGCTCCGCCCTATTGCATACGATCGACAGCTACCTTCACGCGCAGCCGCGCTCCAGTGACCGCCCGGCTTTCGAACCGTTTTTCTTCTCTGAGACTCGCGAGATTACCCTGCCGCTTGAGATGCGCGCGTCAAATCTGGCGGAATTGTCAGAAGGCATTGGACGGCTGAGCCTGCAATCACTGCACTATCACTTCGTGAATTCCCGTCTGAGACTTCACCTGCGCACCAATGACTTTTCGCACTGGATCGAAAAGGAGCTCGATTTCCCAGAACTCGCCGCGCGAATCGCCCGCGTGGATTTTTACACCAATACGCTGCAGGGAGTGCGCGACGGAATCCTGGAGTGCATTCGGCCGTGGATCAACCGATGAGCAGCCAAGCTCCGGCGCCACAGTCCTCTGTGCCACCGCTGAAAGACTACGCCAGTATTGTCGGACAACCGGAGATCGACGAACTCTGGACACTGGCAAAATCTCTGCAGAATCGGACCGTCAAGATGGTGAACTCCACTGCCGTCGGCGGCGGAGTGGCCGAGATTCTTAACCGTGCTGTTCCCCTCTTTAACGAAGTGGGGCTTCCCACGCAGTGGGACGTCATCACCGGCGGGGATGCTTTCTTCTCAGTGACGAAAGCCTTTCATAACGCGCTTCACGGGATGGCGTATGACGACCGGCCGCATTGGTTTGACGTTTTTCTGGCGACCAATGAAGAAAATCGGCGCCGCATGACGTTCGATGAGAATTTCGTGGTGATCCACGACCCACAGCCTCTGCCTTTGGTCGAGGCGCGCACGGGAAAAAACAATCACTGGGTCTGGCGCTGTCATATCGACCTGTCGCAGCCCAATGAGCGGGTGTGGGAATTCCTTCGGCCCTTTGTCGAAAAATTCGACGTCTCGATATTTTCCTCGGCGGCGTTCACGCACGCGCTGCCTATTCCTCAGTATCTTATCGCTCCCACAATCGATCCACTGGCCGATAAAAATCGAGAGCTCGAACCCGAATTTGTGAGCAGCGTGGTACAAAAATTCGGAATCGATGCATCCCGGCCCATCGTCAGCCAAATATCGCGCTTTGACCGTCTGAAGGACCCACTCGGAGTGATACAGGCGTACAAGATGGTGAAAAAGTATCAGGATTGCCAGTTGATCCTCGCCGGCGGCGGGGCGAGCGATGATCCGGAGGGATCTGTCGTGTACGCTGAAGTACAGGAAGCCGCGAAAGGCGACAGCGATATCTTTCTGCTAAATCTGCCTCCCTGGAGCCATCTGGAGATTAATGCGCTGCAGCGCGCCTCGACGATTGTCGTTCAAAAGTCGCTGAGGGAAGGATTTGGTTTGACGGTGACGGAAGCACTGTGGAAGAAGAAGCCGGTTGTCGCGTCCGCGGTTGGAGGGATTTTCCGCCAGGTGCTACACAAAGTTACCGGGATGTTGGTGCACTCGGTGGAGGGCTGCGCATACCAGATCCGATACTTGCTTTCGAACCCCGCGCTGGCCAAAAGGTTGGGAGAAACGGGCCACGAACACGTAAAGGAAAACTTCCTCATCACCCACACGTTGAAAAATTACATGTTGTTGTTCTGGCTTCTGGAACGGAATCGCCAATAATATTGAGGTATCAAAAGAGAGGACAGCATGGCTGCCCCGCGTTGCAATGCTAGTTGCGGCTATATTTGTTCCTTTTCGTCTTCTCCGTCCCCGAATTAAAAAATTTGCGCTTTTCTACGATTAGATCGTGCCGCGCATCAGTGGTTCACCGTATTGCAGCAGTGGACATCTTGGAGTTAATTGTAGGAATGGGCTGCATTTACAGCCTCGACAAGTTTCAAAAAGTCGAAGTGGCGGGATGAAAGTCTCACTTAACTCCAAGCAGTACCTCGCGGCCGGCGTACTGTCCGCTGCTATCTTTGCGGCGGCCGTCGGAATCTGGGCGCATCGCACGCATCCGTTCGATGCCTACATCAAGCGAAAAGCGGAAAGCGTGATGCGCGACCGGTTCCAAAGCGACCTGCAACTAGCGTCCCTAAATGTCTCGGTGCTCCCGCGCTTGCGAATAGAAGGAACAGGACTGACCCTGAGGTACCGTGGAAGAACCGATGTGCTTCCGCTCATGGCAGTGCGAAAGTTCTCGCTTGATCTAAGCTGGAAGGGAGAGCTATTTCTGGATGCAAAGTGGCTGGGATTATCCAAGGGCCCGCCCCATTTCCATATTCTGCGGCTTGAGGGTCTGCAAATAAACATACCGCCACGCGAAAAGTCACACGAACAGAAACCACCGGTCCGTACCAACTTCATCATCGATGAAATCCGTTCCTCAAACGCAGAATTGGATATTCTGCGAAAAGACAACAAACCCACGCTTACATTTCTGCTTCACCAACTCGACATGGCCAATTTTCAGCCGGAAAAGCCTGCCGAATTTTATGCCGCGCTGACTAACCCCAGACCCGTGGGAGAAATTCAAACGCACGGCCAATTTGGGCCTTGGGACGGAGATGAGCCCAGCCAGACCCACGTGAAAGGAACCTACATTTTCTCACGAGCTGACCTTGCGACGTTTAAGGGCATCTCCGGATTTTTATCTTCGCAGGGAATGTTCAACGGCATTCTCGATTACATTCAGGTTCAGGGAAAAACACAGACGCCGGACTTCGCACTTACGCTTACCAAGCACAGCGTCCCGTTGAACACGGAATTCAACGCCATCGTGGACGGAGTGAACGGAAACACGATTCTGAATTACGTCGACGTGCAATTGCTGAACTCCTCGCTCTTATGCAGGGGTCAAGTGGCGAAGATGCCGGGAGATCCGGGACGCATGATTGTGCTGGACGTCACCGCGGAGAACGCGCGAATTGAAGACTTGTTGCGTCTGGTGGTCAAATCGGAAAAGCCGATAATGACCGGAAACGTGAGTCTGCACACAAAATTTGCGCTGCCCTCGCACAAAGCGGACGAGCAGGACATCACCAATCGGCTTCGATTGAACGGCAGATTCGGTTTGGCTTCCGTTCGCTTCACCAAGAATACCGTTCAGCAGAAAATTAATGCCTTAAGCCGGCGGGGCCGAGGTAAGCCTAACGTGACCGACGATGAAACTGCTATATCGAGTCTTCAGGGAAATTTCACTTTGAGAAATGGAGTCGCGAAATTTTCGAAGCTGACGTTCGGAGTTTCAGGGGCTAAAGTTCTGCTGGATGGCACATACGGCCTGAATGCGGGGGACCTGAATTTCCGCGGGTCCTTGCGTCTTCAGGCCAAGCTTTCCCAGACTACTAAGGGAGTAAAATCATTATTCCTCAAGATGCTGGATCCTCTATTCAGCTCGAAAGATGCAGGCACGGTGTTGCCGATAAAAATAACCGGCACACGAGAGAAACCCTTATTCAAAGTGGAGATCGGGCGGGTGTTCGCGAAGAAGTAGACCGCAAGCATTAGACGGGCCGATCGATGCATTCGCAGGGCAAAATCCAAAAATGAGGAAACCCAGAAATGAGGAAACCCAGAAAGAAAGATCAGCGCCTTACGGCGAGCTGCCCGCTAAGGTGCCTTAGGAAAACTCCATCGTGGCGATAGAAGCGTTTATCACAGTCGGCGCACCTATAGGGTCGCACCGAAAACGCGTTCAGAACAATTCGCTCGATAAACCCAACTCGATGCGAGCGGCGCACGCTCTTGCAATGGCATCTCGGGCAACCACCGCGCGAGCTTTTATGCGACGCTTCCATTTTTAATCCTCGCTGGGTCCTCACGAGTGGCACCCGCAAAGAGAAACCGCAGGTCCGCAGCACCCTTCATGTTGTCCAATTACTTTGCGCTAATCACCTTGTGTCGACGGCTGTAAGCCAGAGCTTCGCTGAAGTAGAAGCGCCCCATCGCCGCCTGATGTTCGGGGTGGTGCGTACGACAAATAGGGTTCGACGCGCGCGGAGCGCATGTGCGCGCGGGCGTCGCGGCTCAGCGAAATGTCTTCCGCTCCTGTTTGTTTGAGAATTTCCCGCACTCGCTCCATCCACAAGGGGGGGGCGCACCGCACGGATATGAGAACGCCGCCGTTCCGGACGCGGTTTTCATACCGCTCCGCGTCGTATACTGGCATCCCAAGATTTATCAGGGTGTCGATCAGCACACCGGAGACCGAAACGCTGATACGCGTTGTTGAGCCCAGGAAGCTGGGCGTAGCTCCCGCGAAGTCGTGCCGAACCTGACTGTTATTTCGCGCTGCGGAGTGGGGCAAAAGTACTGCGACGTCATTCGACCTAACACCGATAGCCGTCAGGCACTCCACACATTTTTGCAAGCCTGTAAGGTTCAGATAAATGCCAAACAGTCCCGGGTTTTTCCCCGCCATAGTCAAGGTCCCCTCCTACTGGACGCGGCCACCGCACTTCCAAGTCCGTCCTGCGGCGGTGGTTACGTAACGAACCAAAGCTAGGACATCGAGCCAAATTCGACAATACGGAGGAATATTGATATCGGCGCAGACAAGACCCTATAGACCAAAGGGCCCCGCCGACCGCATCCGCCTCGCTCTGCTCAACCCTAGCTCTGTGCGGCGCGACGCAAACGAGGCCAGTACTCTTAGATCTTGATGTACGTTTATAACCACCCGAAGAGGAACAAAGTCACCAGAACGATGAGAAGGATGCCGATTCCCCCGCTTGGGTAATAACCCCACGATCTGCTATGCGGCCAAGTAGGGAGGGTGCCAAACAGCATGAGTAACAAAACGATCGCTAGGATGAGCAAGAGCATCGGCGTTACACCTCCTAAAACGAGGCCGCTCTCCACAACTAGGTTTCCATTCTCTCAACGGCTCGGTGATCAGTCGGCGCCGCCGGCCTTCGCGGCTTTGTGTTGTTCTTTATCGACTATGCGGAAGCCAGTCCTAAGCGCTAGCGAGTGAATCTTCCGGGAGAGCTCCGTGAGTTTTTCGTCTGTTCCCTTTTCCTCACTTAGCGTTTGTTGAAGCAAAGAAGAGGCTTGGCTTTCGCCCAGCAATTCAGCAAACGCATCGACAGTTCCATAGGCGGCAATCTGGTAATGTTCAACTCTTTGCGCGGCGGAGATCAGGGCCGCATCTTTCAAATCTTGCTCATAGTCCGCGCGCATGATCTCGTCGCCTTCGGCAACAATGCCACGCAGACCTTTGCATTTCTTGCCCTTCGTGATTTCCCCGAGCCCTTCGAGAATCTGCTCCAGACGCATGGCATGGTTCCTGGTTTGCTTCAAATGTTGCTCGAAAGCACTGCGAAGCTCGCTTGAATTGGAGCCCTTGGCCATTTTGGGGAGCGCCTTGATGAGCTGTTGTTCTCCATCGTATAGATCTCTCAATTCGTCAACGATAGTTCTTTTAGGGTGTTTTGCTTCGTTGCAACCTCCGAATTTGGGATTCGTCTCGATTCCGACGCAGAGGAGTTTGATCTGGGCTAAGTCGCATTTTTGAGGCTAGAACGGTACGTCCCGCGACGGCAATCGAGTGAACGCTGTATCAAAAATCGGAAATTCGGGTAGCCTGCCCCGCCGAAAATTGCTGGAGTCACTTAATGCCGAGCCCCTCAATCTAAATAGCGTTGGCTGAGCACCCTATGAATTCCTCCAGTTCCGGTTCTCAAGAGCAGCGTGCGCCGTTCCCGCCGATCGTCACTGCGGTCATTTGTGTTGCGGCTCTTTATTTCGCTCGCGCCGTTCTTGTTCCAGTATCTTTGGCGATTTTGCTGGCGTTTCTACTTGCACCGGCGGTGAAACTGCTGGAGCGATGGCACCTTGGCCGTACGGGGCCGGTGGTCGTCGTTGTGCTGACTACGATACTGGTGTTGGTTGCTTTGGGCTGGATAGTAGGCAAACAGGCAATCCATCTCGCCGGGGAGATCCCGGACTACAGCGATACGATAACAAAAAAGATTGAAACAATTCGGGGGATGAGGAATGGCGGCTTAGGAAGAGCCGCAACAACTGTCAATCAACTGGGCGCTGAGCTCTCGAAAACGATTGAATCGCCTTCGCCAGCCCTGCAATCGCGCTCGGCCCCCGGGACGGCACATCAGCGCGCCGCCTTGCCGACAAAAACAACAACTCAGAACCCGGTTCCCGTCGAAGTTGTAGCCAACAAAGGTGGTTCCCTCGACTCACTCAGATCCCTTTTGGGTCCAGTGCTCGGCCCTTTGGCAACAATTGGCATCGTCATCGTCTTCACTGCTTTCATGCTCCTAAGGCGCGAAGACTTGCGAGACCGGCTCTTCACACTGGCCGGCTTGAACCGCATTCACGTCACGAGGCAGGCTTTCGGTGAAGCCGCAAATCGCGTGGTGCGCTACCTGTGGTTGCAGTCATTGGTAAATCTGTGCTTTGGAGTGACGATTGGATTTGCGCTTTATTTCATCGGACTCCCGAATGCCTTGCTCTGGGGTGTTCTCGCCGGGGTTCTTCGATTCATTCCTTATGTTGGGACCTTGGTGGGCGCGGCGCTGCCGGTGATTCTGTCGTTTGCCATCTTCGACGGATGGGCGCGCCCGCTTCTCACACTTGGCCTATTCGCAACATTGGAGGCACTTGTTGGCTACGTTGTGGAGCCCTTGCTTTATGCGGCGCACACTGGGATTTCTTCATTAGCAATTCTTGTCGCTGCTATTTTTTGGGCTGCTTTGTGGGGTCCGGTGGGTCTGTTGCTCTCAACCCCGTTAACTGTCTGCCTGGTTGTCATGGGACGCTATATCCCACAACTAGAGTTTCTGAGCGTTCTCCTAGGGGATAAGAGCGTGTTGGCGACCGAAGTGCAGCTCTATCAAAGTCTGAACGCCCTGGACAAGGAGGAGGCACAGCGCGTCATTGAGCAATGCTTGCATGAAAAGTCTTTGCGTGATCTATACGATTCCGTCTTCATACCTGTTTTGGTTCTTGCTGAAAGAAACAAGCATGACCCGGCGTTCGGCGGGGATCAAAGCGGATATCTTTTCCACGAGTTAAAAGCGATCGTCGAAGACCTTGCTGTTCGCTACACGAAAGAAGGCGGCCAGACGGACGCTCCCCAACAAGTGAGCTCAGCAGAGCAAATACTATCGGATCGATCGGCTAGTGCCCCCTCAATCGGCGTTTGCTGCTTGGCGACCCGGGATGAAGGTGATGAAGTCGCCGGAATAATGCTCGCCCACCTCCTTGTTCAAGCTGGATACGATGCCCATGCCGTGTCCCTTGGATCAAACACGGATATGCTCGATGAGGTTGCGGACCAAGAGTGCGGCATTCTATACATATCGGCGCTTCCTCCCCTTGGAATTTCTTCCATCCGGCGACTTTACAAGAGGGTGCGGGGCCGGTTCCCGAAGTCCCGAGTGGCCATCGCGCTGTGGAGCTACGACGGGGACGTGGACACCATGAAAACTCTTCTTAGAATCACAGATTCGGACTTGATCATTACGACGTTGGGCCAGGCAGTCGTGCAGATCCAACAATTTACGGAGTTGGCACCGCGTTCGAGCGTGACCCGATGATTAGGTAACCGTGCCCCTTGCGGCTGGCTAAGGCGTTTCCCCATCCTCAAATACCTCTCCTTCTGGATTGATATTCGCGGCCACCAGCAATAGGTTTGTCATTGGATTTGGGCCATTGCCATATGGGAATAATCATGCAGCGATACCTACGAGGAGAAGACTCATGATACGGTTCGCGAAGATAATGCTGCTCAGCATCTTGGTTCTGCCGCCATTCGCTGCCGGTTTAGCTCAAGCGAAACAACACCAGAATCCCCCCGAAAAAGGCAGCCAGCGATATACAGCCTGGCTCCAGCAGGAAGTTCGCCACCAACTAATGCTGCTGCCGTGGTACACGGTTTTCGATAATCTCGAATATTCCGTTAACGGGTACACGGTGACGCTTAAGGGACAAGTCGTTAATCCTTCACTCAAGTCCGATGCTGAGGCGGCAATAAAACACATCGAGGGCGTAGAAAAGGTGATCAACCAGGTCGAAGTGCTGCCGAACAGCCCCATGGACAACCAAATCCGGTTTGCGGAGTACCGAAAAATTTATTCGCAGCCTTCACTCCAAAGATATGGCGTGGGAAATCTTCAATCCATCCACATCATCGTCAAGAATGGACACGTAACGCTGGAGGGCTTCGTATCCAGCCAAATGGACAAAAATGTCGCTGGTCTTCAGGCCAATAGCGTGCCGAATGTATTTTCCGTGACAAATAATTTGCAGGTTGAAAACTCAAAATAAGCTTCTTCGAATTGGTCCTTAAAGAAAGCGTGCGCCGGAGCCGCCAGAGCCGAAGCATGGCAGCGGTCCGGGCGCTCCTCGGTAATTTGGATCCGCAGATCCGGCATCTGCTTCGACACTGCTATACTTTCTCTTCGTCTTACTGCGCTGGAAAATCGAAAAAACGAATGAAGCCAGAAACTTCAAAGCAAAGCTCCGGCAGAAAATCACGAGCGTTTCCGTCGATCGAAATTATCCCGCTCATGGGCCTTCCTGAAATTGCGCCGGGTGATGACCTAACCGAACTGATCGTCAAGGCCGCAAAAAAACGGAATTTGTCCGTCCAGGCCGGGAACCTTTTTGTTGTCGCGCAGAAAATTGTTTCCAAGTCGGAGGGAAAAATCGTGCAGCTCAGTTCGGTCGAACCCTCGAAACGCGCTGTCCGCTGGGCATCGAAATATAACAAGGACGCACGCGTGATCGAACTGGTGCTGCGCGAATCAAAACGCATTGTGCGTATGGAAAAGGGCGTGATTATCGCGGAGACGCGTTGCGGGTTCATTTGCGCAAATGCCGGCGTGGATACTTCCAACACGGAAAGCGGCACGGCAGTACTGCTTCCCGAAGATCCGGACCTCTCGGCGCGGCGTTTACAAGTGGGCCTCGCCAGAAAATTTGGGGTTCCCATTGCTGTCCTGATCTCCGACACATTTGGACGGCCGTGGCGCGAAGGCCTTGTAAATGTGGCCCTGGGTGTCGCGGGAATCAATGCGCTAACGGATTACCGCGGCATGCGCGACGCGAACGGAAAAGCTCTCCAAACGACGATCATTGCATCGGCTGATGAACTTGCGTCTGCCGCGGAGCTTGTTATGGGGAAGTCCAAGGGGATTCCCGTTGCGATCATCCGAGGTCTTGCACGGGCACGAGGTCAACGAAACGGGCGCGATTTAATCCGTCCCGCAAGGCTGGATCTGTTTCGGTAAGTCACCTTCGATAAATCATCGAATAAAAGGCATGCTCTGACTTATGCGCGCGGAAACAGTGGGCTCGGCCGAGCGTGCAGTTCGTGTATGATGCGCGGTGGTTCTGTTGTTTGTGTCTGTCGGCCGATTTTTAAATCTCCATCAGTTTGATTGCTATGCAACATACGATTGCGATTGTCGGAGGCACGGGAGCGGAAGGGATGGGCTTGGCCCTTCGCTGGGCGCGCGCGGGCGAATCGGTCATCATCGGTTCCCGCGACGCACAGAAGGCTCGTGAGGGCGCCGCTCAGATTGCCGCGCTTATCGGCACGACGGGCCATATCGAGGGCGCGGACAATGCTGAGGCTGTGGCGAACACCAGCATCGTTGTCCTCACGGTGCCGTTCTCCGGCCACGCAACACTCCTTAAGAAACTGCGTCCCTCGTTTCAAACCGGCACGATTTTGATTGATACAACAGTGCCGCTGGCAGCCACCGTCGGCGGCCTTCCTACTCGCACGCTGGGAGTCTGGCAAGGTTCGGCAGCGCAACAAGCCGCGGAGATGGTTCCGGAAGGCGTCAGCGTGGCAGCGGCTTTCCAGAATGTCTCGGCGGGGCTGCTGAACGGTGATGCGCCCGTCGATTCCGACGTGATTGTGTGCGCCGACGATGAAAAGGCGCGGCAGGTAACAACGGAACTCGTCGAAAAAATCCCTGGACTCCGAGCCGTCAACGGAGGGCGACTTGAAAACGCTCGCATCGTTGAGCAGATGACCGCCCTTATTCTTTCCATCAACAGCAAGTACAAAGTCCACCGCACTGGCCTGCGCTTTACGGGCCTTCCGCTTCCCAATCCTCGCTGATATCGGCCGCAGCAGCGCGGGTTCCCGACTTTCCCAGTCCGCGCTCCATCAACCAGCGTGCGGTCGCGGAACTGCTTTTAAGATGCATGGATACACTGCGAAGGTCTTCGAGTTCATCAATATCCAATTCAAGCCGCTCATTTCGGAGCACGCAAGCGCTCGCGCCGCACCGTTCTGCCTCCGCCAAGTGAAGCGCGAAGCTATTCGGCCCGAAGTGGGACGGGAAAAGACTGGGCGGAGTACGCAGCAGCGCATTTGTACCCCTGCCATCGCTTGAAGGGACCAGAACAGCAGCAGGCGCGGAACCAAGTTTCTCAAAAATGGCTTCGATGTCTCCTGGCTGCACTAAAGGAAGGTCGATCGGAAGGCGCAGAAGTGCCTTGACGCCTTGCGCGGCGCAATATTGCGAAGCCGCGTCGACGGAATCACTCTCCGAAATTTGACGCGATTCGCGAATCGTCTCCCAGCCCCATTGTTGCGCTCGCAAAAGAACGCCGGGTTCGTTGCTGACGACGAACACGCGTTCCACGCCGCGCACGGTAGCGACAACTTCGAAAAAATCCTCGCACATAGCCTGCGCCAGCGCCGCGCGTTCATCAGAAGAAAAGTGTGGTGCCAGGCGTTTCTTTGCCTCGCCGAATTTCTTCACTGGAATCAGAATCGCCTTCATACCGTACTTCCGTTTTGGCAGGCGCACCGGGAATTCATTTTCCACTCTCCGCTCCGATCGCGAATAAATCGACTACCTTTCGCGCGAGCTGTTCCTTATCCGCGAGTGTTTCCATGACCGTCTTCCGGATAATCGCTTTCATATCCAGGGATTCAATCACCTCCCTTTCGCCGGCATCGACAGGATCAATCACAAATGTGGCGCAAATGTCCTGGTACATTCGTGCCACGCCGCTCGCGGATACGTCGAAGCCAAGTTGCGCGAGCATGCGATCCGACGGACCCTTCAGCGATTTCCCGCCAACGATTGGGCAGATCGCTACAACGTCTTTCCGCCGCTTGCGAAGCGTCTCGCGAATCCCAGGAACCGCGAGTATCGGGCCAACGCTAATCAACGGATTGCTTGGACAGATCACGATGCCAGCGGCATGTTCCAGCGATTCGAGCACTCCGGGGGCGGGGCGCGCGCGTTCGACTCCTTCGAATGAAATTCGGCGAACCACCGGCTCCGCGCGCCGTTGCACCAAATATTCCTGAAAATTGATGCGACCATGATCCGTGTCGATCATGGTCGGCACTGGCTGGTCGCTCATCGGCAAAATTCTTGCTTGAACACCAAGCGCCACGCGAATTGACTCTGCCGCATCCGAAAGCGACGCGCCCGAGCGAATCATCGCCGTACGGTGGATATGCGTTGCGAGGTCGCGATCGCCCAGATGAAACCAATTCGCACCGCCATAAACAGTTAGTTGTTCCAGGGCGTGGAATGTCTCGTTCGAAAAGCCCCAGCCAGTCTCTGGATTCACCAGCCCAGCGAGTGTGTACGTCACGATGTCGCAATCTGGCGAGATCGTCAGGCCATGCAGCACAATGTCGTCGCCGGTGTTAGCGATGATCGTCAACTCGCGAGCGTGCATCACGCCCTTCATGCCCAGCAGCAGCTTCGACGCGCCAACTCCGCCGGCCAGTGCCACAATTTCCATCAGTGACCAAACCAATCTGCGCGACGCCGATAGTGACGCTGTAGGGAAAAAGCCGCGCCGCAACGCCGAAAGTATAGCAATCCGCTGCGGAAGGCGCATGTCGAACGGCGCTATGTGGAATTGCCTCGCGAACTGGCAAGCACGCGCGGCAATTATTTGTTACAATTAAGTGTTTTGCTCACCGTTAACAACATCTCCATGCGCTTCGGCGCCAGAGTTCTGTTCGACGACGTGTCCTGCACGTTCGGCGCGGGGCGGCGCTACGCCATCACGGGGCCGAATGGCGCGGGCAAGTCGACGTTTATGAAGATCTTGACCGGCGAAATCGAGCCTTCCAAGGGCACGATTGGCCGGCCAAAAAAACTCGGCGTCCTGCGCCAGGACCAGTTTGCGTTCGACAAGTTCCGCGTCATCGACACGGTAATCATGGGCAATGCCGCTCTATGGAAGGCGCTTGAAGAACGCGACGCGCTCTACGCCAAGCCGCACGAGTCGATGACGGACAAAGACGGCATGCGCCTCGGCGAGCTCGAAGGCATCGTCGGCGAAGAGGGCGGCTACACGGCCGAAGCCGACGCGGCCATATTGCTCGACGGCCTCGGAGTCGACTCATCTCTGCACGAGCGCACGATGGGCGAATTGCAGGGCGGACAAAAAGTTCGCGTCTTGCTGGCGCAAGCCCTGTTCGGCAGTCCTCCTGCGCTGCTGCTCGACGAACCTACAAACCACCTCGACCTCGATTCCGTTCACTGGCTCCAGGATTATCTTGCCGACTACGAAGGCGTGGTGATCGTGATTTCTCACGACCGACATTTTCTCAACAGCGTCAGCACGCACACGGCGGACATCGACTACCAAACCATCATCATGTACACGGGCGGATACGACGACATGGTCCTTGCCAAGACGCAGATTCGTTCACGCATCGAATCCGAAAACGCCCAGCGCGAAAAGAAAATCGCGCAACTGAATGAATTTATCGCGCGTTTCTCGGCCGGCACGCGTTCGTCGCAGGTAATGTCACGCAAAAAGGAAGTCGAGCGCATACAGACTTCGGAGCTGGCGCGGTCCAACATCGCCCGGCCCTACATTCGTTTCGACATGAATCTCCCTTCGGGACGCCATCCGCTCGAATTCAAAGGCCTCGCGAAAGCGTATGACGGCCAGCGAGTGATTCAGGGATTCTCGGCAAATGTGGCGCGCGGAGAAAAAATCGCGCTAACGGGCCGCAACGGCGCGGGCAAAACCACTTTGCTGAAATCGCTGATACGCTGCGCGTCGGGGAGCATCAGCGACGAGGACCGCAAATTCCCCATCGATCATGGCACCGTGAAGTGGGGACACGCGGTGGACGTCGGCTACTTCGCGCAGGATCACACCGATTCCATCACCAAGGGAACCACTGTCATCGAGTGGTTGCATCAATTCAGGCCGCAAGCCTCGCAGGAGGAATTGCGCGGCCTCCTGGGCCAGATGCTTTTCAGCGGCGACGACGCGTTGAAGCCCACGCGTGCGCTTTCCGGCGGCGAAGCGGCGCGCGTGATTTTCTGCCGCCTGATGCTGCAAAAGCCGAATTTTCTGGTCCTCGACGAGCCGACCAACCACCTCGACCTCGAATCCATCAACGCCCTCAACATCGCCTTGCAGCGCTATGACGGCACTGTGCTTCTCGTCACGCACGACCACGACGTGATCGACGAAGTCGCCACGCGCATCTGGCACATCGAAGCCGGCCACATCGAGGACTTCAACGGCCCCTACGCCGATTATCTGGCCGCCGAACAGCAGAAAGTTTCGTAAATCCAAGAATTCCCCGGCTGACTCGGATACGACCTTATACCTCATCCAATTCAAACTCCGCGGTCGCCGAGAACTTGTTTGTATCGGTCAATGTGAGGCGGCAATGAAGCGGCGGGAACTTATGTCCTTCCGGGCTCGTGTGCAAGCCACGGTTAGCAAACATTTCAAGGTTCACCCGGGAACGATAAAGAGCAGAGTGCCGTGATCCGTCGCATTCTCAGGCGCAATCTTAATCATGCCCGTCTTGCTGAGGACACGATCGGGACTCAGCCCTTATACGCAATGCCGGCCTTGGACGTATTGCCGGCCCTCGATTGGTTTCAGATCGCAGAAAGATTTCCCTAGTTCCATGATCTCCACTTCGAAACTATTCACCGTAGAGTGCCTCTGCCCAACATTCTCAATCATCAGATGGAATTCTAAGCAAATCGCTTTGAAATCACCGACACGGGCATCGGTCGAAACTGGCTCCAGGATGTATCGTCCGTTGTCTGAGGTGATCCTTGCGTTCTGCTCTAATTCCCCAATCGCCTATGCAAAACCAAGGATCGCGGAGATCGCCAATACCAGACGCGGATATCCTGACCACCGATGCACGAAAAATGTGGAAAGAGTGCTGCAGCCCGATATTATCCAACACGCGCTAACAAGCGTTTCTGAAGAAAGGGCCTTCAGCCAGTCTTTCAGGGATTTGAACCAGTTCTTCATCCGGCGATTGTCCGGTGAATTGCCACCTTTGTCTATCGTTGTCGGCCCGTTAAGCTCGCCGCACTGCGTCTGGAGTTAAGAATGGTGGGGCTGGGGAGAGTCGAACTCCCGACACGCAGTTTAGGAAACTGCTGCTCTATCCGTCTGAGCTACAGCCCCGTTTGAAAACGGCAATGCCCAATAGCTTACCATTGCAGCGTAGCTCTGTTGTAGCATAGAGAGTTAGTTGAGTTAGCCATGGACGCGCGCAAGAAAATCCGGCGAAAACTGCTCGCGGCGCACCGCTCCGCGCGAAGCTGGCGTATGGTCGCCAAGGCCCTCGCCTCGACCAAACATCCCCTGCTCGCGCACATCATTCCCATCCGGCGCTGCAATCTGGCCTGCGCCTATTGCAACGAATACGACGATTTCTCGAAGCCAGTCCCGCTCGACGAGATGCTCCGCCGCATCGACCGCCTCGCCTCCTTCGGTACATCGATCGTCACCATCAGCGGCGGCGAGCCTCTTCTGCATCCCGAACTCGACGACATCATCCGCCGCATCCGCCATCACGGAATGATCGCTGGAATGATCACGAACGGATATTTGCTGGTCGCGGATCGCATCGCGCGGTTCAACGCCGCCGGCCTCGAATTCCTGCAAATCAGCATCGACAACGCGCAGCCGGACGAAGTCTCGAAGAAAAGCCTGAAGGTACTGGACCAAAAACTGGAACTGCTCGCCGAGCACGCGGATTTTCACGTCAACATCAATTCCGTGCTGGGCAGCGGCATACATCACCCTGATGACGCGCTCGCTGTTGCCCGGCGCGCGCTAGAACTGGGATTTTCGTCGACGGTCGGCATCATTCACGACGGCAATGGACAACTGCAGCCGCTGGGGCCGCACGAACGCGAAATCTTCGAGGAAATCATGCGCCTCGGCAAGCGTTCGTTCTCACGCGTGAATTCATTTCAGCACAATATCGCCGCGGGCCGCGAAAACAACTGGCGCTGCCGTGCCGGCTCGCGCTATCTCTATATTTGCGAGGATGGTCTGGTCCATTACTGCTCGCAGCAGCGCGGCTATCCCGGCATCCCGCTCGCCGAGTACTCCACCGAGCACCGCCATCGCGAGTTCTACACGAAAAAATCGTGCGCCCCGCACTGCACGGTTTCCTGCGTTCATCAGGTCGCCGTGCTCGACAATTGGCGGGGGGCGCAGACCATCGATTCGGGCACTGCCCCGGCATCACAACCATTGGTGCAGGTGTCACAGGGTCGCGCCCGCGATTAAACGCGCTCTGGTTGGCGTCGGAAACTGGCAGGATTAAAACTGACCTTCGTCCACCAATTGCTTTCGCCGGCGCTGGTTCTGCGATAAAGTAGCAAAAGCTTCGCCATATCTTCGCCCGGAGAATCAGTGGGCATAATGCAAGTCTTGGTCGCAGCGCTGTTGGTTCTGGTGATTTTGCTCGCAATCGGCGTGGCTTGGCTTTCCGCGCGGCGCGTCGACTCCTCGAAAAGCGATTTCGAAATTCTCCGTCAGGAGATGCAGGCTGCCCTTCTCTCTAACTCCCAGTCCGTGAATACCCAGATGGCGCAAATGCTGCAAACGGTTCTTCAGCAACTGGGACAAGTTAGGTCTTCCGTGCAGGAAGGACTCTCAAATTCAGGGCAATTGGTTTCCCAGGCGCACGACGCCGTCGCGACAGAATTGCGGAATTCGCAAGAAGTGCTTGGTCGCGTTGGCAAGCAACTGGGAGAAATTCATCAAGCCGGCCGGGACCTGTCGCAAGCCACGCAAACTCTGCAGAGCGTTTTGGGCGGCGCAAAGACGCGAGGTTCGCTCGGCGAAGTTGCCCTCGAAACTCTTCTCGCGGACGCTCTTCCGCGGAGCGCGTATGAAACGCAATACCGGTTCTCGACTGGCACAATCGTCGATGCCATTGTTCGTACCGGGGGAAAAATAGTTTCGATTGACTCGAAGTTTCCTCTGGAAGTCTATCGCCGCATGTTGGACTCTGGTGAAGACGCGCGCAAGGAATTTTTTCAAGTGGTGCGGAAGCACGCAGAATCCGTTGCGGAAAAATACATTCTCCAGGACGAAAATACACTCGACGTGGCGCTGATGTTTGTGCCGTCCGAAGGCGTCTACTATGAACTGCTGATGACGTCCGATGCGAAGCTCGGACGCCTTGACGAGCACTGCCGCGGGAAAGGCATCCTGCCTGTTTCACCCAATACGCTTCACGCGTATCTGAGCGCGATCATGATGGGCCTCAAGGGCATGCAGGTGGCCGAAAACGCCAAGCATCTTCTCGCCGGACTCGCAGGCCTCCAAAGCCAGCTCGATTCGTTCGCCAAAGTTTACGACACGCTCGGTGGACATCTGCGGCACGCGCAGCAGTGCTACGACGAAGCAGAGCGCAAGCTCGATCGCACCCAAGGAAATCTGGAACAAATGGCGCAAGGCGCACTTCCCGAACCGCTGGTGAAGGCCCTCGAGGCGGCATCTACGGATTAGTTCTTTCGCGGCCGACTGCCGATTCGCCGTTCAGCGCCTTGCCCGCCGCTTGAATCAGAGCCTGCAAATCACTGGCAGAATTCGCCGTGGCTATTTTTGCAAATTCCTTTCGCGCTCCTCGAATATCGGTATGCCCAGAGCGCAGTTTCGTCAAAATCTTCTCGATGTGTCGTTTGACATCACCCTTAGCCAGCTTGTCCGCCGCTTGCAGAAAATCGCGAGCCGCTTCCACATCTGCCACGCCCAGTTTCGGCTCAAGCGTAACGACGTACGAAAAATCTCCCGCGCGTAGCCCTTTCACTTCGACCGTCGCGGAATTGTCTGCTCCGCCGCGCGTCCGCACATGCTCGCGCTCGCCGTGTTTGAATCCGAGAATCCCTGGAGTCATATTCCGCACATCCAGGTTAACCGGCTGCGCGGTCCCACTTACGTGCAGAACCAGCTTTCCTTTCTTCCCCGGCCTCACGATGTCGTGAGTCGTATCGGGCAGCACATCCACGAGCGTCGTTTGCGCCGACACCTCGTTTGCGCCCGTTTTCACGGCAAACCGAACACTTCCCGGCGCGGTCTTTGACGACGCGAGAATCACAAGCTCGATCGGCGAAGCAGCCAGCACGAATGCGGGCTGCCCGTCCAGTTCAACCTGATTCCGATCCGCGTCGCCCTGAAAACCATCACCAATAATGGTGAAGCGATCCTTGAGCGCAACCATCGCAGGCACTGTGGCGATCTCTAATTTCTCCGCACCCGCCCGATGCAACACGTCCGCGGCAGCGCGCAACTCCGTCCCCGGAATCCGCGCGATCAGAATTCCTGCGTCCGGCGGCCCCAGAAAATGCGCGCGCCCGCTTTCGTCCGTCGTGACCACTTCGCCATTTGACAAAACCAATTTGACTCCCGCTTCGACGCGCCCATCCAGAGAAAGAACTGCCAACGTCGCAGGCTCCGCTGCCATCAGTTCCGGTGGTAACACAATTTGTTCCGGCGACGATTGCATCGGCGCCTGCGCACCCGGCGCGGCGACAATCGGTAACGCAGCAATCAGCAGCAATGCAGCACACAACCCGCGCGTCATGGCCAGATTCTATCGTGCCTCGCCTCGGCGGTCGAATCTCTGTGCGCTATCAGCGGGCAAGGAAATCGCGCAGCCTCCGTTTCTTGAACTACGATGACGTGTTTGTTAGCCTTACCTGCGTTTACGTGCGTATCGCAGCGCTCGCTAGCGTGTCGGATGCGAACGCGCGCTTTCATTTCATGTCCAACTGGAACACCCGAAGCTTTCTGGACTTTCTCCCCGCCTGGTGGAAACACAAAGGCTCGCTAGCGGTGAGCCTAGCCATCACGCTCTTCGCGTTTTTCGTTTACTTCACCACGTTCATTGGCGAACGCCCGACGCCCGCTTTCGATTTCGTGTCGCGGCTGGAATTAAACAGCCTGGATACACGTTTCCGCTACCGGGCGCGTCAGCATCCGGACCCACGAATCATCATCGTCGATATCGACCAGCGCTCCCAGGAAGTTCTCGGACGCTGGCCATTCCCGCGCCAGAATTTCGCGCGCATGCTCGATAATCTTCGCGAGGATGGCGCAAGCGTCGTCGCTTTCGACATCACCTTCAGCAAACCCGACGAAACGCTCGGACCGTTGCGCAAATTTCAGTCAGAACTCGCCGCGGAGAAAAAAGCAGACAAGCCCGTCGACCCCGCGCTTCTTTCCGCAGTCGCCGCGCTCCAGAAGCGCTACAACTACGACCAGCAATTCGCTGACGCGATTCAGCGATTCGGCCGCGTCGTCCTTGGAAATTATTTTCTGTACACCGAGGCAGACTTGCAGGGAGTCTCGCAGCAGTCCCTAAAGCATTACGCCGACCTCGTCTCATTTTTCCCCTATCCGCAGGTGCGCGCGCTCAAATCCTCTGGAGGCCCTGCCAGCTACGTGCGACTGATTCGCGACTACGCTGATTTCAGCCTGATTCCCAAGGGCGCCGAAGCGAACGATGATCTTTTTACGGGTGCGCTTGCCTCGGACCGCGCAGGCGCAGGCTTCTTCAACGTCACGCCCGATCCCGATGGCGTTGTTCGCCGCGCCCTCCTCGCACTACCTTACGGAACGGATCCAGACCCGTCCAACTGGGACTTTTACGCTTCGATCGACGTCCAGGCCATTCGACTTTTCTTGAATCTCTCCGACCAGCGGACTGTTCTCGATTACGGCAAGGGAGGCATCGTCGCGCTCGAATTCGGTCCGAACGTAACCGTGCATCCCGATCCGATTGGCCGCATCATGATTAATTATCAGGGCCCGTCGCATACGTACCCATACGTTTCCATCGCCGATGTCGTAAATAAAAATTTCGTGCCTGGCACATTCAAGGGAAAGCTGGTTCTTGTCGGCGCTTCCGCAACAGGAATCGGCGATTTGCGCACCACGCCATTTGGCGGTCTCGATTTTCCCGGCGTGGAAATTCACGCGAACGTCATCGACAACATCCTGAATCAGAATTTTCTCCATCATGGTGGCACGCAAGTACTCGTTGACCTCGGCATGATTTTCCTTTTTGGCGTTCCGCTCGGGATCTGGCTGGCACTCGTCCAACCCCGCTGGCTGATCGCCGGACTTTTTCTGCTCGTGCCGTTCACGGCGCTCGTGTATTGGGCATTTCTTCACGGCTGGTGGTTGAACTTCATTGTCCCGTCGCTTTTCACGCTTATCCCCAACGTCAGCCTCGTCGCCCTTTATCGCGTCCTGATCGAGGAGCACGAAAAACGCCGCGTCCGTGGCGCGTTTCAGCAGTACGTCAGCCCCGAAGTGATTCGCCGCCTGCTAGATGACCCGAAGCTGGTCGAGCCACGCAAGACCGCCGTTAGCGTCATGTTTAGCGACGTTCGCGGCTTTACCACGCTTTCGGAAGCTCTTGATGCACAGGATCTCGCGGCTCTACTGAACGAATACCTGACCGCGATGACGAAAATCGTCTTCGACCGGCAAGGCACGCTCGACAAATACATTGGCGATGCGGTGATGGCCATCTGGGGCGCGCCCTTCGAACAAGCAAACCACGCCGATCTAGCGGCGCAGGCAGCACTCGACATGATGGCGCGCCTCGCCGATCTTCGAAAACAGTGGGAAAATCGCGGCCAGCCGCTCCTCGACATCGGCATCGGCATCAATACAGGTATCGCTTCGGTGGGCAATATGGGCTCGGCTCTACGCTACGGCTATACCGCGATGGGCGATTCCGTCAATCTCGCGTCGCGTCTCGAAGGTCTCAACAAGGAATTCACGACGCACATCATTCTTTCCGAGTCCACATACATCGCCATGCACGACATTGGCTTCCTGGTTCGCGAGCTCGATCTCATTCGCGTCAAAGGAAAGTTATTGCCGGTGACGATTTACGAATTGCTTGGCCGTCGCGAATCCGCTGGCGATTTGAGCGCATTATGCGAGATTTTTACGCAAGGCCACGAAGCGTACAAGCTGCGCAAGTGGCCCGAGGCCAAAACTTGTTTTGAGAAGGCCCTGTCGCGCTGGCCCAACGACGGCCCCGCGCGCATTTTTCTCCAACGCTGCGAGGAATACATCGCGGAAGAACCTCCCGAGGATTGGGAAGGCGTCTACATCATGCAGCACAAATAGTGCCGGCGGTTTGCCCGTCCAGGAAGCGCACTACCCGCCCGCGGCGCTCACAAACTCAGAAGATTCCTTCCGAGCCCGTGATACGGCAAGATGCGTAAGTGCGGCCCAACAACGCGTAGAGGAGCGTCGTTCTCAATTGACAACTGCTAACACCGTCGCAGATACTGCAATCTGCGCATGTAGGATGCAACGGCACGTCGCCGAAGGGCAATGCCCACCTACGATCTCATCGTGGAGGCCTACATGCCCAATCTAGAGAACCTCAAAAAGCAAGCCAAGCTCATATTGCGGTGGCATCGCGAACACCGCTATCCCGTCGCCGCACAAATCCGCGGGCATTTGCCTCGTTTCCTGAATATGCCCGACTCCGAGATTCTTGCGGCGAGCTTTAAGCTCAGCGATGCGCAAGAAATGGTCGCAAGACAGCATGGCTTCGATAGTTGGCAAGCCCTCAAAACTGGACTTTGGACCACGTCGCCCAAGGTGAAATCATCGCCATCCAAAGCGACGATTGTCAGTGCAGAGCCGCAACTGTTCGTCACCGATATCAAGAGATCGTGCGAATTTTTCCGCGAGAAGTTAGGCTTTTCGCTTGTATTCAGTTACGGCAAACCTCCCTACTATGCACAGGTAGGTCGCGACGCGGCGCGTCTCAATCTAAGGTGCGTCGAGCGACCAGTAATCGAGTCGACGGTCCGCGATCGGGAGGAACTGTTGTCGGTATCTATGACCGTCGCTACAGCGGACGAGATCAAGCTGCTGTTTCTTGAGTTTCAGTCCGCTGGTGTTGCCTTTCACCAGACGCTGAAAAAGCAGCCTTGGAGCGCCAAGAATTTGGTCGTCAAGGATCCGGATGGGAATCTGCTGCTGTTTGCTGGACCCGAAAACTAGCAGCCACCAAGCTGAAGTTTTGTTGATCGAGCATCTGTCGGCTATCGTCGGCATGTATGTTTTGCCGCCGGTCCGGCGGCCACATGCCCGTGAGGTCGCTTATAGGGAGGTGACTCCACACACAAACAACAATCAATTATCCAGCCGGACGACAAGCGCAACGGCCTGCCCTTCCGCATGCACCTCAGCAGCCAATTGCTGCGCGGCAGCTTCGCTGGGCAGTCTGCCGACGCGCACGCGATAGAAAACGCCAGTTGGCAAGTTCAGCGGTACGATCGTCACCGGTGAGTAGCGGGCACTGAACTGTTCGCGCAGGCGTTCTGCATTCTGCTGCGATTGGAATGCGCCCACTTGAACGGCGAAAAATCCCGCGTTCGGATTGGGTCCCGCGACGACATCCAGTCGCACTGGCGCAGTCCCGGTGCCGATCATTCCAATGGCCACCGCGGCGGAGTAGGAAAGATCAATAATCCGATTTGCGACAAACGGCCCGCGATCATTGATTCGGACTTCCACTTCTTTGCCGTTACTCAGATTCGTCACGCGCACCACGGCGCCAAACGGAAGTGTCCGGTGCGCCGCCGTGTATTGAAACATGTTGTAGATTTCGCCGTCCGAAGTGCGCCGCCCGTTGAATTGCGCGCCGTACCACGACGCCACTCCCTGCTCTGTATATTGCCCCGGAACTGCGGGCATGTTTTCGATCGCCGGCGGTGGCCCCGACGGTTGTGTGGGCGGAGAAGCCGGCGGATGCCCGCCCGGCTGCCGTGAAGCACACCCGCCGACCATCCACACAATTGCCAGCCCACATGCAACGGCACATCTTGAAATTCGTCGATGTAGAGTCCCTAGCTTCACGATCCGCGCCGCACCTCGGCGGTTCTCCGTGCCTGCTGTCCTGGTGCTTTAGCTATGCACATCTCACGAATCGTTCTCCACGTGTGCTTTCTAACTTTTCCGGTATTATAGGAACGCGGCGATGCCGCAGCAAGGAAACCTTTGCCACTTCCGCTCCGTTGGCGTTTGAAACTTGATCGGTTGCGCGCAAGCCTCTCCGCCATGTTTCAATCGAAGGAAAAACAAAGACGCCCCGGCCTTTGTCCCGCCTGCGGCACGCTCGTCGGCTCGTCGGCCACGCGCTGCCATCAATGCGGCGCCAATCTCACATTTTCGCTCGCCGCCGTCAGCCGTTCGCTCAGTAAGATTATGCCCACTACGGCTCCGGTCACCTATTTCATTCTGAGCGTCTGCTGCCTGATCTACGGCATCAGTTTGCTTCTCACCATGCGCTCCGGCTTTCCGACCGCGCCACAGGGCGGCGGCATGCTCAGCACGCTCTTCGGCATCGGCTCGATCGCTTCTCCGATCCTGATTCGCTTGGGGGCATCGCTGCCCTGGCCAATTGATCTCGTGCAGCCCTGGCGCTTAGTCACCGCCTGCTTCCTCCATGCGAATCTGCTGCATATCGTCTTTAATATGTGGGTGCTTATCGATTTGGCGCCGGCGATTGAAGAATTGTACGGTTCACCGAGGTTCTTTTTTCTGTACACCGTTTGCGGAATTGGCGGTTATCTTCTCAGCGGCCGTGTAGGCCATTTCAGTATCGGAGCGTCTGGCGCGATTGTCGGTCTGATCGGCGTCTTATTGGCCGTAACGTATCGCCGGGGCGGAGCAGGAATGCAGCAGCTTCGCACGCAGGTCTACCGCTGGATCATTTATCTTGTCCTTTGGGGATTTTTCTTTCCTGGCGTGGACAATATGGCGCATTTGGGCGGCGGCATTACAGGTTTCATTTTGGCAAAATTCATGATGGATCGCGCGCCTGCAGCGCCTTCCGAGCGCAAGCGCGCTTACGCACTCGGCTGGGCCGCCGCCGTCGTGCTCCTCGTCAGCTTCGGCTTCATGATTTTCAGGGGTGGCCAGATTTTCCTGCACCGCTAGGAAGCACACGCCATCGGGGGATATACAGCCTACAGTTTTCGCGCCACGGTCACGCTGTAGTGAAATCCGGAAATGATCGTGAACGCAGCAACGAGATAGATCAGTAGCACGCGCGCCATTCGCAGTGCCGGATTCTCCACGAGCGCGGCCAGAATCACAACAAGCACAAGAAGAATTTGGAAAGTGGTATTTAACTTCCCGAAAATGCTTGGCGGGAACGTCATGTGCCCGACCACCAGCAGAATCACGGCGCATGCGGTCAAAATCAGCACATCACGCCCTAGCACCAAAATCGTCAGCCACCACGCGATTTTCCCCTTCAACGCGAGCATGAAATAGGATGACGACAGCAGCAATTTATCCGCAATCGGATCAAGAAACGATCCGAGCCGCGTTTTTTGGTTCATTTTCCGCGCCAGCAGACCATCGAGACCGTCGCTCAGTCCCGCTGCAATCAACAGCGCTAATGCCCAATCGTAGCGGCTATATCGGATTGCAATGATAAAGAACGGCAGAAATCCCAGCCGCAAGAAGGTAAGCTGGTTCGGCACTGAAAAAATGTGCTTGTCCATGAATTGATTCCGAAAGGCGATCAAGCGAATTGCGCGAGGTAATCTCCCAGCGTCTGGCCCACCTTCGCCGCAAATTTCTCCGCCAACGAAGGAATAGAGCCGCGAGCTTCGTCGAGAGCGATCCTCTCGATGCGCTGCATGGGAAAGAAAAGCGTGGGCAGGCCGATCCGTTCGCCTTCCGGGTGCATCACCTGAATGATGAAATCGTCGAAGGAATTGAGATCGATGCCCCTAACGGTCACTCCCGCGACGGAAATCTCCGCGAGCTCACCCCAAATCCGTTCTTTCGGGCTATGCAGGCTCACTACCACAACGGAATGCGAATCCATAATGGCCTCGAACAACTTCTGTTTTTGATGCTATCCCATTTTCGCATCGCGCGCACCTTCTTGCGTGCGTCGCTCGCTGCATTGCACACATTTAGACGGCGATCGTTTTCACATCCGGGGCAATCCGCAACCGCGCTTCCGTCGCCTTCTGGACGTCCTCCGCGGTCAATCCTGGCGCTACTTCCTTTAGCAACAACCCCTGCGGCGTCACGTCGATCACCGCCATTTCCGTCACGATCACTTTCACCACAGCGAGACCCGTCAAAGGCAGCGTGCATTTTTTCATGATTTTTGGCTCGCCATCCCTGTTCGTATGCTCCATCGCGATAATCACGCGTTTGGCGCCCGCGACCAGATCCATTGCCCCGCCCATGCCCTTCAACATCTTGCCGGGAATCGCCCAGTTCGCCAGATTTCCCTTTTCGTCCACTTGCAACGCGCCGAGCACGGTAACGTCAATTCGACCTCCGCGAATCATGCCAAATGAATCCGCGCTCGAAAAATAGCAGGAGCCTGGAATTTCGGTGATCGTCTCCTTGCCCGCATTGATCAAGTCGGGGTCTTCCATGCCCTCGTAGGGATACGGTCCCACGCCCAGCATCCCATTTTCAGATTGCAACACGACTTCCACATTCGGAGGCAGGAAGCTCGGGACCAGCGTCGGCATGCCGATCCCCAAATTGACGTAATTGCCGTCGCGCAATTCTTTTGCGACGCGACGCGCTATAAATTCCCGCTTATCCATGTCTTTCGCCATCTTCGCTCCCGATTGTTACCTCGTACGCAACGTTCTCTTCTCGATGGGCCGTTCATAGCTGTCCCCCTGAAAAATCGCATCCACGAAAATCCCCGGTGTATGGACGCAGTCCGGTCCGAGCTGCCCGAGTTCCACAAGTTTTTCGACTTCTGCAATGACGTACTTCCCTGCCGCGGCCATGGGCGCATTGAAGTTGCGCGCTGTCTTCCGGAAAACCAGATTTCCCCAGCGGTCCCCTTTCCACGCCTTGATAAACGAAAAGTCTCCCCGAAGCCACGGCACCATAACGCAATTTCTTCCGTCGAACTCTCGGGTTTCTTTTCCTTCCGCCGCGGGCGTGCCATATCCCGTCGGCGTAAAGAACGCTGGAATTCCAGCGCCGCCCGCGCGAATCCGCTCCGCAAGCGTCCCCTGCGGATTCAACTCAACTTCGATTTCCCCGGTGAGTGCCAGCCGCTCGAAGCGCTTGTTTTCTCCCACGTAACTCGCGATCATCTTCTTCACTTGTTTCGATTCGAGCAGCCATCCGATCCCGAAATTGTCCGTGCCGGCGTTATTCGAAACCAGCGTCAAATTCCTGGTTCCGCGCTTTTTCAACGCTCGCAGCAGGTTTTCCGGCACGCCGCACATCCCAAATCCACCGACCAGAATCGTTGCGCCATCCTGCACGCGTTCAATGGCCACGTCTGCGTTTGCCACGCGCTTATCCATTCGATTGCACCTCCGGTCGATGCAATGCACACAGACAACTTCTAATAGTCAGAAGGAAGTCTACTGCAAATTGCGGCGGTTGTTGTGCAGCAGTTTGTACAGCTCGTTTGCCGCGCGGAACTCTTGTTCAAGTTCGCGGCTCGTCAGGTGGCTGCGAAGAAAGTCGATCGCCTGCGACGCGCGATCCAGTGAACGTCCGATGTTGTCCGCATTCGTCAAACAGATATCGCGCCACATGGAATATGGACTTCCCGCAATCCGCAGAAGGTCGCAAAGGCCGCTGCCAGCCAGCGACATGGGCAAGCCCGTCTCGTCCGTCTCGTCGGCAATCACCCGGGCGAGCGCCACCGCAAGTAGTTGCGGCATCTGCGACACAACCGCCACTGCCCAGTCGTGCGTATCCGCGTCGCTCCAAACTGGCTCAGCGCCAATAGCGCGCACTAATTCAGTGAACCGCGTTATGCGTGTATCGTTCTCGCGTTGATTGCCGATCAGCACGTAGCGGGTACCGCGGAAGAGCGCTGCGTCCGCATTGTCGATTCCAGAGACTTCTTTCCCTGCAATCGGATGCCCTCCCAGAAACTTCGCGCTGTTCCGAAATTCACCTTCCGCCACGCGGCAAATCGCCGCCTTTGTACTGCCCGCGTCAGTCACCAGCGATTCTGCATCACATTCGGCGGCAATCGACGGCAGCAACTCGATTGCCGTCCCAATTGGCAATGCCAGGTAAACTAAGTTCGCATCACGGACCGTGGCGGCAATGCCTTCCCCAATTTCCCAGCCAAAATCTTCTGCGCGGATTCGCCGCAGAATTTCGGGCTTGTCGTAAACCACAATGGAGATTTGGGGATAAGCCTTTTGCAGGGCCAGGGCGAACGAGGCCCCGATCAATCCAGTGCCAATGATTGCAACGCGGCTAAACGGCGGGGGATCGCTCATGACCTAAACCACATATTGCCTGACAACTGGAGCCATGATGCCAGTTCACTCATAAGCTGCCGCTCACAAATTTGCTTCCCGCCGGCTAACTCCATGCCGCGCCGCGTTCTTCAGCAGTCGAATACGTTCAGCCACCGCCGTCGCCGCCAAACTCGTCGTCGTAGCCTTTTCTATTTCCGCAACCAGCGCCGACCCCACGACAACCGCATCCGCGATTCCTCCGAGCACGGTCACCTGGGTCGGCAACGATATCCCGAATCCAACGGCAATCGGCAGCGATGTGAATTTGCGCGCCCGTCTCACCATCGCCGGCAATTCCTCGGGCAAAGACTCCTTCGCGCCCGTTACGCCCGTTCGCGAAATCATGTATAAAAATCCGCTCGATGCGCTGACAATCCGTTTCAAACGTTCATCGGTCGAGGTTGGCGCCGCCAGAAATATCGTATCTAGCCCGTGCGCGCGCATCGCCGCGCAATGTTCGCCTGCCTCCTCCGGAGTCATGTCGGTGACGAGTACACCGTCGGCGCCCGCCGCCGCGGCCCGCGATGCGAAAACCTCCAAACCCATCTGCAAAATCGGATTGAAGTAGCTGAAGAGCACGATCGCCACGTCAGTCTTTTCTCGAAGCGTCGCGACCAAATCCACCACGCGTGCCAGCGTCGTGCCGGCGCGCAATGCGCGCTCACTGGCGCGTTGGATCGTCGGTCCGTCGGCCACCGGATCGCTGAATGGCACGCCCAATTCAATCACGTCAGCGCCTGCTTCGACCGCGGCAAGCACAATCTCTCCTGTCGCGGCAAGCGACGGATCGCCGGCGGTGATATACGCGACCAATCCCAGCTCGCCCCAGCGTGCCAGCTGTTCGAATCGCTTCCCGATACGCGTTTGCACCGTGGTACTTGCTTTCGCTGCCAGCTCAGACATATCGCGCCAGGATCTCCATATCTTTGTCGCCGCGCCCGGAAACATTCAAAATTACGAGCTGGTCGCCCTTCATCTTCGGAGCGCGGTGCATCAACTCCGCCAGTGCGTGCGCCGATTCCAGGGCGGGAATAATTCCCTCGATTGTCGCGAGGGTCTTCACGGCCTCGATTGCGTCCTCGTCTCCCACCGCTTTGTACTCTGCGCGCCCGCGGTCCGCGAGCCACGCATGTTCCGGCCCGACTGCGGGGTAATCGAGCCCCGCCGAGACCGAATGCGTTGTCGAAACCTGCCCGTCGAGTGTTTGCAACACGTACGTGTATGTCCCTTGGAGCACGCCGGGCTTCGCTCCTGAAAATCCTTCCGCGGCAGCCAGCCTCGCCGCATGCTCGCCGATTCCCACTCCGCGTCCTCCGGCTTCGACGCCCACCATTTTCACATCCGCGTCATCCAGAAAATCATTAAACAGTCCAATCGCGTTAGACCCACCACCGACGCACGCAAAAAGCCAATCGGGCAGCCGCTTTTCCGCTTGCAAAATCTGCGCACGAGCCTCTTTTCCGATTACGCTTTGGAAGTCCCTCACCATCGCTGGATACGGATGCGCTCCCAGCACGGATCCCAGCAAGTAGTGCGTTGAGCGCACGTTTGTCACCCAATCGCGCATGGCCTCGTTGATTGCATCCTTGAGCGTTTTGCTTCCCGCATCGACGCCACGCACTTCGGCACCCAGAAGCCGCATGCGGAAAACATTTAACCTCTGCCGCTCCATGTCCTCCGTGCCCATGTAAACCGTACATTCGAGGCCAAGCCGGGCGGCTACTGTCGCGGTCGCCACGCCATGCTGCCCAGCGCCTGTCTCCGCCACGACGCGTCGTTTCCCCATTCGTGCGGCCAGCAACCCCTGCCCCAGACAATTGTTAATTTTGTGCGCCCCCGTGTGTAGCAAGTCTTCCCGCTTCAAATAAATACGCGGCCCACCCAGATGCTCGGTCAGCCGCGAAGCAAATTGCAGCGGAGTCGGCCTCCCCGCAAAGTCCCGAAGCATATCGTCAAGCTCTTTCTGAAAACTCGCATCCGCGCGTGCTTCGTTGTACGCCCGCTCCAGTTCTTCGAGCGGCGCCATCAGCGTCTCGGGAACATATCGTCCGCCGTACGCCCCAAATCGACCGCGCGCGTCGGGCACGATCTCCATTTTTGTGATCATGCGTCTCCTCGGCGCGCTCGCTTGACTCTCGCCATCAATTGCTTCACTTTTTTCACGTCCTTTTTCCCCGGCCGCGTTTCGACCCCGCTGCAAACATCAATTGCGAAAGGCTTCCCTTGCCGTATCGCCTTAACGACATTCTCCGCACGCAAGCCCCCGGCTAAAATCACAACCCCATACCGCTTCGCCTTGCGCGCAATGTCCCAGTTAAAGCTTTCGCCCGTTCCCCCGCGATGCTCCGCATCGTAGCCATCGAGCAAAAATCCCGCTGCGGCTGGATATTTCTTCAGTTCACTCGCTCGAAATCGCGGTCCCACGCGGAACGCCTTGATGACGGGATATTCTCGCGCCAGTCGCTCCACTGTGGCAGGCGATTCCTCTCCATGCAGTTGGAGCACTCCCAAATTCGCCGCGTGCGCGATCCTCAAAATCTCTCCCGCAGAAGCGTTCACGAACACGCCCACGGCTGCCACGTGGCTTGGCATGTGGCGGATGATTTCTTTCGCGTGCGACACTGCAACTCTCCGCGGACTCTTCGTGTAAAAATTGAATCCCAGAGCGTCCGCGCCCGCATCGATGGCGATTTGTGCGTCTTTCCAATTCGTAATCCCGCAAATTTTCACCCGCATCATCATCAAAAGCCTGCCGGAGACTCCGCGACACCCGCCCCTGTACCAAGCAACTCGCGCAATCCCGCGGCCGGTTCCGACATGGTCATCAGATGCTCGCCGACGAGAAAAGCGTCGAATCCCGCACCGCGCAAGCGTTCCAAATCGCCATGCGCGCGTATCCCCGATTCGCTCACCGCAATGCATTCTTCAGGAATCTCCTTCGCGAGTTCCAGTGACGTTTCCAGCCGTACTTCGAACGTCTTCAGATCGCGATTGTTCACGCCAATAATTTTCGCCCCAATGTCCGCTGCGCGTTTCAACTCACTCCGGGAATGCACTTCCACCAGGGCCTCCATTTTCAACGCTCGTCCCAGTTCCAACAGATCCCTCAGCGTCCCGTCATCGAGGATCGCCACAATCAACAAGAATGCATCGGCACCCGACGCGCGTGTCTCCCACACTTGCCACGGGTCCACGATAAAATCCTTTCGCAGGATGGGAATCTTCGTCGCTTTCGATACTTCTTTCAAATCGCGAAGCGACCCCTGAAAGAATTCCTCCTCGGTCAGCACAGAAAGCGCCACCGCTCCGGCGCCTTCCAGCGTGGGCGCGACCGTTGCCGGTTGATAATCCGCCCGCAACAGACCGCGCGATGGCGAAGCCTTCTTCAACTCCGCGATTACGTTCCATCCCGAGCGCGTGAGTGCCGCTGGGAAATCCCTGACCGGCGGCGCCTTCTTCTCCACGGCAAGCTTCAGCGCCACATCCGGCAATACGCGTTTGCGATGCGCAATCGCCTCGCGTCGTCGCTCGACAATGCGCGCAAGTATATTGTTTGAGTCGGTTCCCGTTTCCATATCCGATTAGTACCCGGCTAACGCAAACTGCCCGAGAATCCCCGTCACGGGCAGGGAAAATCGCTGTGACTATGCTAGTCTGCGCCTTGCCGCCGTGTCAAAATCTTTTGTTCCTCGGATTTTAGCTGTTCTGCGCGGCACAAATTCCATCATGGCAATCGAACAGTTGACGGTCCTCAACGATACGATCATCGCGTGCCGTAAATGCCCGCGCCTGGTGGCTTATCGCGAGAACGTCGCGCGAGCAAAGCGCCGCGCCTATGCCGATTGGGATTATTGGGGCAGACCTGTTCCTGGATTTGGCGATCCGCATGCCCAACTTCTGATTCTTGGACTCGCGCCTGCGGCACATGGCGCGAATCGCACCGGGCGCATGTTCACCGGAGACCGGTCCGGGGATTTTTTATATCGCGCACTCCACAGCACCGGCTTCGCCAATCAACCGACTTCAGCTCAGCGAGGCGACGGTCTCGCGCTTAGGAACGCATACATCAGCGCTGCCGTCCGCTGCGCCCCTCCAGACAATAAGCCCCTACCCTCCGAGTTTCACAACTGCCGCCCGTATCTCGAGACTGAACTCGACATTCTAAGACCGAAGGCAATCCTCGCCTTGGGTGGCCTCGCCCTAACAGCCTATCTTCGAACCGTCAAAGATCGTGGCCTCATCTCCTCGCACGCGCAATTCCCGTTCCGCCATGGCGCGGTACACAAGCTCCCGGGCGACCTGCCGCGCGTTTTCGCTTCCTACCATCCGAGCCAGCAGAACACCTTCACCGGTCGGCTTACCCACGTGATGCTGACTCGAGTTCTCCGCCGTATCCGCGAGTACTTGGCAAATACAGGCGAAAATGCTGGGTTGCATCCTTCAAAACCGCTTTAACGAAGCAGCACGTATCGTCCGCCGTCCGTGAACACGATCATCAGGCACATTACCACCAACATCAAATCGTAATGCCAGCCGTATCCATCCTTGCCCCAGAAACCGGTATGCCACACAGCTATTTTTTTCCCGATCGCACCAAGCATCAGTGCGATTAATCCCAATGCGGCAATCTGCGTTAGAACGCCGGCAATTATGCCCAGGCTTCCTGCGATTTCCGCCGTTCCGAGAAATATCGTGAATCCCTTGCTCATTCCGATACTTTTGGCCCTTTTGGCCGGATCTTTGATGTGGTTCCAGCCGCTCGAAATAAAAACCACGCCTGCCATCAACCGCAGCAGAAGAATCCCAATATCCTCATAGCGCAGTAGTTGTGGAATCATCATGCCTCCGTCTTCCGTCGCTGTGGCGGAGCGATCCGCATGTTCGCGCCATCATCATACGTACTCCGGCCCGCGACGTTTTTTAATACTTGCGCGGATGCATCCTTTGATGCACGACCGAACGGCGGAATTACAACGATCGACCCGTCTTCAACGTTATTGCGTCAGGGATTCCGGCACTTTGCAGGGGTTTTCCAAGCGGATTGTCTCACTCGGATCGAAACAGGTTTGACTCAGCGGGGTCACTACAGAGTTTTGATTGAGTGAAGCACCCGGGACGAGGGGGGAACTCGCCCCGGGCTTCCCTGTGGGCTGGCTGCTTGGGGGAACCTTTAGTACGGACGCGCAGGGCCTGCGAATCTGTGGCGCAAGCGGCCCAGCATCCGATTGATCGGGTGATTCCGATGCAGGAAATTCAGCAGCGGAGCGCGCCGCACTCCAATTCTTTCCAGGGCACGCCGGATGCGGAAATCACGCCCCGCGGACACCATTCCTTTTTCGAGAATTTCGATCGCGTCGGGAGTTCTGCCCGCCTGGTTGTAAACTTCCGCCAAATTCAGGTAGAGCTGCGCGTGGTTGCATTTCAGGTTGAGGGCTTCCCGGCAAAGCGTCTCCGCGTCGCCGAAACGGCGATCCGCCATAGCCGCCAGCAGCCCTGTGTAAGAAAGGTAAAACGGGTTCTTCGGAGCCGCGCCTAATGCGCGTCGCGCGTGACTCAGGGCATCTTCCGGGTGTCCGTCACGCATGCGCTTCAGGCATTCCTTGAATTCAACCATCCCCGCATCGACTGACGATGGTGTTCCCACCATCACCTCCACATGCGACATTGCCATCGGGCCTTCCTTTCTCGCGGTGCCCTGCGAGTCCTGCTCTTTGCCTCACTCGCTCGAAACATTTTCCTGAAACATTGGCTGCAACAGTGCTGTGAGCGTAGCGCCGCTCCGCCTTTGTGGCTACCGTACAACAGGACAGTTTTGGGACACGGGCGCGAGTTAGCCCCATGGGACAGGCAAAAAAGTGTCAAGCACACCGGGAGGCGCAGTTTTATGCAGATTTTGCGGGGTTTATGCCGGCGGATTGCCCTCTGGTTTTAACTCAAACCCTTCATAGGCAGAGCTAACCCTTGGTTCCCGCTATTAAAGGTGGGCGTTGAACCACGCCACGGCCCGCTCTACCACGTCGCGGCTGTGCGCGGGGTTTGCAAACATGTGCCCTTCGTGCGGGTAAATGACGAACTGCGTCGGCACGCCCAGCGTGACGAGCGCGTGCCAGAATTCGTACGACTGCGGCGGCGGACATTCACCGTCACTGTCGCCCACCAGAACTAGCGTCGGTGTTTTCACGTTCTTGATGAACGTGATAGGCGCGCTCTTCGCGTAGACCTGCGGATCGTTGTAGACCGTGTTGCCGAAATAAAACGTCATCCATTTGTCGATTTGGTTCTCGCCGTAGTAGCTCAACCAGTCCGCAAGCCCTGCTCCCGCAACCGCCGCTTTGAAACGATGCGTTTGCGTCACGGCCCACATGGTCATATAGCCGCCGTAGCTCCATCCCGTGATGCCCAGCCTTTGCGGGTCAATTGGCAACGAACTAATTGCCGCGTCCACGCCGCCCATGATGTCCTTGAAATCACCGTAGCCGAAATCCTTCACATTGGCGCGCGTGAACGCTTCGCCTGCGCCATAGCTGCCACGCGGATTCGGCAGCAGCAGGAAATATCCGTTGGCGGGAAGCGCGGCGGAATAATCCCAACGGCTCGGCCAGTGCGGAAGATTCGCCCACGCGGGCCCGCCGTGGACTTCGACCACCAACGGGTACTTTTTCGAGGGGTCGTAATTCTGCGGATACACGATCCAGCCCTGCACCGAGCCTATGTCCGTATTCCAGTGCAGACTCTCGCCCTTGCCCCACGCCGGATGCAGCGCGCGATTGAGTTGTGTCACCTGCTTCCAATTGCCGGTCGGCCCGGCCCACACTTCCGGCGGCGCGTTGAACGATTCGCGCACGGCGGCGGAAGTTTTGCCATCGCGCGAAAGCGAAACGCCCACGGTGAATTGATTTTGGCCGATATGCTCGGCGCCGGTCCAAAGCGGAGTGACCGCACCAGAGTCAAGGCTGACGGAAGCGACGCCGCTTTGGCCGTCGACAATCTCGCCGAAAACAATCGATTTCGAGTCCGACGACCAGTTAATCGAGCTGGCCGTTGCCTTCATATCGCGCGTGATGTTGCGCTCATCGCCACTCCCGCTCGATGAATTGGCTGGCAGCGTATAGATGTCGCCGCCAACCACGGGCTCATCGCTCATCAGGCCCGCAATAAAAGCAATCGTCGCCCCATCGGGAGACCATTTCGGCGTCCCGATCTGCATATCCGTTTTAAAAATGGACCGCGGCGCGGCCCCAGCAGCGTCGAAAATGTAGATTTGCGCCACGTACCAGTTGTCGTCACCGTTGCCGTGCGCCGCGGTCGCAACGAGTCTCTTGCTGTCGGGCGACCAATCGTATTCGTAGACATACATATCGGCAGGAGAGATTTGGCGCAGACGGCCGGTGGCGGCGTCGACGAGCGCGAGGCGTTGTTCGTACGTTTTCGTTCCAACAACTCCTTCATCGCGCGTTTCTGCGGCAAGCGGACCGGCAGCCCGCGGCGCGTTCTCGATAAACAGAAAAGCGATCGAATTTCCGGCAGGCGACCACATCGGATTCGCTAGGTCGCCTTTCACGTGCGTGAGCTGCCGGGCAGGCGCGCCCGGAGCCGCAACATAAAGCTGCAATTGACCGGCATGCGCCACGTCCGAGAGAAACGCAAGCTGCTTGCTGTCCGGCGACCAAGCGACGTTGCTCTCCGCCGCTGCCGCACCTCCCGCCGCTGCCGTGATTCGCTGCGGCACCGAATGCGTCTTCCAATCGGCGACGTAGATTGCCGAATTAGCCGACGGCGCGCCATTTTTCCCCGCTAGCGATTCCACCCACGCCACTCGCCGCCCGTCCGGCGAAATCACAGCCTCGGAAATCGCATGAACGTTGAACATATCGCGCAGCGCCTCTTGCATGGCGGGCGGAGTTGCGTGCCGCGACGCCTTCGGACCCACCGCGGAAGACTTTGTCGCTGAATGTGCCGGTGCGCCGCCAGCGAGCGCGGGAACACACGCGAGACACCACACTCCGAAGATAATGGCGATGCGAAACAGACTCGAGACTCGTTTGTTGAGCATGGCTTCTCCTCGACGCTAAAGCACAGAGACAATACCTGCGCGCCGTAACGCCCGCAAGCATTCCGTGTCGCGGTCCTTCAGGACATTAAGTAATGGCTATGATCTTGCGTCAGGGCACGGCTTCAGCCGTGCCGCACCCGGTACCAGGCCAGTGCGGCTTCAGCCAGTGAGGTACGTCGATGAAACTGAGGAACCGACGTTCCACGCAGGCCACCTTGCCGCGCTGCACCGTGCGCTGGCCGTTAAGCAGCGGTAACAGAGGAAGTGGCGCGAGTTTCGATAGGTCGCGGCTGCAATTCCAGGATCTGCTGGCGCTGTAGGAAAATGAAGACTAGCGCAATGGCGGCTTGCCCCATCAGACCGACGAGCCATTCGGCGGGGTGAGTGGTCCAAAGCGCACTGTTCAGAACGAAAAGGGGCGTGGGCAGAAAAATCGCGGTGAAGGGGTTCTGCGCCAGGTGCAGGGCACCGACCACAAGCCCCGCGCAAACGTAATACACGATCAGATAAAGGACCCCGAGCGGCAGCGGATGGCGGCCGCGCCGCAGATTCATCCACTGCAGGAAAAGCAAATCGCGCGAGAGCCATACGGCGAAGAAAATCACGCGGAAGATCGCCACCGCCAAGTTCCATTCGAGCGTCGGGTCGCGCTTCCATTGGATGATGAGAATCATCGTCGCGCCGACGAGAATCGCGCCGAGAAAAATATACGGCGCTGGCCAAATGGATTCGAGCGCTGTCGGCGCAGCCTCGATGCTGTGTAACCGCCGCCGCATCCGATTCCGATTCCGCAGCAAAATGAAGCCAAAAATGAAAAATGCGATGATGTTTAGCAGAAGCAACGCGGACTGTGCATCGAAGGGCGTGAGCTTTCCAGAAAATCCAAGTGCTCCCGACCTGGCATTCCACGGAAAAAATGCAAAAAGAATAAAGTTTAGGTAGCAAAGAAAGCCGAGTGCCTGCGCTGGCGTGTAAAGCTCATAATTCGCGGAGTCGCGTTTGATATTGCGCGCGACGGCGGGGACAAGCCAAGCAAGAATCGTCAGATAAAAAATGAGAAGGACGAAGGCGTGATGCACGGAGAGACCAAAAAACAAGTCGTGAAAGGGACTTGGGACTGTAAATGCGCGTCTGCCGATTTGCATCGTTTGGGAGCCCAACGACCAGGACGTTTGCTGGGCCAGCGAAACAGTCACAAACGGGCTCAATCCTCCTAGTGCCAAATTCGATGTGCTGCCCGACGTAATGGCAGCAATCGAGATAAAAAAGAGGATCGCCCAAGTGACGGCACCGCGGCGGAGGAAGAGCGAGATGACGAGCGCGAAGGCGTCGTAGATAATGGAGCCGAGAATCAGCAGGGCGTAGGCCACGAGCACAATCGTCCACGGAGCGCGGGCAGCGATGGCACCGACAATGGCCGCGGGAAGAAAGCAAAGAAATACGAAGAAAGCCATGAGCGGCGCGCCAAAAAGTTTGCCGATAGTCAGCTCGAATGGAGAAAGGCGAGTCAGACGCTGGAAGTCGAACGTGTTTTGGTCCTTCTCGCGCTGAATGGCGTGAAGACAGGCGATGCCGCCGCCGATGACCAAGACCAGCGCTTGAATGATGAGAATTACGTGCAGCAAACCTGGCCCACCACCATACCCCGTGCCTCCGCTATCCACGTTAACGCCGCCGTGGAAAAACGCGTAGTACAAGGCGACTTCAATCGCGGCGCAAAGAGCCGCGGCGGAAATCATCCGCCTCGGACGCAATTGGATGCGCGCGTTACGGATAATTTCGGGATTGGTGAACACGCTCATCGCCAAACGCTCACATCACTTCCCCGCCGGAAAGCCGCGCGTAAATCTGCTCGAACGACTCCGACGAACCTTCCACGGCGCACACCGGCGCTCCGCTCGTCACCAAATCGCGCACCAGCGCCGCGAGGTCGCTGTCGTTTCCCGCGAAATGAAATTCCACGCTCGACGATCCTGCAATTACGCTCGCCGACGGATGCGCATCCATCACGCCGTCCCGCACCGATAGCCACGCCAGTAACTCGTCGCCGGGCGCCGCCACGCGAATGCGCAGCCGCCGATGCGCGGGCGCCGCTCCTTCCTGCATGACATCCGCCAGTTTTCCAGCGCGCAGCAGGTGGCCCTTCTCCAGAATTGCGACGGAGGTGCAGATTTCTTCGAGGTCCGCCAGAACATGCGAGCTGATGAGAATCGTTTTGCCCTTGCGATTCAAATTCTTCAGCAGATCCTTCAGCTCCACGCGCGCCTTCGGGTCCAGACCCGAAGCAGGCTCGTCCAGCACAATCACCGGCGGATCGTGCAGCACCGCGCGCGCAATCCCCAAACGCTGCTTCATCCCGCGCGAAAGTCCTTGAATAAAAGCGTCGCGCTTCGTTTCCAGCCCAACCCACCCGATGACTTCCGTGACGCGCCCCCGAATCTGCGCGGCGGGCATTTTGTAGGCGTGCGCGAAGTAGTCGAGATATTCCCAGACTTTCAGATCATCGTAGAGAGAGAAAAAGTCGGAGAGATAGCCAAGAAATCGCTGCGCGTCCTCGGGGCGGCGCTCCACGTCGATGCCATTCACTTCCACATTGCCGGAAGTGGGCGTCAGCAATCCGCAAATCATTTTCAGCGTTGTGGTTTTTCCAGCGCCATTCGGGCCCACGAAGCCGAAAATCTCCCCGTCGCCAATGGTAAGGTTCAATCGGTCCGCGGCAACCACCAGCGCCGGATTCCCCTTCACCGGCAGGTCGTACTCTTTCGTCAGATTTTCCAGGCGAACCATAGTCGATCAGGTGCGAATGCGCCGGATTGTGGACGCGATTAGCACAACTGTCAATACGCAAGGCGAGTGGGTAGCGGGTCAGTTTGAATTTTCTTGATCGTGACACAAAGAGTCAAAATTCAAACTGACCCAATACTGGCGGGTGACGCAAGTTCCCCCAAGCAACGGGAAAGTCTTCGCTTGAAGGAAATGTGCTGAAAGAATATGCTGCGCGCGGAACTGGAATTTTGCCGCGAGGAATGAAATGGAAAATATAACGCGAAGAAAATTTTGCGTGGGAGCGCTGGCGGGAGGAGTGGCCGCGGGCGCCGGCAAAGTATTTGGCGCGACTCTGCCCGCAAGCGTCAACGAAATCGCCCAGCCACAAGAATTGGCAAAGCGGCAACCAGGGCTAACAACGGGCAAGCGTCCAACGATTATTTCCGCCCACAACGGCCTGCCTCATCTCGACGCCGGAATGGCCGTGCTGCGCTCCACCGGCGACACCATGGACGCCGTGCTCGCCGTCGTCACACCAGTCGAAGACGATCCAAACGACAACTCTGTCGGCTACGGCGGATTGCCCAATGAAGACGGCGTCGTGCAGCTCGATGCGTGCGTGATGCACGGTCCGACGCGGCGCTGCGGCGCTGTCGGGGCAATCGAGAGAATCAAGAATCCCGCGAAAGTCGCGCGCATCATTATGGAGCGCACAAATCACACCTTCATCGTCGGCCGCGGAGCTACACAGTTCGCCATTGATCAGGGATTCGAGCCGATGAATTTGCTCACGGACAAATCGCGCCTTGCGTGGCTGGCGTGGAAGGCGGCGACCTCGAAGGATTGGCGTCCGGGCCTGGATGCGCCAGACTTTGACAAGCAGCTTGCCGAACTGCTCGACACGCCGGAACGCCAGGCTTGGGCGCCGTGGATCAAGCAAGTGGTGGCGCATCCGCCCACAGGAACAATCAATTGCCTCGCGGTGAATGAGAAAGGGGAAATGTCCGGCACAACTACGACTTCCGGGCTGGCGTGGAAAATTTCTGGGCGTGTTGGCGATTCGTGCATCATTGGCGCCGGGCTTTTTCTCGACCAGGATGTCGGCGGCGCGGGCTCGACCGGGCGCGGCGAGGAAGACATCAAAATCGCAGGCGGCCACACCGTCGTCGAAATGATGCGCAAGGGAATGTCGCCGACCGATGCATGCCTGGAGGCGCTCCATCGCGTCGTGCACAACTACGATTTCGACAAGTCGCGCCTGAAAATGTTCGATCTCCAGTTCTACGCGCTGAATAAAGACGGCGCGTACGGCGCGGCCTCGCTGTGGTCTTCCTATGGCAATGGCCAGCCCATGACCTACGCAGTGCATGATGGAACGGAAGCAAAATCGGTGTCGTTCACGCCGCTATTTCAAGGAACAGGTGGAGATTACTAGCCGCGAAATCACGAAAGAGTCGAAGCGCGGGACTCGCGCTTGACGGCTCATTAACATGGACCGAGCCAACATCGTAATCATCGGAGGCGGCGTGGTGGGATGCGCGATCGCGCGCGCTGCTTCCGCAAAGTGGACGGACGTTTTCCTTCTCGAGCAAATGCCGAAACTGGGCATGGGCGCGAGTTCCCGAAACAGCGGCGTAATTCATTCCGGACTGTATTACACGCCCGGCTCGCTCAAGGCATCGCTGTGCGTTCACGGCAATAAACTCACATACGAATTTTGCGCCGCGCACGGCGTCCCGCACCGCAATACGGGCAAGCTCGTTGTCGCCACATCGCGCGAACAAGAACCAAAACTAGCTGAGCTGATCGACCGCGGACGCGCAAACGGCGTCGAAGGACTGCGCGTCATTGATGCCGCTGCGATTCGCGCGCGCGAGCCGCACATTGCGGGAACCGCGGCAATCGAAGTGCCGTCAACGGGAATTGTGGCCAGCGAGGACCTGGTCAAGGCGTACGCCCGAATTGCCGTTGAGCAAGGCGCGGACATTGTCACGCACGCGAAGGTCGAAAAAATCGACGTAAAAACTGAACTGATTCGCGTCACAAGTTCGGCGGGCGAAATCGAAACGCGCTGCCTGGTGAACAGCGCCGGATTGTTTGCCGATGAAGTTGCCGGATTGATGGGCTCGGAGATGGCGAGGCATCGCATTTATCCCGTGCGCGGCGAGTATTGCGAAATTGTGCGCGCTCGCAGCGATCTGGTACGCGGCCTGGTGTACCCGCTGCCGCATCCGGAAGGCTTGAGCCTCGGCGTTCATTTGACCAAAACGCTGTGGGGCACCGTGCTCGTCGGACCCACGGCGCATTACATCGCGGACAAACATGATTATGAGAGTAACCGTCCGCCAGTCGAGGATTTCGTCCGCATGGCCCAGCCGATGTTGCCGGAAATTCGCGCTGAAGATTTGATGCCCGCGTACACAGGCATTCGCGCCAAGCTCGCGCCACCGGGCAGTCATCACTCAACCGATTTCATTGTCGAGCGCGATCCGCAATTCCCAAACGTCGTGCAGCTCATCGGCATGGAATCGCCCGCGCTCACATCGGCCGGCGCTATCGCCGAGCACGTAATAGGATTGCTTTCAGAAATTCTCAATTGAAGAGAACCGCTTGCCCAAAAAGCGAAGTCTACCTCAGTGAACCAGCGCTGACGCAAACACCAGACGCACGCCCCGAGCTTTGAGTTGCGGCAGCGCCTGCTCCAGCGCCGCGATTGTCGCTGGATGCGGGTGGCCTATTGCAATCGCGGAACCTTCTTTTTCAGCGTCGCTCTCGGCAAGCTCGATCTGCCGCACAATTGCTTCGCGCGTCTCGACGTCATCGAGGAACACGTTGCGTGACGCGGCGCGTACGCCCGCCTGTCGCGCAGCGTCGTACGCAACCGTGGCGGCCGTGGTGCGGCTATCGATGAAGAAAAGATTGCGCTGCCGAAGCACGGCCATCACGTCGGCCATCAGCGCAGGATCGGCGGTAGCGCGCGAGCCTTCGTGATTGTTTACGCCCACAGCGTGCGGGACGGCCGCGAGCATCCGCGGAAGCAAACGATCCACCTCGCCGCTGTCCATGCCCACGCGCAGCTCGATAGCTTCCGACTTCGCGGTGTTGCCCTCAAATTCCATCGGGAGGTGAAGCATCACTTGATCGCCCCGCCGGAATGCTTCGTCCGCAATCTCCGCCGAGTGGGGCTGGCTCGGCAGAATCGAAAGGGTCAGGGGACAGGGGATCCTCAGAAGCGCCTCGGCCGGCGCGACATCGCTCCCAATGTCGTCGATGATTATAGCCAAGCGTGGAGTGGTTTCTAACTCTTTGCTCATGCGATTCGCATTTGCTGAATTCGGCATAGTGATGTGAATCGATTGTGTGCGGCGGCCATTCAGCAAGTAGTCAAAGCGAATCACTTCGGGCGAATTTGAGCGCGGCACCCGTCGGGACAAGTGGTAACGTGCGGCGGCGCGGTCGAGTGCGTCCTCCACAGCGGAAGCTTTTGTGGAGTCTGGAAGATTGATGAAGATGTTGTCGGCAACGAGCTGGGCGCGTTCGCCATTGCGCCCGCCCATTTCCGGACGGATGACAATCTCAGCGTCGCGACCCGCTGCTTTTTGTGCCGCAGCCACGAGATCCCGCGTGATCGAGCGCAGTTCAGACCTGTGCGGCGATTTTTTTAAACAACCGGCGGCCAATATCGCCACCGTCAGGAAGAGTATGGACAAAATGAAACGCGGAGAGGCATCAGAAAAACAATATGGTCGAGCCCGCGCGTTTTTTACCGCCACGTGAAAGTCAGGCGGCCTTCGGCGCGGCGGTTGGGGCCTGAAGAATTTCGATTGCCCGTTTTATCACGGGATCGTCCGCGGAAGGAAGCTGCCCCGGAGCTGGCGGCGCGAGCTGGTCCTGGTTGAGCTGCGCAACATCGTCCACGGCCTGCGGATTCACCTGCACCGTGGGCTCAACGCCTTCCTTCGGAATGGACTTGCCGTCAGGCGTGAAATAGTTCGCAACAGTCAGGATCAGAGCGGCACCGTCGTCCAGCGGGATTATGTTTTGCTGCGAAGCCGTGCCAAACGTGGTCTCGCCGACGGTATCACCGCGATGATTATCCGCGATCGCGGCGGCAAGAATCTCCGCCGGTCCTGCGGTCCCGCCCGAAATCAGCACAGTCATTGGCCCTTTCCAAACGGCTTTGGATGGGTCGGCGGAGAAAGTCTGCGTCGCGACGGTCTGGCCGCGAAGCGTTGCAATTGTGCCGGAAGAAAGGAAAAGCTGTGCAGCATCGACTCCATCGCTGCTCGGGCCTGAAGCGCAATCGCGCAAATCAAGAATCAGCTTCTTGGCGCCCTGGTGCTGGAATTCCACCAGTTTGTCCCGAATCTGTTTTGTAGTGTTGGGCTCGAATGCTGCAACGCGAATGTACGCGATGTCCTTCTGCATTTGCTCTTGAAGCACGTGCGGCGGCTGCAGTTTCGTGTATGTCATGGTCACGCTGAATGGTTGCTGCGTGCCACGCCGAATCACGTCCACCTTGACGGTCTGCCCCGGTTCGCCGGTCAACAAAACTTGCGCCTGCCCTATGGACATTTCCGTCGTCGAGAAGCCGGCGATAGAATCGAACAGATCTCCATCGCGCAACCCCGCCTTCTGCGCCGGGCTATCGGGAAGAATGGAGACCACGATCACGTAGCCGAAGCGCTTCGAGATGGTTACGCCGACGCCGCCTTTTGATTTGTCGGCAACTTTTTCTTTGTAGTCCGTGTACTCGAGCGGGCTCAGATAGCTCGATTGCGGGTCAAGGGAATCCAGAAGCCCGTGGAGCGCGCCGGAAGTGACTTTGTGGATGTCCGGCTGGTCCACGTAGTTGTCCTGAATGCGCTGCAGCACTTCGCTATAGACAGTCAGCGAGATGTATGACTTGTCGTCTCCCGTCTTGCCCTTCACGTATCCGACGGCGACGTAAGCAAAAATCAGCAACGACAATCCAACGACAATCTTCTTCCAGAATGAACTCATGTGTTTTTCCCGTCCCCAGTGCTTTGCCGTTTCGCTAGTAAACAGCCAATTTGATCAAGCTTGGATTATAGCATCCTGCGCCGTCTTTATCAGTCGTCATCAGCGCGCCCATTCACGCGCCTGCGAGCGCGCTCCTAGCATCTTTCGATGCTCGCCGACCACGCGCGGATGGCCGCGCGTTCGTCTTGGATTTGGCGAGGCAGACGCGCCTGAGCTACGCATTCACGATTCGTTGGGAAGATCGTCGTCGGTGGCGGCACAGATATACGTTTGCGAGATGCGGTCTTGCCACGTCAGCCGGTCTTCGTCCCACAGCGCCCAGACGAAGCCCAGCATCAGGGTCGCGCCAGAAAGCAAATACCCGAAGCTGCGCCACAGAAGTTGGCGCGTCTCGGGGAAAGTGCCGTCGAGTGCCGCCACGGAGAGGCCGCGCACGTGCATCCCTGGCGTCGCGCCAGAAAAAAGTGTGAACAGGCAGAAATAGATCGCATAAATCAAGAATAACGTCGCCGCATATACCGCCAAATCCATGCGCACGAAACCCAGCTGCCCGCCCATCGACCGGAAAAGTCCAAGGAAGCCAACGAAGACGCCGCACACGATAGCCGCATCGAGTGTTCCCGCGCGCCGACGATTCGACAGTTCGGCCACCGGCAGCGCCGCACCGCCCGGATGCATGCGATAATTTTCGACCACGGAAAAATCAAGCTGCGGCTGCGAAACGTGAATTTCAACCCGCTGCGTGGGCCGGAGGCGCGCCAGCGTCCGCGGGGCCGTCGCCGTCGTGATCACGTCGGCAAACTCGCTGCGACTGGAATCGTTGTGGCGGGCAGAATTGTTGTGGCTGAAGGGCAGAATCGGCTGCGATTCTTCCTCCCCCTCTTGAGGATGGCGGCGCGAGCGGTAAACTTCCAGACGGCGCGCAACCTCGCGGCGCCATTCTGGTTCTTCAGCGGAGGCGGCCGCGCGAGCCTGACTCGCGTGCGCGGCCTGCGGCACAACTAAAGCCGCCTCGCAGAACGGACACACGTCCACGGCCTGATTGCTTACCGCGCCACATTGCGAGCAGACTTGAATCACCGGTTCGTTTTGCGCTGCGGACCGGAATCCTGAGGAACGAAAGCATCCTACCAGATTGCCGCCCCACACTCAGAGTGAATTCCGCCGCCCCGTGTCGCGAATCAGATACCTCCGCCCGGCCACTCGATTTTGCTCCCGCGTTCCGTTAAGATGAACGTTTTCGAGAATACAATAGGGACCGCTCAGCTCGTCGTCCACATAATGTCTTCCGCCTCGAAAGTTCGCGTCCGCTTCGCTCCCTCGCCCACCGGCTATCTCCACGTCGGCGGCGCCCGCACCGCCCTGTTCAACTGGCTTTTCGCGCGCCACGAAGGCGGCACAATGGTCCTGCGGATCGAAGACACGGACGTTGAGCGCAACAAACCCGAACTCGTCGACGGAATCCTCGAAGGCCTCCGCTGGCTCGGCGTTCCGTGGGACGAGGGCCCGTACTTCCAGTCACAACGTCTGGAAATGTATCGCGCCGCCGCCGAGCGCCTTCTCGCGAGCGGTGCTGCTTTCCCGTGCTATTGCAAGGCAGTCCAGTATGCAGGCGCGGACGCCATCGTCGAAGGAGAAGAGGGCGCGGAAAAAGCCGCGCGCGTTCCTCCGTGTCCTTGCCGCGATTTAACGCCCGCCGAGCGCGCGGAAAAGGATCGCCAGGGTTTGACGCACGCGATTCGCTTCGCCTCTCCGCGCTCCGGCGTCACGCGCTTTGAAGACGCCGTTTTCGGTCCGCGCGAAGTCCAAAATGCCGAAATCGAGGACTTCGTTCTCTTGCGTTCGTCCGGCTTGCCCACCTATCAGCTCAGCGTCGTTGTCGACGACATCGACATGCGCATCACCCACATCATTCGCGGAGCCGATCACCTCTCGAACACGCCCAAGCAGGCGTTGCTCTACGAGGCCCTGAGCGCAACCCCGCCGATCTTCGCCCACGTTCCCCTGATTCTCGGCGCCGATCGCACGCGGCTCTCCAAACGTCACGGCGCCACCAGCGTCACTTCTTACGCCGACGAAGGTTTCCTCCCCGAAGCCTTCCGCAATTTCCTCGCGCTCCTTGGATGGTCCACCGGCTCCGACGAAGAGTTTCTCCGCACCACCGATCTCATCGATCGTTTTTCGCTTTCCGGCGTCAGCCGCACCAACGGCATCTTCGATCGCGACAAACTCGAATGGTTCAATTCCCAATATCTCCAGAAGCTTCCCATCGACGAGCTTCTTCCGCACGTCAAGGCTGAACTCCAGCGCCATCGCCTCTGGCGCGAAGAATGGGACGGCGCGGAACATGAATGGTTCGCGCACACGGTCGACATTCTTCGCCCGCGCACGCGCCTGCTTCCGGATTTTGCTACCTGGGCGCGCGCTTTTTTCTCGGACCATTTCGATTACGACGCCGAAGCGCGCAAGAAATTCTGGAAGGATCCAAAGCTACCCGATTTGCTCGGCAAGCTCACCGATGCGCTGGATGCGCTGCCCGATTGGAATCACGATGCCTGCGATCACGCCCTTCGCGCTCTCGCCGAAGCGGAGGGCGTTAAAGCCGGCCTCCTTATCAACGCCACGCGCGTCGCCATCGTTGGCCGCGCGGTCGCTCCGCCTCTTTTTGAAACCATGCTCGTTCTCGGCAAGCCGCGCGTCATCGCGCGTCTCCGCCGCGCGTTGCCTTTCGTCGCCGCGCCCTGAACATATCACCTGCGGCGCGTTCTCCGGGGCAGCTGTTTTTTTGCGATTTGCTGCGAAATTACTTTTGCTTGCCGCTGAAAATACCCGGCGACATCCCGCGCGTCTTCGTTCCCGCTGGCGCCACGTCGATTTTCGCAATCACCGGAATCTTCACCGGAGGCAGGCATGCACTGTCATTGCAGGCTTGGTATTGCAGCGTAAATGGCAGGTTCTTTTTTCCGAGCGCGGCGTTCGCTGCCACGGCAAATTTCGCGCGCACGGTGAATTGCCTTGTGTAAACGGAAAGCGGCTTGTCCGAAAATGAAAGTTTTAGATTCATCCCTTCCGGGTACAACGTCTGCAATTCCTTGATTCCCGCTGGCGGCCTCGCCGTCAAATTCGTCGGAATCAAATAAGCGTCCGTCACTTTGTGCGCGTTCATGTGAAATCCGGGCATAATCCCCACCACCACGCCGATCTCAAACGTGCTTCCGCGCGGCACCGGCGCCATCGATACATACGCCTTCGGACTCGCCACGGAGGAAGCGGCCGGCAGCACGTCCTGTGCCGCCAGCGGAATCGCGCACGCCAACCAGGCAAGACAAATCAAAATCGTCGCAATGGCTGAGCCGATTTTGCGATTTACTTTTCGCTTCACACCGTCACCGCCGCGCCCAATTGTTGGCTCAAAATCCGGCTCATCACTTCATCGAGCGTTTCGCCCGTTTTCTCCAGCACAAACGCGTTCTTTTCCGCTGACCACCCCAGTTTGAAACTCGTCGTCAACGCCGAAATCCATATCTGCCGCACCGGCGAATTCGGACTGATCACGAATCGCGTCTCGTCGTCATCCTCGAACAAAATCTCGATCTTTCCGCTTCCACCTTCGACCTCAAATCCACGCTCGTCACCCACTTCCAAAAGCCTCTTTTGGAGACGCTCGAAAATTTCCTCACATTTTTTCTGAAACTCCCGCTCGTCCATCATGCTTTTCCAAACGCCGCGTCGCCGAAAAAATCCTACGAATGCGCTGCCAACTGTTTTTCGATTTCATCCTTCAATTGATCGCGATTCACCAATCCAATGAACCGCTTCACAACTTTTCCGTCGCGCGAAATGAGCACGCTGGTAGGCAATCCAATCAGCCCGCCAAATTTTTCCGCGATATCCTCGTTTCCCAGCATGATGGGATAGCTCATCGTCATCTTCTTCCCATCCACGTCAAATTGGCTCTTTTGTACGAACGGATCCACCACTTTCTCGCCATCATCGTCCATGGCCACGCCCAAAATCGTGAAGCCCTGGCTCGCATATTTCTGCTGAAATGCAATCATCCACGGAATCTCGACTTGGCACGGCTCGCACCATGTGGCCCAGAAATTCACCAGCACCACTTTACCCTTCAAGCTCGCCAGCGGCAAATCGCCGCCCTGCAATTCTGGAAACGTAACATCCGGCTCGCTCGGTTTCCCGCTCTTCGTTATGAATGTTGGCTTCGAGCCATCGGCCACCGAGGTGCCCATCCCTTTACATCCGGCAAGCACGAAAGACGCCGCCAGCATGATCCCCGCAGCGCCCCATCGCGAAATAGTCCGATTCATCAAAAATTCCCCTTACCGCGAAAAACGATTCAGAAATGTCAGTTTACCCGAAAGCCATGTCAGCCGGTTCATAAAAATCAGCCCGCCAATCGCCAGCAACAGCACTCCGCTGAGTATTTCCACCACGTGAATATGCCGCCGGAACCTTTTGTAGAACTTCAGAAATTGCCCGATTCCCACCGCCGTGAGCAAAAACGGAATCGCCAGTCCCGCCGAGTACGCTGCTAGCAACAAAATACCCTTCAGCACCGTGTCTTGTGTCGCGGCCAGCGTCAACACGGTCGCCAGAATCGGTCCGATGCACGGAGTCCATCCAAACGCGAACGCAAATCCCATCAAAAACCCGCTCACTACGCCAGGCTGTCCCCCCAGGTTGCGGAAGTGCGCGTCGCGATTCAGCCAACGCGTCATCGCCGGCCCCAGCAGAAAAATCAGCGCGATGGCAAACACGTGAACGGGCCGGAAGTCGCGTGGAAACGTCTGCAGCAGGAACGCCATCGCGATCCCAGCCGCCACCAGCAAAGCGCCAATCACCAAACCTACGCGCACCGAAATCTTCGCCAGCGCTCCAATCAAATGCAGCCCGAAAAGCAGGATGAAAGCGCCCGCGAATGGTGCCAGCTCGCTCCGGTTGCGCAGCAGAAACGTTCCCACCGCGCTCGCCGAAGCGCCAAAACTGATGAACACAATCGAAAATCCGACCACGAACGCAAATGCCGAACGCAGCAATTCGCCGCGTGATCCTTTTCCTTGTTGCAGCTGATCGACGCCAATGCCCGACAGCATTGAGATGTATCCGGGTACCAGCGGCAAAACGCATGGCGACAAAAACGATATCAGTCCGGCCAGCACCGCCGTAAATACGGTCACATTCATCTTATGTGCCTACGCTTTTCATTCTGCCATTGGATGTCACGGGCGCCACCGCGCTTCAAGTGATTCCGCAATTTTCGCACACCGCTCGGCGATCCGCACGCAACTCTCCAATACGCTTTCCACGAAAGAGTTCGTAAAATATTTTATGCCCGCAATGATTGTTTCAAAGCTGGCACTCCTCCTACTAACGCCACGAAAAAGCCCACTAAGAAAAAGGATCTCCGAAAAATCCTGCCGGGAAAAACCCTCCACCTGCCGCCTCAACCATTCACTAAATCCCTTTCACGGTTTCCCATCGTCGCGCCAATTCACTTCGTAACCAGCCAAGAATCAGCAAGAAACGCTCAATCTGCGCCGGCCCGACGATTTGGTTTCTCTCCTGCTTCACAGACCATCGCTGGCCACTGCACGCATCGTGGCCGCCCAAGGCACACATGACACCAAATCAAATTACGCTCTTGCGAGTCCTCATGGGCTTTGCCGCGGTCGCGCTCTTCGCACGCAACTTCTGGTGCGACGTCGCGGCTCTCGCACTTACCATCGCCGCCATCACGCTCGACGCTCTCGACGGTTATCTCGCCCGCCGCCGCAAACTCTCCACACCGCTTGGCGCTCAACTCGACATCCTCGGCGACCGCGTCGTCGAGAATCTCTTCTTCACTTTTTTTGCCGTGACAGGCCTCGTCTCTCTCTGGGTGCCCGTTCTTTTTTTCGTTCGCGGTGCCTCGACCGATTTTCTTCGTAGCCTCGCCGTGCGTGCGGGACGCGCGGGTTTCGGCACAAATTCCATGCTGCAAACGTGGTGGGGACGCGCCTTGGTTGCGTCACGCGTCAGCCGCGCAGCCTACGGAACCATGAAATGCCTCTGTTTTTGCTATCTTGGCGTGGAGCTTATCCTCATTCGGCTCCCAGCCGCTGCTTTATCTCCCGCGCAAGTCGCTTGGGTTCGCGCAGCCGCGGAAACCCTCGTCCTTGCGACGGTTGCTTTCTGCCTGATTCGCGCCGTGCCCGTTCTTTGGGAAGGACGCCATTATTTTTCTGCCGCATCTCCAGCACCCTCCAAAATCATCACGAGCAGCGCCCGATGAAGTCTAGCGACAATATCGGAGCTTTCTTCGACCTCGACGGCACGTTGCTGCCTCCGCCGTCTCTCGAACTTCGCTTTATTTTTTATCTCTTAGCGTGCGGTTTGATCGGGCGCGTGCAATTCGCCAGCTACGCAGCGGTATTCCTCACCCGCATAGCGGGAAACAAGCGCGCTGAAGTCAAAGCCAATAAGGCTTATTTTTCGCGAGTCCCTGCGAGCTCCGCCCAAAACTGGTCCGCGAGATTCGCATCGCATCCGCTGAAGTTCTTCTCCTCCGGACTTCGCCGCCTCGCATTTCATTTCTCGCAAGGCCATCGCATTTTCCTGATTACTGGGACTCCTGCTCCGCTCGCGCAACTCATCACCGGGTATTTTCCGGCCCCACTCACGATTGTCGCTACGCAACTCGTCGCGCGCCACGGTTGCTGGACTGGCGAAATTGCCGGCGACCACATGTGCGGCGCCGCAAAACAGCGCGCCATCGTTCATCTGGCCGGGATGCACCACCTTGACCTCGCGCGCAGTTTCGCTTACGGCAATAGCGTCGGCGATCTCCCCATGCTCGAAACGGTTGCGTATCCGGCGGCAGTGAATCCTTCGAATCGCCTCAACCGAATTGCGCGACGGCGCGCTTGGCCCATATTGCGCTGGCGCGAGTCGCAGACCGTTCTGCCGGAAAGTAACGAAACGACAAAGTCATTTCCATGTTGCGCGGAGTTTTCTTCGCGATGAATTCTCAGGGAGCAAACGCATGACCATCAGCCTTTTTCGAAACTCGCTCGCGGCTTCCAAAGTCAGCCGCACTGCGGAAAATGTCGCGAACAGTGTCCTCGCTCTTGCGCAACCCACACGTGCGCTCGCTGCGCTTTTCGCCGAAGCTCGCCGCTCCTGTGGTGCCTTCGAGTGGGTTTCTCTCGCCTATCTCGCGTGGATTACTTCCGTCATCGTCATCTTCCACGGAAATATCGCGCCTCCCGCGATTCTTTTCTCTGCGCACTGTGCCATAGCCGCTGCCATCGTCGCGCTCGCCATCGCTTTCGCGCACAATCCCGGCGCCAAAGTTCTTCGCTTCGCGCGCCACTGGTATCCGTTGCCACTCTACATTTTCCTTTTTGAAGAACTGAACGGACTCACCCAAGCCATTTTCCCTTTCTGGCTCAACCGCTACTTTATCGCCTTCGATCGCGTACTCACGGGCGTGAATCCTTCGGTCTGGCTCGCGCAATTCGCTTCTCCCGCACTCAACGATTTCATGCAGTTCTCCTACATGACGTATTTTCTCTACCTCGTCATCCTTCCTGCGCTGCTCTACGCCGCCAAAGACCGCCGCGCATTTTGGACCGTAATGGTTTCGACCGCCGTCGCGCATTACACCGTCTATTTCATTTCTGTTCTCTTACCTGTCGAAAGCCCTCACTTCTCGCTCGCGTCGCTCGAAACGGTGCGGCTCTCCGGCGGCCCCTGCACCCATCTCATCAACTGGATCGAAAGTTACGCGCTCGTGCGCGGCGCGGCGTTTCCTTCGGCACACGTTGCCGGTTCGACCGTCGCGATTCTTGCGTCATGGCGTTATCGCCGCTGGCTGTTCTGGACTTGCTTGCCGTTTTTCACGTGTATGTGCGTTTCAACGGTCTATGGACGCTACCACTACGTAGCCGACGTTCTCGCGGGGCTCGTCACGGGCGCTTTGGGTTTCCACGCTGGACAGCGCCTAACCTCGCATCCCGGCGCATGGCCGATGGAAAGCGAAATGCATGGACGCAAATTGTGAAATGGAATTCCTCCCCCATCCCCCCCGGGACATTTTTGAAAGCGAATCGGTTTTTGCGGCTCAACCGAGAGTCGCCGGCGGCAATCAACGCAAAATCGGACGGCGCTCGTGCCATTCGGTCGCGTCTTCATACCTTGCCGCGATTTGCAGCAGTTTCGCTTCGCCCCATTGCGCCCCATGCAGAGCCATCCCTATCGGCAATCCGCTCCGCGTAAATCCGCATGGCACGGAAATCACAGGGAAGCCCGTAAAATTCGCGGGACGGTTCATCCGCACCAGCGCTCCGCGCACCGATTGCGACTCGCCGCCGATCTTGACCGAATCTTCTCCGATGCGCGGTGCAGCAACGGGCGCTGTTGGCGCGATGATCGCGTCCACCCGCTCAAACGCCTCGCGGAAATCGGCGCGCACTTGCTCGCGCGCTTGTTGCGCCTTCAAATAATCGACGGCGCGCACGGCGCCTCCCATTTCCAGGCGCTTCCGCACATCTTCGCCATAATCCGCCGCGTGCGCCGGAAAATATCCCTGGCTCTCGTGGTATTCGAGCGCCTCCGCGAGGGCAATTTGTGTGCTCGGTTCAACCGATTCCCCAATATGCGGCAACGACACCTCCTCCATCTGCGCGCCCAGCTTCTCGAAAACTTTCACCGCCGCCTCGATCGCGCGTTCCACCTCCGCGTCCACGCGCTCAAAAAAATATTCTCGCGGCCAGCCAAGCCGCAACCACGCTTTCTTCCCTCGCTTTTGTAAACCCCCGCGCGCCGCTTTGTAAAAAGCGCCTTGCGCCTCTTCGTGTTCGCAGATCGCGTCGAGCATGATCGCGGCATCCGCCACAGTTCTCGCAATCGGACCCGCATGATCCAAAGTCACCGCCAGAGGAATGATTCCTTTGCAACTTATGCGCTGGAAATTGGGCTTCAACCCCACAATCCCGCACAGCGCGGCTGGAATGCGTATTGAACCTCCCGTGTCCGTGCCCACGGATGCAAATCCCAGCCCGGTGGCCACGCCCGCCGCTGAACCGCCGCTTGAACCGCCCGGCATGCATTCCAGGTTCCACGGATTTCGCGTCGGGCCATAATGCGGATTCTCCGTCGTAACCCCGTATGCAAATTCGTGCAGATTCGTTTTGCCGAGAAGCACCGTGCCCGCGCGCGAAAGTTTCCGCGCCACTTCGGCATCCGCGGGCGGGATAAATTCCCCGAGGATTTTCGAGCCTGCGGTTGTTCGCACGCCTGCAGCGCAAATATTGTCCTTCAAGGTGACGGGAATCCCGTGCAGTGGACCGCGATATTTTCCGCGCGCGATTTCGCGTTCCGCGGCGCGGGCTTCGCGCAACGCGCGCTCGGCAGTCACGGTAATGAACACGTTCAGCCGCGGATTCAGCGCTTCGATTCGTTCGAGCGCCGCTTTCGTAAGCTCCAAGGGCGAGACTTTCTTCTGTCGCAGCAGCCTGCCCGCCTCGGAAATCGTCAGGTAGTCGAGCTCGTCTTTCACGCTCTGCCTTTAAAAAATATTCTCTTGCCGCCGCAAGTTCCCAAACGATCCAAGATTCGCAATCAAAAAAACAACGCGAAATTGATTTTCGTTTCGCACCGCGCCCAACGACAGCCTTCGGTATTCGAATCCAATTCCGCAACACGAGCCGTTGTAGGAAAGTTGGGCAACTTGACTCTGGAATAGGCTCTGGCTCACGTCGTAGCTGAACCCCAGCGCCGTGTTCCATCCGCGCCGGTTCAGGCTCCCGTAGCCCACTAGCGCGCGCACTTGATTTGATCGTGGCAAAAGGATTCCCGGATTCGCGGACGATATCGGCGGCACGTTGATCGTCGAAAAATCAGCCAGCGTCAAGAATGATTCACGGTACGGCCGGATCTTCACCAGCGAGCCGATCGCCGTCAAACGGTTCCGCTCCGGATCGAAATCCACGCGAAACTGCGTATCGAAACGCCTCCCCGGCTCCAGCCGCAAGTCGCTGATGATGGGCGAAAAATGGTGCAGGCTGTCGTCGAAGGCAAACGGCGTCAGCGAATCGAGTGCCTGGAAAACGTTGCGCGTCCCCGGCGCCAGCGCGCCTCCAAACGTCGGATCAAAATAATATTTTTGCTTTAGGTCCCAACTCAGCAGTTCCTGCGCGTTCCCATCTCCGTCGCGCCGGAACAGCCGCTGCGTCACGCCGTACTGCACATCGTTCGTATCTGTTAGCGTGTCGTTTTCGTCGAAGCGTAGGAATCTGCCGAAGTCCGTCACACCATTCACGTAGTGATACTCCACTTTCGGCTCGATTACATGCTTCCATTTCGTGCTCCCATCGTCCCATACGCGGTCAAAAGAGGGCGGCCGCAAATCCAGCGAAAACTCCTCCGTCGTCCGCACAAACGGCTGATTCACGAAAACTCCATTCTGCAATTGTCCGCCGTAACGCAGAGAACGCAGCGTGAAACTCGGTGTGACGCTCAGCCACGGCCCCCAGTGCAGCGGCACGGTTACATTTGGCGCAAATTCCGTTCGCGACACGAATGATGGCGTATCGAATCCAGGCGGCACGTTCGTTTCCCGGTGCACCGCGTCGGCAAAAAAATCGAAACCCACATATACAGGCAACTTTTGCCATGGTGCGCGGTCGACCGAACTCACGCGAACCTCAGGCGCCGTCCGCAAATCAATGGCCGTATCCGGCTGCGCGCTCAAGAAATTCTTGTAGCTCATCGAAGCCAGGCTCACGCTGAATCCGTTCGTGTTCTTCGTCAGAAATGCGGTGTTCCGCACTTCCGAATTTACGGCCTGCTCGAATGTCTCCGAAAACGCCAGCCGGAACGTCAGCGACGACAATTGGTCCAGATCCGCCACCGCCCGCCATCCTTTCGGCAACTGTGCATCAAAAAAAATACGATCCTCATGGCCTCCCTGCTTGGTCACGATTCCGCCCGGCACGGCGATGCCACGGTCGTTTACGCCAAAATAATTCGCCGTCAGTGTCGCGTTCTGCCACGGCTTCATGCGAATTTCGCCCGTCTGGCTCCAGCCGCGACGGCTCAAGTACTCCGCCCCCACGGTCGCGTCCATCCACTCGGTCGGCGCCCAGTAAAACGAATCGCCGAACACAAACCCCTTCGCCGTGGTGTTGCCCACCTCCGGAATCAGAAACCCCGATTGCCGCAGTTTCCTCGCAATGGGTACCGATGCGTAGGGCAGATAAATAATCGGAACATAAAACAGCCGGAACGACGCATGCTCAAGCGCCACCGATTTTTGCAGGTGAATCACCGCCCTGGGCGCATAAAATTTCCATTGCGGACTCTCCGGTTTGCATACCGTCACCCAAGCATGAGTCACAACGAAGGTCTCGTCGTCCTTGCGTTCCACGGTAGCCGCCGCAAACGTCAGCGGGTTTGGGCTCACCAGCACGCTCGGATTGGACAGATGCTGCGCCGTCACCGTTCCGCGCACGTTGCGAAACAATCCGCGTCCCGTTTTAAGGTTGTACGTTCCTTCATCCGCTTCCATGTGCTGCATCTGATAGTCGAATTGGACGTGCCCCCGCGCCGTTGCAATCCTTGTCTGTTCGTTGTATTCCACGTGGTCCGCGCGCAATCGCACGCCCGCATACAGGATGTCAACGTGTCCATCCGCGTAAAAAATCTTCCCTGACTGTCTCTGTGTGTCGGCTTCCAGCGTCATTTCGCCGCCTTGATTCCGCAACCGCGTGTGCGCGCGGCCCTGCATCCGGTTCGCGAACACTGGCACAGGCAGCGCCGCGAGCAATAACAACAGCATCGCGATCCTTCGTTTTTTGGGGTATGGCAGAGAGCGGCTTTCGTTCGAATCGCGCATCGTTCCGGCAAAGTTAGCAGACTAACATGTCCAGCTGCTTTTGCAGCCCTGGGTTTTCTTGTTACCAGTCAGCATGCGCAAAACCGAAACCAATCCTTAGATGCGTCCTACACACATAACATCCACTTATACCGAGGCGCGGGGGCATTTCTCCGCATGCAGCGGCTCGCAGACCCCCACGCTTGCCTGATTTCCTGTGAAGACGCCCTGGAAGATTTACGGTTAGGTGTCGGCACCTGCGTTTCCCGGAAGTACCCTCGTATTGTTGCCTCGCGACGATCCGTTTTTCTATAGTTTAGATGGCTAAGTTGGCTGCGGCCTCTGCGGCTATTGGAACCGCAAATTAGAGGAAAAACTCGCCTGGGAGAGCATTGTGCGGAACAGCAACCCGGCAAGTACCAGGCATTTTGTCCCTGATGATTTCTGATATCCTCGCAGAGCACCCTGCCGATTCTTAATTGGAGCTATCCATTGTTGACTCAGGCGGGAATCGTCGGAGTCGTCCTGCTGGCCGGAACCCTGCTTCTGGCCGCGTTCTTCACGTACGTCTACGCGTTGAAGCGTCAGAGCTACCTCCTCGTTTGGGCGGGCGGATGGCTGGCGGTCGCTCTAACCTCGCTAAGCGGAGTTCTCGAATCCTGGCTGGAATACGCTCCATGGGTTTCAGCGCTGGAGCAGTGGCTGCTTGCGATGGCCGCGCTCTTATTTCTTGCGGCAGCGCGGCTTTATGGCCGAGCCACGGTTCGAATCAGCGCAGTTGTGGGCCTGGCCGCAGTCGCGGCTCTGTGGGCTGTGGCGTACACGAAGGGATGGGTCTCCGTATCTTTGTACTTGGGAGCCGCACTGCTCCTATTCGTTGTGGCGCGCGTTTTCTGGCAGGAGGGACGAAAGCGTGAATCTCCCTCCGATTTTCTGCTCGCTGCGTCGTTTGTCACTTGGGGTGTGCTGGACTTGGGGATTTTGCTGCAGGCTCGATCTGCGGCACTGAGCCACCTCGATCTCCATCTGCCGCTTGTGGTGCCCCAGCTTTTCTGTGGCGTGCTCATGGTGATGGCGGTGTATGAGGAGGAACGCCACCGCGTCGAGCGAAACATGCTGGCGCTCTCGAATTTGAATCTCGCCACTTCCAGCTTCGTTGGTGGCGAGATTCAGAAGATGCTGGCGCAGGCCCTCGACCGTGTTCTTAACGTGGCGCGGATTCCCAGCGGCGCGCTCTGCTTGCATTACGGTGACGCGCACGGCCCCATCTCCGTCGTGACCACCGGCCTCACCGATGACTTCAGCTCAAAAGTGCTGGAAGAAAATCTGGAAGATTCCGTTGTGAAGCTGGTTGCGCGGCTGGGCGGCCTGGTCGTGCTGCGTGACCTTGCAAAAGACGGCATGTGGGAAGCCCTCGAGCGCGAGCCTTCCTTCAAGCGCCTTCGCGAGCTCTTACTGGCACAGAATCTCCGAACCGTGGTGGGAATCAGTTTGCAGGCAAAAGAGCGCGTGCTCGGTGTCTTGCTCCTGGGAACGCCGGATAGCCGCCAATTCACGCCGCCGGAACTGAGGCTCCTGCTGGCACTGGGCTATCAGATCGGGATGGCGGTCGAGAATAGCTATCTGATCCAACAGACTTCTCGGCGCAGCGAGGAATTGCACATCCTGAACGAGATTGGCCGGGCTATGAGTTCGACGCTGGACACGGACGCATTGTTCGAAACGATCTACATCGAAATGCGCCGTTTGCTCGACCTGGCGAGCTTTTACATTGCAACGTACGACAGCCCTCGCGAGCAAATTCGCTATGAACTGGAAGTAGTCGATAACGTCAGACAGCCCAAGCACGTGCGACCCGCTGGAAACCGGCTGACCGAATACATGATTCGCGAACGCCAGCCTCTATTGATCCGCGAAAATTTCGCCGCCGAAGTGGAGAAACTCGGAGTCCGCACCACTCGCGTCACGGGCTGCTTTTGTGGCGTGCCGCTGATCCTCTACGACCGCGCCATTGGCGTTATGGCGATCCACAGCAAGCAAGAACGCGCGTTTGACGAAGGTCATTTGGAGTTAATGCGCGTGCTGGCTAGCCAGGCGGGCATCGCCATCGAAAACGCGCGCCTCTTCGCACAGGAGCAAAAGAAGTCGCGGCATCTGACGCTGTTGAACAAAATCTCGAACCACGCGATTACCACCTTAAATCCCGAAGAAATGCTCGCAAAAGTGGCCGAAGAACTCGAGCAAGGATTGACCTACGATCACATCGGTATTGCGATTTTGGACTACTCCGCCAAAGAGCTCGTGGTGCGAGCGGAGGCGGGCAAGAGACGTGATGCCATTGGGCGCCGCATTGCCCTGGATGAGGGACTGGTCGGACAGGTGGCGCGCACGGGGCAACTCGCAATCATGCGGGAGGCAGGTCCAACCGCCTTGCGGCCGGTGCTGCCGGGGTCCGTGTCCGCGATCGCTCTGCCCATCCACTGCGCAGAAAATTTGCTCGGCGTGCTCTACGTGGAATCGTCGGAACCCTTCCAGTTTGAGGAAGAGGAGATCCAGTTGCTGCAGACATTAGCGGATCTTTTCGCAGGCGCGTTGCACAACGCCGTCACCTTCCAAAAGGCCCAGGAGCAAGCCATTACCGACGGTTTGACGGGAGTCAAAACTCACCGCTTCCTGATGGAGGCGCTGTCGGCTGAATGGAAACGATCCACGCGCGCCAGCCGCCCTTTCTCCTTAGTGCTTATGGACCTGGACCGCTTCAAGTTCGTCAACGATTTCTATGGCCATTTGGAAGGCGACGTAGTGCTGCAGCGTGTGGGCCTGATCCTCGAACAGAATTGCAGGCGCTCCGACGTAGTCGCGCGCTACGGGGGCGACGAATTTGTCATTCTCATGCCGGAAACAAGCATCGAACAAGCGCGGCAGATCGCCGGAAAGCTCCGGAGCTGGATCGCCTCGGATCCCCTCTTGCGCGACAAAAATATCACAGCGAGCTTCGGCATCGCCACCTACCCCATGCACGGGTCCACGCCGCAGGAATTGATCCAGGTAGCAGACGCCTCGATGTATCTCTCCAAACATCAGGGCGGCAACGCCGTTTTCACGGCGGAACGCCGCGAGCCGGGCGACTCCAAAACATGGAAGCGCGATGTCCTCGAGGCCTATCTCGGCGTTATGTTGCACAGGCAGTTCTCGACCGGCCCGGAAGCGTTCAACGAGATTTACCAGAGGATTGAGCAGTTCTCCCAATCGCTCAATGAGAGAAGTCCTTCTTTGTCGATCGAGCAGTTGCCGACGCCTGTGGTTGAGACGATGACTTCGCTGGCCTATGCGGTGGACGCCAAGGATCAGTACACGCACGGGCATTCGAGGAAGGTATCAACCTATGCCGCCCTGATCGCCCAAGCCGCCGGGCTGAAACCCATTGAAGTCGAGGAAGTGCGCCTCGGTGGGTTGCTGCATGACGTCGGGAAGGTTGGTATACCCGAAGAAATTCTCAACAAAGCGGGACCACTCGACGCCGATGAGTGGGAAACCATGAAGTCACACGCGGTCCTTGGATGGCGCATTCTGGACCCTCTGCTGGCGCTGCGAAATGTGCGTGAGATGGTAAAGCACCATCACGAATTTTTCGACGGCTCCGGCTATCCCGATCAGATCGAGCGCGAGCGCATCCCCCTCGGCGCGCGCATCATCGCCGTCGCTGATGCCTATGACACGATCACTTCCCCGCGTGTCTACAAAAAGGCCCGCGCGGCCGAAGCCGCCCTGACGGAAATCGAGCGCTGCACCGGGGCGCAGTTCGATCCGGATCTCGTGCGCTTATTCATCGACGTAATACGCCGGCAACCCCACCCAATTCTCGAACACGTCCCAGCCGACGACTCCGCAACCCCAGACAACGCTTCCGTCTAAAGCACCAAAGAGTCGCTCGCTTCCTTGCCATTTGCTTTTCTTCCCTTTCTCTTGCATCTTTTGCTCCGGAGGATTTTGCTTCCATGCAAACCGCGACAGTCAAATGGGTAGGGGACGAGCAGTTTCTGGCCACGCTGCCTTCCGGTCACGCTATGCCGATCGATGCGAACCGCGAGCACAATTCCGCGCCCGGTCCCATGGAGTTGATGCTCGCGGCGCTGGGATCCTGCACGGCCACGGACATCGTTTTGATACTCGCGAAGAAGCGCCAGAAGCTAGAGTCGCTCGAAATCGTAATTCAAGGGGAGCGTGCGGCGGACCCGCCATCGGTGTGGGTGAAACTCGATCTCGTTTACCGTTTGCGCGGAGACCTCGACGAGGCCGCCGTAAAACGCGCCATCGAATTGAGCCAAAATAAATATTGTGGTGCGGCTGCCACATTGAGGAAGTCCGCGGAGATCACCTTTCGCTACGAGATACTCCCGGCTGAGCGTTGAATCAAGCGCCTGCGGTCTTGCGAGGTCCCAGGCGCCGCAGATTGCTCAGCGTTTGCAACGAATCATACATCAGCTTTTGTTCTGCTGGTTCGCCCCCGAACTCCTCCAGTTCTGTCAATCGCTCGCGAATTGCCTTCTCCGCTGAATCGATGCGGCCGGCAAGTTTCTTCGGATTCAGAATCGCTGCGCTGTACAGCTTATTCCATTTCGGATGCTCGGCAGCAGTCATTTCTTTCTTCACCCGGCCTCAAAAACTATTTCAGTCCCAGTTCGCCATTCAGTTGTTGGATGATGCCGTAACATTCGCAAGCGAATCCTTCGAGCTTTTTACGGTTAAGAATTTTTACCGCCCCGCGGCTATAGGCGATGATATTTTTGCGCTGCAACATCGCTGCCGCCAGGCTCACGCTCGGACGGTCGGTCCCCAGCATCGTCGCCAGAAAATCGTGGGTGATCGGAAGCGAGGGGGAATCCACTCGATCCTGCGCCATCAGCAGCCACCGCGCCAGACGCTGCTGTACTTCGTGCAGCCGGTTGCACGCCGCCGTCTGTGCGATTTGCATCCATTGCAGAACTGCATATCGGCTCAGCATCATCCGCAGTTGCGGAGAGGTCCGCAACACGGCTTCTAGATTCCTAACTTTGATGCGGAAGCTGTCTCCGCTCACTTGTACCACTTCGCGCAATGGGTTTCGCCTCAAACCAACCGCCGAGGGAACCCCCGTCATTCCCTCGTTGCCCACCACCCCGGCCTCAACTGTCTTTCCGTCCTCCGTGGCCACCACAAGTGACACCAGCCCGCAATTGGGAAAGTACGCAAACTCCAATTTCTGGCTCGGCTCGTGCAGCATCCGGTGATGTATCAAAATGCAAAATTCCAAATGCGGGCGAATCGCATGAAATTCATCGTCGGGAATGGACAAAAGAATACGGTTGCCAACGGGCTTTCCTGAAGGATTCGTCCGTTCGCCGGGCCGCAGAACTTGAGCGCGAGCTTTAACGTCTACGAGTTGTCGCATTGTTACTTCGCGGAACGCGGGGACTGTAGCTGGGCAGATTGCCAATGTCTGTAGGGTGTCGAACGCTCGTAGCAACTATTTCAGGCCAAGCTCGCCGTTAAATTGCTGGATAATTCCGTAGCATTCGCAAACAAAGCCTTCGAGTTTCTTGCGATTCAAAATCTTCACGGCGCCGCGCGTGTATTCGATCAAGCTTCGTCTCTGCAGCGTCCCGGCAGCCACGCTAACGCTGGGGCGATCCGTTCCCAGCATCGTCGCCAGGAAATCGTGCGTAATACGCAGCAAGCCTGTGTCGATTCGATCTTGCGCCATCAGCAGCCACCGCGCCAGGCGCTTTTCGATTTCGTGCAGTCGATTGCACGCCGCTGTTTGCGCCACTTGCAATCCTTGCAACACCGCGTAGCGGTTCAGCGCCGCCCGCAGCCCGGGCGCTGATTGCAGCGTGGTTTGAAACGCCGCGGTCGTCACCCGGAAGCCAGCCCCTGAAATCTGCACAATCTCGCGCAGCGGGCTTCGTTTGAGTCCCACCACGCACGGTATTCCGGACATTCCCTCATTGCCCACCACGCCGGCTTCCACGGTCCTTCCGTCCTCCGTTGGAACAACCAGCGAAATCAGCCCCCTGTTCGGGAAATGGACGAACTTCAATACTTGCACAGGCTCGTAGAGATTGTAATGGTCAGGCAAATCGACGAAATCCAGATGCGGTCGAATAGAATTGTACTCCCGGTCGGAAATTGACAGCAGGATTTTGTTGCTGACGGCTTTGCCGTCAGCGCTCGTCCGTTCGCCAGACCGGACGACTTGAAGTTCTCTCGTTGCCACAGGAGCCTCCGCTTCATTCCACCCGAGCCCGCGTCCAGCACGTGCACAAACTGTGGCCTGTAATTCAAAGACACCATCTCAATCTTATGCGGAGGGGACACCTGAATCCCTCGGGCAGAGACCCTATTTTGTGTCGGGGATTCTATTCACCTGCATGATTTAAGTCGCGGGAACGTTAAGCAATCGGACTACAGAATATACTGTATTTACAGATCCGATTCCACCCGGTAGGCTGTTCCAACAGAGAACAAAACGAGAAAACCCGGGAACTTAACTGTGAATCTGGAATGCTGGTGTCGAAAAAAATCCTGATTGCCGACGATAATGACTTGGTGCGCAAGCTACTGCGAATCATGCTTGAAAACCACAAAGGATGGGTCATTTGCGCTGAGGCGGCCGACGGACCGCAGGCGGTCGTGAAGGCGAAGGAGTCGAATCCGGATGCCGTGATTCTCGACTTCGCCATGCCAATTATGGATGGGCTAGGCGCGGCCCGCGAAATCACTCGCGCACTACCTTCCGTGCCAATCCTTTTGTTCACCCTTTACGACTCGCCGGAAATGGCCTTGGCCGCAAAAGAGGCCGGAGTTTCACGCGTGCTGCCCAAGACAGCCAGCGGCCTGCCCTTGATCCAAGCCGTGCAGGATCTGTTGGCGAATGGCTCGGAATCCACCTGTGCCGAAACTCCCTGCCCCAACGCCTAATCCGTTCGCGCCGCTGTAACGCTCCATCTAGAAATGTTGCCGGCCGGTTTTTCCCTCACTTTTGTTATCAATTGCGGGGCCTGCTTCTGTTCTTTTCAACTTTCCCGCTTACGTTCTCTGTTTCCCTTGTCATAAATTGCGCCGATTGCGTACAATCGCGGGCTGTCTAAGCGAGGAGACAAACGTGGCCAAGCGGATCGCGGCGAAAATTACCGGTGTGACGGGATTTCTTCCGCCGCGCGTGGCGACAAACGCCGACCTCGAAAAAATTGTCGAAACTTCCGATGAGTGGATCCGCACGCGCACCGGCATCAGCGAGCGCCACTATGTCGACCCGGGCATGGCGGCATCGCACATGGCCACCGCCGCCGCTGCCGAACTGCTCAAAAACAAGAACGTCAACCCCGAAGAAATCGAAATGATTATCGTAGCGTCCGTGACGCCGGACATGATGTTCCCCGCCACTGCGTGCCTGGTACAGGAGCGCCTCGGCGCCAAAAATGCCTGGGGATTTGATTTGTCCGCAGCGTGCTCCGGATTTGTGTACGCGTTGACGGTGGGCGCCCAGTTCGTCGGAGCGCGCACGCATCGCAAGGTCCTCGTGATTGGCTCGGACGTCATGACTTCGATCCTCGATTTTAAGGACCGCGCGACGTGCGTCCTTTTCGGCGACGGCGCGGGCGCCGTCCTGCTTGAACCCGCCGAGTCGGAATCAGAAGGCATCATCGATTTCATGAATGATGTGGATGGTTCCGGGGGATGCAGCCTGTATATGCCCGCGGGAGGCTCTCTCCACCCGTCTTCGCATGAGACAATCGATAAACGCATGCACTACGTTCATCAGGAGGGCCAGCAGGTGTTCAAGTACGCGGTGCGCCGCATGTGCGAAGTTTCCTCCGCGTTGCTCGAACGCAATGGGTTCTCGAATCGCGACCTCGCGCTCCTGGTTCCACACCAGGCCAATCTGCGCATCATTCGCGCTACCCAAGAGCGCCTCGGAATAGAAGACTCCAAAGTGATGATTAATATCGACCGCTACGGAAACACAACTGCCGCTACCATTCCCCTCTGCCTCCGCGACGCGGTGGATCAAAAGCGCCTCAAGAAAGGCGACCTCGTAATGATTGTCTCCGTCGGCGCCGGTTTCACCACCGGCGGCATGCTCCTCCACTGGGCCTACTGATCCCTGCGATGGGATGTGGTACGCGTTGGCTTTTTGACTCATGTCCCGCCAGCGTCATTCGCTGGCTGACATGAGGTACTTGCGCTTTGTCCGAGCGAGTTTGAGAGGCACCGAGGAGCCATCGTTGCCGGGGCCGGGATTCATCCCCTTCGTTACGTGCCTGGTTCCTGCCGGGCGCCCTGAGGCCCCCATTCGAAAACGCAAAACTACCTGGGAATGTGCATCAATAGGAACGAAGCTCGGCGACGAAGGCCTGATTGGACTGGACGCGTAAATCCATCGACACAGCGACGTATTGGGTGCAGGCGGCCATCTCCGTCCGGGCCCAGGCACTTGCCTGCGGTATCGCCGCGCTGCACAGATACGCCGTAAAGCGCATGGCGCGGTGATAGGAACGCACAGGCCAGAGTTTGATGCTGCGAAGCGCGCCCATATTGGGGCAGATTTGGCTGAGGGCCGTGATCGTCGAGAAACCGTTTTGATTCATTGCGTTAGCGAAGCTGGACTCCATCAGACGCAAACGATCGGAGACTGGCTGCCCAGCAACGGCAAGCATGTTGGCGCGCCAGAAAAACAGAACAAACTGGGCCAACATCGCGCCTGAGATCACGAAAATGAGAGATGCGATCATTTGACTTTTCTTCCGTGGGGTATTCTGCCCGCTGAGGCGTCCTCGGCCAATGGAACAAAAGTACCGTTTCAGTAGAACTAGGGTTGGCGGACCCTATAGTCCTCCGCCCCATTCAGCCATTTTGGGACACGGGCTGGCCTAGGCGGTTTCAGCCGCTGAGCACATTCGCGGGTTGCAAAACCTCACTCTCCAGCCGTACCGTAGGACCCGCCCGCATCCCATTTGCGAAAAAGGAGCGCCCATGCAAAGCACTTCGTGGCTCAGATCCGCACGTCTAACAAGCCTTCTCGGCTTTTTTGTTTTTGTACTCTCGGGGACCTTCGCTTCGGCGCAGTCTTCCCCGCAAGCCAATGCATCGCCCCAGGCCCGCGCCAATTCGCATGCCGGCGCACGGGCCAATTCGTCGGCCAATGTCCAGGCCATCAAAAATGTCCTCGAACGCCAGGTCGCGGCATGGAATCGCGGGGATATTCCCGCCTTTATGGACGGTTACTGGAAGTCAGACGACCTTGAATTCGTGAACGCGGCGGGCATTTTTCAGGGCTGGCAGGATGTGTTGAAGCGCTACCAACATTCCTATCCGGATCGCGCCGCAATGGGTCATTTGACCTTTTCCGGAGTAGAAATTCACGCACTTTGCGCGGACGCCGGCTTCGTTGTGGGTCACTTCCGGCTAGACCGGGAAAAGAACGGGCAAAAAGACCACCCTGAGGGCGTGTTCACCTTAATTTTCCGCAAATTTCCGGCGGGCTGGAAAATCATCAACGACCACACCACCGAATTCCCCGCCTCAAGCTGACTTGAAATCCTGCACAAGGGCTTATCAGCTTCGCGGGTGAAAAATGACCCCTGGCGCGCCTTAGTTAGTTTGGTTTTGATCCACGCGTGGCAAAACTCCACGACTCTTCCGCGGCGGCGATATTGCGCCTGCGCTTCTTCGCTGGCCATCTTTTCACGAAATGCAACGACCCTCTGGCTTTCTTCGGGCCGCGCTACCGAGCGTCCGCGTTTCTCGTTTTCTGGACAACACTCTGGGTTACGAGTGCAGGCTTGGCAATCCTGAGCGCGGCCCTGTAGCGGTGGTAATCAATCCTGGACGCTTCTGGCTTCGCCCCTGCGAATGTAGAATTTTGCCTTCCGGGCAAACGTAGCGGGTCGTCTCGGGTTGATAAATAAACGCGCTTGGCGGAAGACGATGGGGAGTCGTCGCTCCGCTGGGCACGTTGTCCCATCTCATGCTGCCCAGAAAATCGATCTCCCGCCCGGCCGTCTTCTCGATATTGTCTCGCGTGGTGTAGCTGCCATCGGCCACGCTCTGTCGCGGTTTTTTCTTCAGCCGCTGTTCGACGCGATCTATCGCCGGCAATAGCTGTGCGCTGTCTTCGGCCTCCTGCGTCACCGCCGCATCTATGATGATTCCATGCGCGGCATCGGTGGAACTTTGCTCGTTATAACTCAGAGCCAAGCTCCATTGGACTGTTTCATTCCCCGCGCTTGCGGGTCGCTGATACTGGCTCGTGCTTCACTCTTGGCCTTTTCTCCGGTCTTGCGTGCCCGTAACTTTTGCAACTCTTCCAGCGCATCTTCCAACCGCTCCTGCTGCTCGCGCCGCGCGCGGGCCTGGGCCGGTTTTTGCTTTCGGGCTGGTCTCTTCGTTCCGCGGATCGCCCCTATCCGTCACGAGCTGCCGAGCACGCTCGACCTACCCCTTTTTCGCCTTTTCTGCGCCTGCGGGCTTTCCCCGCTTCCCCAATTCGACGATAATGGTTTTCTCGAAATGAATCGCCGCGTTTCCATTCTCATCCTGCTCGCGCTTTCGATTGGCATTTACGTAGGGACAGCAGGCTGGCCGCCGCTGCTCGACAGTTCGGACGCAGGCCACGCCGAAGCCGCGCGCGAAATGCTGCAAAGCCACAACTGGGTGATCCTGCACATCGACCGGATCCGTTATCTGGAAAAGCCGCCGCTGCATTACTGGCTTGTCGCAGCGAGCTATGCAATTTTTGGCGTGAGCGCATTCGCGACGCGCTTCCCACTAGCCATCGCCGTGGTCGGGCTTGTATTGATGGTTTATTTTTTTGGCCGAAGATGGTTTGGCGAACGCGCGGGATTTTACGCGGGCTTGGTGATATGCACTTCGCCGGGCGTGTTTCTGTTCACGCGAATCATGCTTCCAGAAGCGATTTATGCGCTTTTTTTCACGGCGGCGTTTTATTTATTTTTGCGCGCGTGGCAAGGAACGCTTTCCGCGCGCGTTGGTTATTGGGGCGCAGCGGCGCTGATCGCGCTCTCCGTGCTGACGCGCTCGCTGATCGGAATCGTGTTTCCGGTGGGAATTATTTTCTTTTTCCTGCTGGCGACCGGGCGCTTAAAGGAATGGCGGAGATTGCTGTTGATTTCGAGCGTCCTCGTATTTTTAATCGTAGCTCTGCCGTGGCACATTGCCGCGTTATTTAGCGGGCACGGATTTTTCGGCGGATTTTTCTGGTTCTACTTTATCAATGAACAGGTTTTCCGAGCGCTTGGCTGGCGCTATCCCACTGATTACGAAGCTGTGCCGCTGTGGCTGTGGACCGGCGAACACATCGTGTGGTTTTTCCCGTGGATTGCGTTTCTTCCTTCAGCGATCCATGAAATACCGAAATGGCGCGAATGGCGACACAATCTGAATGAACGCGGACAGGCGCTGGTGCTTTTGAGCGTTTGGGCGCTGTTTATTTTACTTTTCTTTTCCTGGACGAAAAGCCGCATGGAATATTACAGCTTCAGCGCGTGGCCTGCGATTGCGATTTTGCTTGGGGTTGGATTGGCGCGCGCCGAGGAGCGCGCCGCGAAGTGGTTGCCGCGCGTGCAGGGCGCGCTCGCAGCGCTTGGCGTGGTAATCGCAGCGATTCTGGGAGCGATGCTGTGGGTTTCACGCGGCATTTCCTCGACCGGAGATATTTCTTCTCTGCTGCAAATGCATCCGACGCGGTTCTACCGCGTGGCCATGTCCGATTTTATGGATTTAACTCCGCAAGCGTTCGCGGATTTGCGGCACCAGGCGCTCGCGGCGTTGATTGTCGTACTCATCGGATTTTCCTGCGCGTGGCTGCTGCGCAGGAGCGGGCGGAATCTGGCGGCGAGTATTACGCTCGCGTGCATGATGGCGTTGTTTTTTTTCTGCGCTAATTGGGCGCTGGGAGTTTTTACGCCGCGTCTTTCTTCCGAGCCGCTCGCGAAAATCATCATGAAGTATTATCAGCCGGGCGACAAGGTGGCGCTTTACGGCGAATACGACGCGGCCAGCAGTATTGGGTTCTACACGGGAAAACGAATATGGATTTTCAACGGACGTTATAATGGTCTCGAGTTCGGATCGTATTATCCGGACGCGCCACATATTTTTCTGGACGATCACACATTCTGGCCGTTATGGCATGGCAAGGAGCGCGTGTTTCTCGTGATTCCGCCAGAAGAAACGCAGCAGGCGCTGGTTCGCATGCCTCCGAAGGACACTTTCTTGCTGGAGCAAATCGGCGGCAAGTCTGTATACGTGAATCATCGGATCACGCCAAACGAACTGAGCCTGTCGGATTTGAAAAAATATGCAGAGCGGATGCCGGATGTCTCACCGACGGCTGCGCTATCGGGTGCGCTGCCTGTTCGCGTTCCTCGAAAAAGCGGCTGATCCGGCGTTTTGGTTCGGGCGCGAAGATGTGTGTGGCATGATGTGCTAAGGGAGAATTCATTTGCGCGTGGTCATTACGGGCGGAGCAGGATTTCTGGGATCGCATCTGTGCGATCAATTTATCGAACGCGGATGGGAAGTGGTGTGTCTGGACAATCTTTGTACCGGCGCCGAGGCGAACATTCAGCATTTGTCGGCGAATCCGCGGTTCCGATTTGTGCAGCAGGACGTCACTCATTATGTCGACGTACCGGGGCCGGTGGATGCCGTAATGCATTTCGCGTCGCCGGCGAGCCCCGACGATTATTTGAAGCTGCCGATTCAAACGTTGAAGGTGGGATCTCTCGGTACACACAATGCGCTGGGGTTGGCGCTGGCCAAAAGATCGCGATTCCTTTTGGCGTCGACGTCGGAATGCTACGGTGATCCAGACGTTAGTCCGCAACCAGAGACGTACTGGGGACATGTGAATCCCATTGGCCCGCGCGGCGTTTATGATGAGGCGAAGCGGTTCTCCGAAGCGATGACGATGGCGTACCACCGCGCGCACGGAGTCGACACGCGCATTGTGCGAATTTTCAATACGTATGGGCCGCGTATGAGATTGAACGATGGCCGAGCGTTGCCGAATTTTCTTTATCAGGCGCTTTCCGGCCAGCCGATCACGGTCTATGGCGACGGGCATCAAACGCGAAGTTTTTGTTACGTGTCGGATTTAATCGCGGGAATTCTGGCGCTGCTCGATTCCAAGGAGCATTTGCCAACGAATGTGGGGAATCCGCAGGAAATCACAATTTTGGAATTCGCCGAACGCATTCGCGCGCTGACCGGCAACCACGTTCCCCTGGTGTTCAAGCAATTGCCGCAGGACGATCCGAAAAGGCGCTGCCCCGATATCCGCAAGGCGCAGAAACTTTTGCATTGGGAACCGAAGGTGAGCCTCGAAGAAGGACTGAAGCTCACCCTGGAATATTTTCAGAAGAAGGTTGCCGAAGAACGCACTGGATCAGGCTAGGATTCCAGCGGGGCTCGGAGCAACAGCGTCCGGCCTGCCGACGGAATGATATTCGAATCCAAGCGCCTTCATTTCCTGGGCCGAAAGCAAATTGCGGCCATCCATCACCAGCGGCCTCGCCATGTTCTTACGGATGCGCTTCCAATCGAGCTTGCGGAATTCCTCCCACTCCGTAACGATGAGCAATGCGTCCGCGCCCTTCGCTGCTTCATACGCATCCACGACGCAATGCAGATCCCGGAACTGTTCGCGGATTTTTTCCATCGCTTCTGGATCGTACGCATTGAGCTGAACACCCTCGGCTTGCAACTTTTTTATCAATTCGATCGATGGCGCAAAACGGATATCGTCGGTGTTGGCCTTAAACGCAAGACCAAGCATGCCGATCTGTTTCCCCTTAAGCACCCACAACGAGTGACGCAGCTTTTCCACGAAAGCCCCGATTCGCTGGTGATTGATGCGCTCGGCCTCGCGAAGCATGGCAAAGTCAACGCCGTTGCGCTCCGCCAGGCGCACAAATGCCTGGACGTCTTTTGGCAGACAGAAGCCTCCAAATCCCAGACCGGGACGCAAAAAGTGCGGTCCGATTCGCGGATCAAGGCCGATGCCGTGCATGACTTCTTCGATATTCGCACCGAGTTTTTCGGCAAGATCGGAAACCATGTTCGCGTACGAAATCTTGACCGCCAAAAAAGAATTTGAAGCGTGCTTGATTAACTCAGCGCTATTGATTGTGGTGACCACCCAAGCGGGAGGCTTCATCGGCGGGCATGCGCCATCGTGCACCGGACATTTGAACTTTTGCTCCAGCACAGGACCGTAGATTTCACGAAGTTGTTTCTCGGCCACTTCGTCGTCGACGCCGATCACGATGCGATCCGGGTGAAGGAAATCACCTACGGCCGTGCCTTCACGCAGAAATTCGGGGTTCGAAGCGACGCGAAAACGCACGTCGTTGCCGCGGCCATAAATTCCCAAGACGCGCTTCAGTTGCTGGCCTGTTTGCGCAGGGACAGTGCTTTTTTCGACTACGAGCTTGTCGGATTTCGCCTCGGCGGCAATCATCTGCGCTACGTGATCGATGGCGCTGAGATCCGCGTCGCCGGTTGGCAGCGGCGGCGTGCCCACGCAAATGAAGATCGCATCGCCTTCCGCGGCGGCTCGGGGATCGGCGGAAAAGGATAACCGCCCTTCCTTACGATTTCTTTCGACGACATGATCGAGGCCGGGCTCAAAGATGGGCAGTTTGCCGGCCTCCAACGTGTCGATTTTTGATTTGTCATTGTCAGTACAAAGAACGTGATGACCGAGTTCGGCCAGGCATGCGCCAGTGACAAGACCGACGTAACCTGCGCCTAAGACGGATATTCGCACGGCTTCTCCTCTAGATGAGACGGCGCAAAATCTCTCGATTGCGCCGAAGTATTTTCCTATAAGCCGCCAGCAACGCCAATACCGGAATCGCAGTATGCAGCGCTTTGCACATCCCTACTCCAATGATACCAATCCCCACCGTGCTTGGCCGCATTTTGACTCTAATCGTGCTGGTGCGAATCCGGCATCGGTTCCGCAACACCGATGGCGGTTCACGATTTGATCAGCAAGAAGCTGCCGATGACCAGCGCGTCGGCGCCCGAACAGAAATAACTGCGAACGGCGTGACGCGGAGAAAGCACGAGCGGCTCGCCGAATAGGTTGAACGATGTGTTCAGCAGGACGGGCGCGGGCGCCTGCGAGCCGAAACCTTTCAGCAGATTCCAGTACGGCGGATTCGCTTCGCGAGCGACTACGTGGAGGCGTACCAAATCGCCGGGCAGGGTGTGCATGGAAAGCAGTTCGCGATATTCGGGGCGAAGGCGGCCCATCGTCGCCATGAAATGTGCGGGCGGGGTAAAGTCGAAATATTTCCCGGCATCTTCTTCGGGAATAGAGAGCGCGAACGGGCGGAACGGCTCGCGGTGCTTTACGTAGTCGTTGAGATTTTCCGTCACATAGGGAGTCCACGGCGACGCCAGGATGCTGCGATTGCCAAGGGCCCGGGGCCCAAATTCGGCCGCACCCTGAAACCAGCCGACAATCTTTCCGGCGAGCAGGAGCTTCACGGTTTCGTCGATTTTTCGGGCATCCGAGTCCAGCCAACGATAGATGGCCTTGCAATTGTCGAGAACCCTCTTGATATCTTCGTTCGAATAGCCGGGGCCCAAATATACGTGAGAAAAAGAGCCCCTTCGCTGGACTTTCAGTTTTTCCTGCGCGAGCCAGGCTGCGCCGAGTGCCGTTCCTTCGTTTCCGGCCGCGGGCTGCACGAAGATTTTCTCGAAGCCGGATTTCTGTTCAAGGGTAGAAACGAGGAGAGGATTGAGAAACAGGCCGCCAGCCAGACAAAGATTGATTGCAGCGTAACGCTTGCGAAGAAATTCGACTAAATCGGTGAGAACAATTTCGCATGCTTTCTGCAGGCTGCTGGCCAGCGCTGCACGCGTGGAATCGCTAATTTCTGCTTCGGGCTCGGGCGAGATGCCGAGATTATCGTAGAACTCTTTAGAGAATGCCAATCGTCCCGCAAAACCCGTGGTGAAAAAGGCCGGATTGAGCTTCGGAAATGGACTTGAGCCGCGTCGCAATGCGTGAAGAAATATGTCCAGGAAAACAGGCTCCGCCGTGAGACTGAACCATTGCGTCTTGTGTTCATGTTCGTGCGGGCGATAGCCGATCAGCTCGGTGATTTGGGAATAGACCCATGCCAGGGAATTCGGAAAAGAGATGGTTTGTTCGATGCGAATTTGTTCGCCTTCGCCAATGGCGACCATTCCCGAACGGCCGTCTCCGTGTTCATCGCAGGTGAGAATTAGAGCATGGTCGAAAGACGAAGCATAAAACGCGCTGGCGGCGTGGCAGAGATGATGATCGAAATTGAGGACGGGAACGCGCGCGTCGGCGGAAAGCAAGCGGAGGATTCGCTGGTTATTCAGGTCGCGGGCTAGTTCGCCAAGCGTTTTGCTTTCGTAGTAAGCGCTGGAAGCCGGCGCGACAGGCAGAAAACGCGCGCGGAAGGCGGAGCGGCGGAACCACGAACGCCGGGGACGGCTGGCCACGGCAATGGCGGCGACGTCACGCCAGGCGATTCCAGCACGCTCCAAGCAAAAACCAATCGCCGCGCGCGGAATTCCCACCGAAATGCGAGCGCGATCGAGTTTCGATTCTTCAATGGCCGCAGAGAATCCCTCGTCGCCAAGAAGAGCGGCAGCTGTGTCATGCTCCAGCGCGGATAATCCGAGTAAATACATTCACGGTAGAGCAATGCTAGGGATTATTGGTGCGGCCAAACGAGCGGCCGTGAGTGAGAATGCCGCGGAGTCCCATCAAAATCAGGCGAGGCTGACTGACGCAAACGCGCCAGAGAACCTTTAGAGCTTCGTCGCGGGAATACTGGCTCAGCGAGCGTTTCGCGGGCGCGTTCAGTGAATCGACGAGACGGCTGTAATCATCCTGCGTGAAGTGGTGCATGGCCCGCCGAACGAGAAGATGCAAATCCAGTTCACGGCGCAATTCGCGCAGCTCGCGGCTTGCTCCGCCGCGCAGAATCGCTTCTGCGACACCCGCTGCACCGCGCAAGCCAGTGACGATGCCGCCCACGGTGCTCACTTTGACCTGATCCGCAGCATCACCGACCAGAAAAACTTGCCCGCCCGCTACTTTTTTCTGAACCGGCACCCAACGCGTATAGACCGGAATGCGCGCGCCCTGAAAGGCGAGCGGTTCAAGATTGCGCTTCACGAGAAACGCTTCCAGGTGCTTGCGCGCCGCCGAACCCACTTCACCGATCAAGCCCAGCGCGCCACGCTCGGCGGATTCAGGTATCAGCCAGTAAAAATACGGTGTATCCGCAGGCACAAACCAGACGCGGACGGTATCGGGCGACATGTCTTTGGGAAGCGGAACGATGGCCTGAACCAGCGGGACTGTTTTTGATTTGGGCCATCCCGCGGCATGGGCCACGCGGCTCGCTGCTCCGTCAGCGGCGACGACCGTTTCAGCGGCAAATTCTTCGGTGCGGTTTTCCGCGGAGTGCTCCAATTCCAGAGTGATTTTGCCGGCATTTGCGGCGAGGCTGCGAAAATTTCTTCCCAGGGAGATCTCCGCGCCGGCCTTTTGCGCACTTTCCGCGAGCGAACGAATCAAGGTGGAACGTTCGATGATCAGATCGGGTTGGTTGAGAGTGACTGTGGCAGCGCGACCATCCGTGAAAAGCTCAAATTTACGAATTTCGTTGACGATGCTGGCCGAACCCGCCTCGCCTAACAGATCTTTCATGCGACGAGTGACGATCAAAGTGCGCGCCGCGGGGTCGATGCTGGCGGATTGTTCGAATACGCGAACGGGCGCGCCCGCCCGAGCGAGCAAGTACGCCGTGAAAAGGCCGGCAGCGGAACCGCCGACTACCGCGACAGGCTTGCGCGTCTTGAGGACGGAATCGCTATTCGGGGGCTGGTCAGGCGCTGACAAGGGCATCCTCTTCCACCGGTGTCTGTTGTGTGGCCCGCTACTCTGCCTAAGGCGGAGGTCATGCTGCGGTTGTTAAAATCGCTTTCGAGATAACCGGCGCAGGCCGCCGCCCGCCATCGCAGGGGAGGCAAGTGAGTATAGCGTATCGGGCTGTTTGCGCAAGGATAGTGCCGCATAGACTAGTCAGAACCGGTGGGATGGAGCAACTCAAGGACTTTCGGCTGGCGCTCGTAGGGGGAGCGCTCGAGAAACACTACGGCCGTGGCGCTGGAGAGCACCAGAATACCGAAAAGGACATAGACCGCCGATGAGGGTAGGTATGTTGTCAAAATACCGAGCACCCCGAAGACACACGCCAAACCGTACATGACAACGACGGCATACCTGTGGCCGAACCCAAGATTGGAGAGACGATGCGCGGTATGATCCTTTCCCGGGGACGTGAACGGCAACAGGCCACGACGGAAACGGGAAATTGTGATCAGTGTAGTGTCGAAAATAGGCACACCAAGAATTAAAATCGGAAGAAGCCAGTTGGTCGGGCCGTGCGCGCCAGGCAGGCGCAATTTCAGTCCGAGAGTCGCCATCAGGAAGCCCAAGAACATCGCGCCCCCATCACCCATAAAAATCTTCGCCGGGGAGAAATTCCAACGCAGGAATCCCACCGCGGCGCCGAGAGTTGCCGCGGCGAGAGTACTGACGAGAATCTGGCCGTTGAGCAGCGCGGCAACAGTGAAAAAAGCCGCGGCTATGGCGGCGATGCCGGCACAAAGGCCGTCCATGTGATCGAGAATGCTGAACGCGGCCGTGATTCCGACGACCCAAAAAACTGTGAGTCCAATGTCCAATAGCGTTCCCAGCCTGCCCGGCACAAAACCGGCGAAAACCTGGGCATGAATTCCCGAAGCGATGAGGACGCACGCGGCCAAAGGCATACTTACAAACAGTTTGATCTGATGATGGAGTATACCGACATCGTCGAGTATGCCGCTGATTGCCAGAAGCGTGGCGCCCGCGAGAATGGCGAGAATCTCAGCGCGGGTATTGTTGTGCATGGTGATGATCACGGCCAGGAAAAAGGCGGCATAAATAGCAACGCCGCCGAGAAGAGGAACGGGCTTCACATGAACCTTGCGCGGGTTCGGCTTATCCACCATACCGATGTGCAGAGCAAATCGGCGCATAGGCGCCGTCAGAACAAGGGACGCGAGTAAGGCGATGATGAAGGCAATCCAGATGCTGGACATGAGCGTACGCCCGAGCACTCAACGTGCTGTAAGCATTTTCTCCAAGCGTTCCTTGACCTGCTCCGGCTTCCTGTCCGCGAAATACCAATCCATCGTCCGCCGCAGTCCATCGCGAAACATCACTTTCGGCTCGAAGCCGAGAAGCTGCTTGGCAAGGGAATTATCTGCGACACGGTTCGCCGGACCCGTGGGCATATTGCGGAGAAATTTGAAGTCGGCTTTTTTGCCGGCGTATTCGAGGGCAAGCTGGGCTGCGTCGATGACGCGGACGCGCTCCATGGTGCCCAGATTGATCGCGGTGCCGTCATTAATCTTTTCCGCCGCGAGGATGGTGCCGTTGACGATATCGTCCACGTACGTCCAATTGCGGATTTGCTGGCCATCGCCCCAAATTTCAAATGGATTCTGCCCGACGAATGCGCGCCCAATCATGGCAATCACAGCGTGATTCTCGACGCCGCGCGGACCATAGACAGTGAAGTAACGGCAGGATGCCGCGCCCAACTTGTATTCGCGGTGGTAGGCCTGCAGTGTCATCTCAGCCATTAACTTTGCCCAGCCGTACATATTGTCGGCGTCGTGCGGCGCCTTAACGTCGGACTCCTTGAGAAAGATTTCCTTGGTCGTGTCGGTCTGCATGTAATTTGGATATACGCAGCCGGAGGACGCGTAGCAAACTTTCTCGACACCCGCTTTCACAGCCTCCCAGAAAACAAGCCCGTCGAGAAAAAGATTGGAAGCAGGGCCGGCCTGATGGAGATCTACATAGCCGCGACCGCCATGATCGGCGGCGAGATGAAATACGACCTGAATGTCCTTCATTGCGCTGCGGGTTACGCCCGGTTCGCGCAGATCGGCCTCGATAAAGCTGACTTTCCCCGCCTTGACATGATTCTGGATGTTTTCCAGTCTGCCGCTCGAGAGATCATCGACAACGCGAACCTGCGCGCCACGTTGCAGCAACTGATCGACGAGGTTCGAACCGATAAAGGATGCGCCTCCCGTTACCAGTACCTTCTTATTTTTCCACATTCGGATGACTCCCGCTTGCCGGAGGGTGAATTCCTTCTATGATCGCGACGAATTTATCCAACTCCTTTACTCTAGCATAATTCTCCGCGGCCAATTGTGCGCGATGGCCCATGGCCTGGAGCCGGGCCGGATCGCTCTTGAGCGTGCGGATAGCCGCGGCGACTTCCGATGGATTGTCAGGGTTGGCAACCAAACCGCAGTCGGCAGCACGCACAATCCGAGCCACATCAGTATCTTCCGGAGCGACGGCGAGGATCGGGCGGCCCGCCGCGAGAATCGAATAGAGCTTGCTGGGCACCACCACGCCGCCGAGCCCGCGGCGGATTGTGACGACGTGGAGATCTCCAGCAGCCATGACGCAGGGAATTTCCTCTGGTGGGCGAAACGGCAAGAAACGCACGGTAGTCGAGCCGCGACTGGATTCTTCCAGGCTTGCGCGGCTGGCACCGTCTCCAACGAAGATCAGCCGAGTCCCATTTACGGGAAGCAGCTTTGCGGCTTCGAGCAGGGTATTCCAAGCTCCGTAAAAACCCAAGTTCCCGGCATGCAGAACGACAAAATCGGCAGACCCGCGGATTTCACCGATCGCCGGATGGTTAGGAGGCGAGAGAGTAGCCGGCATGGAAGTGCCGTCGCGAACGACGATCACGCGCTCTGGATCGACTCCCTTCGCGAGGATGCGGTCACGCATGTCGTCGCCCAGAACGATCACTCGCGCGGCTTGGCGCAACGCTGATCTATGGAGGCGCTCCCAAAGGGCAACCCAACTTCGCGGGCGTACGATGTCGCCGCCAAGGGCCATATCGGGATAGAGATCGCGGATGTTATAGACAAACGGAATGCGCTTCATCCGAGCGATCATCGCGCCAAGAATTCCGTTAAAGGGCGGGTCAGTCATGGCCAAAACCAAATCCACTTTAATAGCTAGTGCGCGCGGAACAGCGAGCGCGGCGTAGGAAAGATAGTTGGCCACGCGGCGGCGCATTTGATGGCGAGGATAGGCGGTCGAGCCGACACGCTCGACGGTGAGATTGGGTGTGACGTCGCGACGAAGGAAAGAGAAAGGATAATGCTGGTCCGGATCGTATGAGGGACGACCGGCCAGAACAATCACCTCGTGGCGTTTCGACAAAGCGCCGGCAATGACGGCGGCGATTTTCGCCGTAGCCGACGTGTCCGGAGGAAAATATTCGTTTAGCAATAAAATGCGCACAGAGTTCAATTACCTCATCACGCGTAATGAAGCAGCAGTGTCAAAACCAGCCCTTATGTTGCTCAAGACTTCGTATCCAGTAAAGCCGCGGACGATTCATCGTTTGAGACCTGCGGCGCTTTCTTTTCCAGTAAAAAATTCCCCAGGACCAGGACGTCCATTTTCGTACGGTCGAAGCAGGCTAAAGCCTCTTCGGGGCGGCAGACGATCGGCTCATTGTCGTTAAACGACGTGTTCAGTAGAACAGGAACGCCCGTGAAATCGCCGAAGGCGCGGATGAGCCGCCAGTAGAGCGGATGAGTTTGGCGGTTGACGGTCTGCAGGCGCGCCGTCCCGTCAACATGCGTAGGTGCAGGAATTACAGCGCGCTTGGACGCGCGCACGGGATATGCGAACGTCATGAAAGGCGAAGGATGGGTACGTTCGAAATATTCCGCGGTGGCTTCCTCGAGAATCGAAGGAGCGAAAGGCCGGAAGGTTTCGCGATGCTTGATGCGGCGATTGAGGGTTTCCTTCATTTGCGCGCGGCGCGGATCCGCCAGGATGCTGCGATTTCCCAGTGCACGGGGTCCCCATTCGGAGCGGCCTTGATACCAGCCGACGATCTTTCCCTGTGCGATGTGCTTGGCCGTCGTTTGAACCAGAGCGTCCTCCGCGAGCTCAGCGACGGGAACGTATTCGGAATCCGAGCGACGGCTAGAAACGGCTTTGCGAAGCTCCTCAGGCTTAAAACCCGGCCCCCAAAAGGCATGATCCATCTGGAAACTGCGTGGCTTTCCGAGAATTTGGTGGTACACGGCAAAAGCAGCCCCCAGCGAAAGGCCGCCATCGCCAGCGGCTGGCTGAACATAAACGCGCTCGAAAGGCGTGCGCTCCAGAATTTTGCCATTCGCTACGCAGTTAAAAGCAACGCCGCCCGCCAGGCAGAGCGTTTTAGCCTTCGTCTGCGCGTGGAGGGCATTCACGGTGGCTAACAAAACTTCCTCTAGATGAGCTTGCATGGACGCGGCCAGGTCTTTGTGCCGTTGCTCGAGCGGCTGTTCCTGTTGGCGAGCGCGGCCAAGGTGCTCTTCGAGGCGAGGAGAAAACAGGCGACCGAGCACCGGCGTTTGATCCGCCTTCTTCCAGGTCATCTCGGGCCCGCTCTTGTGATGCGTAAAATAGCGGAGGTTGAGGCGGAAACCGATCGACTGGATAGGGCGAACGACGTCGCGGAGTTCCTCAAGGTATGCTGGCGAGCCGTAAGCGCCGAGGCCCATCACTTTATACTCATCACCAAACTTCCAGAAGCCGAGATATTGCGTCATCGCCGTGTAAAACATCCCGAGCGAATGCGGAAATGCAATCGAGCCGTCGACGCGAATCCGCGAGCCTTCGCCGACTCCCCACATCGTGCTCGCAAAATCGCCCAGACCGTCGGCGGAGAGTACAGCGGCACGGTCGAAGGGCGAAACGAAGAAGGCACTGGCCAGATGAGCCTGGTGATGTTCGACGCGGTGGAACTGCGCGCGAATGCTTTGCGGATCGACGCCAAATGCGGCGGCGAGTTCTTCTTTCATTCCGGCAAAGCGCGTTAGAACCTTGAAGCGTTCGAGCGCGAAGCCCGGCATACGCAGCGCAAAACGCAATTTCGTTCCCAGGCGCGCCCAGGGATTGCGAGGAACCGCGATGTGATCCACTTCGGAAAGCTTTACACCGGCAGCATCCAGGCAGTATTGGATGGCTTTAATGGGCAATCCGGCGGCATACTTCACGCGATTCAGGCGCTCTTCTTCCACCGCGGCGACAAGCTGCCCATCAACCACAACCGCTGCGGAGGCATTCGCGTGGTACGCGTTGATTCCCAAGATGACCATTCGCCGGACAACTCTCCTCGATTAGAAAATCCGGATTGCCTGCTGATTCCCCCGTTAGGATAGCGCGGAAGCTACAGTCTTGTCGCGGTCGGCCGAGTGTTCGGCGCCGCCTGCCAGATTTCGTCGAACCCATTCAGTGAGTACAAACAGACTCCACGGACGCGACCAACTCGTGCGCCTGGCCAGGAACCCTTTCCAAACATCTTGAACTGCTCTCTTGTCGATGATATTGCCAAGGGTTTGGTCACAATTCGCGAGCGTTGTTTCGACACGAGCGTGAAGCGGCCCACGCAACCAATTTTCCCACGGCAAAGTAAACGTGCGCTTGGTCTGGGACACGATCTTTTTAGGCAGCAAATCGCCGAGAGCCTCGATGAGCAAGGCCTTGCGCACCTTGTTCCGATTCTTCACCGCCGAGGGAAGACCGAGCGTCAATTCAACCAGTGGATGATCCAAGAACGGCACGCGAACCTCGAGCGAGTGGCACATGCTCATCGTATCCGTGTCTCGCAGAAGCGTGTTGACGAGGTACGAACGAGTTTCCAACCAGGAAACGGCCGTGAAAGCGTCTAGTTGCGCGGCCTCGTCCGTCGCTGCCTTCATCCAACACCACCAGGGAGGGTCGTTCCCGCCAGATGGATTGGAACCGAGAAGCTGAGACGCCGAGCGCGGGGGGAAAAGGGTTCGCGTGAAGGAATACGAGTGCGGGAGGTCCGTCGGACCAGAAAATGCGCCCGCGAGCTTCAGGAGCGCATCGGGATGTGCACTGCGCCCTGCCCACGAGCGAAAAGTGGCGCCGCCAGCCGCACGCAGAGGAGATGGAAGCAATCGCGCGAACGCCATCATGCGTGCCACACGCGGGGTGGAACTGAACGTGGGATAGCCGCCGAAAATTTCGTCGCTTCCGAGCCCGGAAAGCGCGACTTTCAGTCCGGCCTGACGCGCCGCCCATGAGACGAAAAATGTGTTAATGCCGTCGACGCTCGGTTGATCGAACGCGGCAATGGCCTCATCGATCCGCGACTGCATTTCATCGCCGCTCAGAAGCAACTCGGAATGTTCGGTCCCGAGATGATTGGCGGTGCTCCTGGCGAGCGCGGCTTCGCTAAATTCCTGCTCTGGAAAAATCACGGTGAACGTCTTTATTCCGGATCGCTGGCGGCTGGCCAAAGCGGCAAGCGCCGTGGAGTCGATTCCGCTGCTCAAGAAAATCCCGAGAGGCACATCCGCCAGCAGATGGCAGCGGACTGAATCCTCGAGCGCCGCGCGCACGCGCGCGGCCGGCGAAGCTTCCCGTGTTTCGGCAGGCTTTCTTTTTGTGACATCGGCGATGCCCCAATACGCGTCGGATCGAAAGGACGCAGCAGAAGCATCGCATGACACGTATCCGCAGTGCCCGGGCGGGAGGGAATAAACATCGTCCACAAGCGTCATCGGTTCGCCGACCGAGCCGAAAAGCAAATAGCTCGAGAGGGCGGAGCGAGAAAGTTGGCGCGGAACGCACTTGCTGGCCAAAAGCGCACGCACCTCAGAGGCAAAGAAAAATTTGCCTTTTACGGTCGCATGATAGAGCGGCTTGATTCCCATGCGGTCGCGAGCAAGAAAAATGCGATGTGGGCGCCCGGTGGGCCCTTGGGGCATTTCGACAATCGCGAACGCAAACATGCCGCGCAAATGCCGGACGCAATTTTCGCCCCAACTTTCGTATGCGTGGACGATTACTTCCGTATCCGATTGCGTGCGGAAGACGTGGCCGGCTGCTTCGAGCGTTCGGCGGAGCTCAACAAAATTATAAATCTCGCCATTGAACACCACTGCGAGAGTGGCTGTTTCGTTCCATATAGGCTGCTGGCCGCCGGGTAGGTCGATAATGCTAAGGCGCTGCATACCGAGAGCGGCATTTGGCGCGATGAACATGCCGTTGCCGTCGGGCCCGCGGTGCTCCATGGCGCGCATCATGCTATGGAGAGATGGCGTAGCGTCGGATGGATTTTCGAAACCGATGACACCACAGATTCCGCACATGATCAGCTCGGATGTTTCAGCGGCGCGAGATTGCTCCCGTGTATCCGTTTGGTAAGATGCCGCGCGAATGCAATAAATTGCAAGCCGCTGAAAATCCACCTCGAACCGAATCGTCGATTGATGTTCATGCGGCCTGAGCCTCCGACACCGCCTGACGGTAAATGGCTTCCATGTCAGACAGAGGCTGCTCCCAGGAAAGATCGCGTACTACGTTCGGACACGCGTCGCGGAATTGTGCCGCGAGACCGGGATTTTCAAGCAACGTTTTCAGCGCCTGCGCGATTGCTCTGGAATCGTGCGCAACCACCAGACCCGCGCGTCCATCGATAATTGGCGCAATTCCGCACTGATCTGTGACGATGACTGGGGTGCCGCAGGCCATCGCCTCGGCTGCGGAATTGCCGAAGTTTTCGTTTTGAGATGGGAGCACGAAAACGTTGGCGTCTTGATACGCCGCCCATTTCGCGTCGTCATAAAGTGGCCCGGTAAACAAGACGCTTTCGCCGATGCCCAACGCGGCGGCATGAGACTCTAGATCTGACGAGTACCCGACGTCTTCCTCGGGTCCCGCCAGAACCAGGATGGAGTTTGGCGCGTCCTGTGCTTCGCGATGCCAAAGCGCGAATGCGTCGAGCAACAGATCGGGACTCTTTTTCGAAACGAGACGCCCGAGAAAAAGGACCATTCTTGTTTGAGGCGCGATTCCCCACCTTTCGCGGAAGCTGCCCACGGGCGGCAACGAAGCTGGAATATCAATCCCGTTCCGCCGAACCACGATTCGAGCGGGATCGATACCGCCGGCCACGAGTTCCTGCTTTTCCTGCTCGGACGTCGCAATTACGCGATAGGCATGACGCAAAAGGCGATTTCCGAACAGCGTATGGTAAAGTTTTTTCACTCGAAAACTGCGGACGATGGGGCGAAACATGCCCATGGGTTCCACCACATACGGAATACGACGCCGGCGACAAAAATATGCCGCGGTCGGGCCAAACAGGTCGTACAGCCCATAAACATGCACAACGTCGTATTTCGTTAGCG
>Ga0307373_10000258_pt1 | contig 99081 bp, 96 predicted proteins | sample OX2MG_FD_202534 | JGI IMG/M metagenome (GOLD analysis project Ga0307373, IMG submission 202534) | Soil microbial communities from Risofladan, Vaasa, Finland - OX-2 | ecosystem: Environmental > Terrestrial > Soil > Coastal area > Acid sulfate soil | place: Finland: Risofladan, Vaasa | collected...
GCGAGCAGCCCGTACACTGCATGGCTCCACGGGACGAACGGCACGGCGACCAACGCCGACGAAGCCGCCACGACGCAGGTTACGGCGACCGTTGCAAGGCGCAGCTTCGGCGCCGGCAATCCGTGTGGGTGGGTACCGGACTCGGTGGTAATCGCCAGCCGCAACAACGCGGCAAACGCGATCAGCAATCCCACCAACGCGATGGCAAGCGCGCTCCACGCGCGTACCTGTACCGCGGCAACGACGATCAGGAGTTCCGAGAAAAACAGCCCGAACGGCGGCAGCCCGGCCAGCGCAATCATTGCCGCGAGCAGGGTACGCCCGCCGCGCACGCTCCAGAGCCCGCGCAAGTCCCGGATGCTCGTAGATCCGTATTGTTCCTGCACCATACCAACCGAGAGAAACGCCATCGACTTTGCGAAGGCGTGATTGAGAATATGATAGAGGGCGGCAAACGCTGCAAGCGGCGTAGCGAGGCCCAGCGCAAATGCCACGATGCCCGCATGCTCGACGGTCGAGTAGGAAAACAAACGCTTGACGTCACGTTGCGCTAACATCAGCAGCGACGCGATCAGGATCGATACGGCACCGCCGTAGAGCAAGATGCCGTCGAAGAGCCCGGCGGAGGGTGTTTGTGCGGCGACGGACTGGACGCGCAGGATGGCGTACAGCGCGCAGGATACCAGCAAACCCGAAAGCAGCGCGCTCACCGGGGCCGGGGCCTTGGAGTGCGCGTCCGGCAGCCACGCGTGCATCGGCACCAAGCCGGCCTTGGTGGCAAACCCCACCAGCATTAACGTCAGCGCGACGCGCGTTAAGGGGATATCCATCAGCGCCGCATGCGGTATCAGCGCGCTCCACGAGAGCGCCTGGCCCGGAGCGACGCCCGCCATCATCGCCGCTCGTCCGAGAAGCAACATCCCGATCAACGCGATCGCAATGCCGAAGCTGCAGAGCATCAGATACTTCCAGGCCGCTTCGAGCGCGGCTTTGCCGCCCGAGTATGCGACCAAAAACGTGGTTGCGAGCGTCGTTGCCGATATACCGATCCAGATGCCGATGAACCCCGCGCTCGTAACGGTGAGCAGCATGCTGCTCCAAAATGCGCCGAGCAAGATGAAATAGGCGGGCTTGCGCGACCACGGCTCCATCGGATTGTTCCCGCCTTTTGGCAGAATGCCGGTCGAGAACAGCACGACGATCGCGCAGAGGAGCGAAACGCTCACCGCAAAGATCCCCGAGAGCCAATCCATCGTCGACGCGGCGAGGATCGTTCCGATGAGGCCCGCGCCGGCAAGGAACACGCGGGCAACCGATCGCAGCGACCGGTTGGCGAAAAGCGCGGCCAGCGTCAGCGAAACGAACGGAAACAGGACAACGATCGTCGTCATCCGCGCAAGTTCCGTAGCGATCGCATATCCAAGTGCGGGTCGTGTTGTATCACCGCCCGCGCCACCGCGATCGCGATGAAGGTTGCGAAAACCGCGTCGAAGGTGTCGGCCAGCTCGATCGCGCCCGGCAACGATGGCGCAAACACCGCCGCAGCCAGCGTTACCGCGCTCCCGAGCGCCAACAATCCCACCACGTGCGCCAGCAGATTGCGGTGCAGAATCACCACGCAGATGCTCGCGAAGAACGCATAGAACACGGTCGTGGCGCCGGGTGCATCGGAGAACGCCTGGGCGTGGCTGAAATACCGAGCAAGGTACAGCGCTACGGCAACCACGCCGATCCGTACGCCAAGGTTGAAAGACGGCACTAAGTCATCCGGCACGCGATATCGCATGCGCAGCCACAGCACGGCCGCCGGACCAACCACTACCTTGACGAATGCCAACATCGCAAACAGCGTAATGCCCGTGGCGTTTGCCTGTGGCCCCTGCGGGTGGGCGATCCATAGGACGCTCAGGGTAAAGACCACGTAGGCGACCAGCGCCGAACGTAACCGCGAATCGATCACGAGCACCGCCCCGGCGAGAATAATCACTACGCTCATCGCAGCACGTCCGCGATTCGCAAGCCGATGCTCGCCAGCGAAAGGATCAGTGCGGACGCAAAGAGTTGCGGCACTTCAAAGAGGCGCAGCTTGGCGTAAACCGTTTCGATGAGCACGATACAAGCGCCCACGGCGGCAATCCACCCCACCGTCGCGACCCCGCTTCCGGGCATCAGTAACGCGGCTAACACGAAGAATCCAGCCTGCCGCAGATATGCGGCGTAGTGCAGCATCGCGAGTTGCCAGCCCGAATACTCCAGGACGAGCCCCTCGTGGATCATCGTGAGCTCGTAGTGCGTCTGTTGATTATCGACCGGGATTCGCGCCGTCTCGGAGAGCATCACGAGCAGTAACGCCCCGGCCGCTAACGCGTCGGTCCATATCCCGTTCGGAGCGTGGGCGAGGCTACCGTCCGAAAGGAACGCACTCCCCAAGAGCGCGAGGATCAACGGCGCCTCGGTCAGCGATGCAAACGCGATCTCTCGCCCGGCGGCCATGCCTTCGAAGGCCGAACGTGTATCGAGCGCCGCGAGCACCGTCACGAATCGCCCGAGCGCGAGCAGCAACGCCAGCGCAATGGCATCGATACGCCAGGCCGATGCATCCGTCGCCGTGATGCTCGGAACGACCGCGACGAACGTTACCGCTACGCCGAGGGCTATGCCCGGGGCGACGAGCACGAGCATCGAACGCTGTGGAATCACCGCGTCTTTGCCCCAGAGTTTACGCAGGTCGCGATACGGCTGCCACACCGATGCGCCGGGCCTGCCTTGCATCCGCGCGCGCAGCCGGGCTAACGTCCCTTGTAACAGCGGGGCGAATAGCGCGAGGAGGGCGATCTGCACACCCTGGTTCATCGCGCCACCGCCAATGCGGCAAGAAACGCGGCCAGCGCGTACCCAAGATACACGCGCAGAAACCCGCCCTGAAACCTTCGTGCTCCGCGCGAGACCCGCTGCACGAATGCGGCGATATTGCGGGCAAGCTCGTCGAACACATAGCGCGTTGAGAGCACGTAGGTAATCCGCGTCGGTATCCATCGCGAAGTTCCGTACTCCATGCGTCGCTCGCGCTCGGGAAATAACGCGAAGCCGAAGATGAGCCGCAGCGGCTTCGAAAGCACCGTTGCAGTATACTGCGAGCGCAACGTTACCGCCGATCCGCACGTCCAAGTGCCCGCTTCGCGCACGCCGCGCCGCCTCGCCATCACGACGGCAAACACGGCTCCGGCGATCGGCAGCAACGCGAGAAACGGCAATACCGAGAGATTCGGGACCGGTAAGGGTGTCTCACCCATCATGCCGCCCGCCAGTTGCGAGAGCGGGCGAATCACTACGCTTGGTATCACGCCGATCGCAACGCTCGCCGCGCCGAGAAACGCCAGCGCCGCGACGGACGCATCGAACGGCTCCGGCTCGACCGGCGCGGGGTGTCGCGGATCGCCCAGAAATCCGACGCCGTAGAGTTTCGTAAAGGCTGCCGCAGCAAGGCCGCCGGTCATCGCCAGCGCTGCAATACCGAAGAGAGCGAACGCTTTGAACCAGGGCGAGCCGACGGCGAGCGCACGAATAAATCCGTTAAATACGAGCCACTCGGATGCGAAACCGTTGAGCGGCGGGAGCGCCGACGCCGCCATGCACGCCAGTAACACCCAGGGAGCCGAGCGTCGCAGCGGTCCCTTCGCAAGGCCGCCTAGTTGATCGAGATTGGTCACGTGCAAGCGCTCGACCAACGTTCCGGCGCCAAGGAACAAGAGGCCCTTGAACATCGCATGATTGATGCTATGGAATATCAGCGCGATGACCGCCAACGCCGCGAGCGCCGGCTGGTGCATCGCTGCCGCGAGTACCGCCAGGCCCAACGTCGCGACGATGATGCCGACGTTTTCGATGGAGCTAAAGGCCAGGAGCCGTTTGATATCGCTCTCGATCGTCGCGTAAAGCCCTCCCAGCAACGCGCTGAGCGCGCCCGCAACGAGCAGCGCAACGCCGATGGCCCACGGCGCCGGCGCCGCCAGCACGAAGCACGCAAGCAGCAAGCCGTAGACCGCGATCTTGAGCATGATACCGGAGAGCATTGCGGACGCATTCGCGGGAGCCGCCGGATGCGCGCGAGGAAGCCAGAATTGCAGGGGCACGAGGCCGGCCTTGGAGCCGAATCCGATCGCCGCCAGCGACAACGCAACGGTTCGCACGCCGATTGAAAGCGTTCCCGACGCGAGCGCGATGCCTGCGAACGTCCCCGTGCCGGCATGCACGGCGAGGATTGCCAGAAACGCGGTAATGCAGAGCGCGCCCAGTTGACTGACGAGCGCGTACGAGAATACGGCTCGACGCACGTAGCGTTTGCCATGGTTCGTCGCAACGAGAAACGCCGAGACGAGCGACATCCCTTCCCAAAACAAGAGAAACGCGGCGATACTCTGCGCCAGCAACACACCGGTCATTGCCGCGCTGAACAGTGCTAAGCGCATGCCGTCCGACGGCGATCCCCGCTTCAAGCCCCATATCGCGACCGCAATCGAAACGACGGCGTTGATGATGAGGAACGGCGCCGCCGGCAGCGACGACCCGACGTCGATGCGAAGCAACGCGCCGGCTACCACGGGGACGAGCGCGCAATGGAACGGGATCACGACGGGCAGCAACGCCAGAATCGCCGCGCCGAGCAGCAAAGCAAAAGCCCAAATCCGCGTCGGCGTCATGCGTTAACGCGTCGCCTCGAAGTGGGCTCGATTGCTCGAGAGTTGCCGATCGTAAATATCGCGAGCCGTATCGAGCAACTGGAGAATCGCCGCATCGGCGATCGCATAGCGCACCGAGGTGCCCTCGCGCGTGCTCTCCACAAAGCCCTTTGCCCGCAAGACCGCGAGGTGCTGCGAAACGTTCGGTTGCTCGAGCGCGAGAGATTCCTGCAATTCGGCTACGGTAAGCGGCACCTCGCGTAGCGCGTCGAGAATTCGAATTCGGGTGGGATGGGCCAGAATCTTGAAGAATTCGGCCTTAAAATGCCGCATTGCCAGCATATATTAGCATATTCTAATATACTAATGCAAGCTGGTTTTCTGGCGCCCGACCGCTTAGCCGAGGGCTTCGAACATCCTCCGGTTGGCGTGCAACTGCCGCTCGTAGATCTCGCGTGCGATGTCCAAAAGCTCCCAAATGGCCGGGTCGGCGACGCCATAATAGATCGACGTTCCCTCGCGCCTCGCAAGCACGAGCTCGCTCGATCGCAGTGCCGCCAAATGCTGCGAGATCGTCGATTGCTCGATCCCAAGCCGCTCTTGAATGCCGCGCACCGGCATCTCGCCATCGCGCAACGCATCCAGGATCATAATCCGTATCGGATGGGCCAGCGCCTTAAAAAGGTCCGCTTTGAAGTCTCTAAGCACGCTCATGGTACTTCCGCGATCGAGCAGGAACATCCGCGACATTTGTCCGACGGTTCAAGCGACCTGGGGCAGTTACCCCGATGCTCTCTACTGCTATCGTTAACGTATGCCATACGTGATTACGGAACCCTGCGTCGATACCAAGGATCGTTCCTGCGTCGACGTATGCCCGGTCGACTGCATCCACGGGGAGGAAAGCGACCCGATGCTGTACATCGATCCTGCCATCTGCATCGATTGCGGCGCCTGCGTGTCGGCCTGCCCGGTCGAGGCGATATACGCCGAGCCGGACGTGCCGCCGAAATGGGAATCGTATGTCGAGATCAACGCGCGCTACTATAGCGATGGGCACTCCTAACACGGGTATGTACTCAAAGACGAAAGCCCGGCGACCAACCGAAAAAGGATGGGAGAGCATACCATGTCCGACGTACGTCCACCCCTGCCCCCCTTTACCCTTGAAACCGCGATCCAGAAAGTACGCGGCGCGGAAGACGGCTGGAATTCCTGCGATCCCGAACGCGTGGCATTGGCCTATACGGAAGACAGCCGTTGGCGCAATCGCGATGAGTTCTTTCAGGGACGCCCGGCAATCGTTACGTTCCTAAAGCGAAAATGGAGTAAGGAACTAGAGTATCGGCTCATCAAAGAACTGTGGGCGTTCACCGACGAACGCATCGCGGTCCGCTTTGCTTACGAGTGGCACGACGAGCAAGGAAACTGGTTCCGCTCGTACGGAAATGAGAATTGGCGGTTCGACGAACGAGGCCTGATGCGGCAGCGTTATGCCAGCATCAACGATCTGCCGATACGGGAATCCGATCGAAAGTATCACTGGGATCGATCCAAGCCGAGGCCGGCGGAGCATCCCGGCCTTAGCGACCTCAATTTCTAGATCGGCGAGGTCGGCTTTGGCGTCCGCTACTGCTAGTCGCGACATCGGTTGCGCCGCTCATTTATTCGGCTGTGCGCTTGTTGGGGGAAAGATTCGAGGCAAGGTCACGATAGACGTGGCGCATTGCATCGACCATGAGCGAACCGACGCGAAAGAGGCCGTCTCCGGAGAACGTTACGCCCGTCCATGGTGTCCCGGCGTGTCGATGCACCAGCAAATACGTCTCCTCGCCGACTGCGTAGATAGCAAACTGATCCGATTCCGCTAGCGGTTGCAGATCGCGCACGAAAGCCTGATCGAGATTTTCAATGAGTTCCATGCAACAAGGCGCTCCTCTGGCATCCGACGATTCATGGCAAATTGACCCGCGTCGATACGTTTTCGAGCGCGTGGGCCTTGCCTCCGCTACCGCCCCAGCCTCACAAAGGGCGGAACGGCGAAGCACGGAGAGACGGATCGTGCTATAGGGGTACTTCATCGCTTGTCCAAGCGCGCCGCGCGGCCACGATCGCGTTCGCAGCCAACGCCATCCACGCAATAAGACCGATCGCAGCGCCGGAGCCCACGGCGCTCGCGGCGTTAACCAAAAGCCCATAGCAACAAAGAGCTATGGCCAGTTGCATCGCCGCGAACGCAAGCCACGAAAGTCGCGCGTCGAGCAATGCCGCGGGTCGCGTCTCATCGTCATCCCCGCGAATAACCGTCGCGATAAGACGCACGCCGATATGCAGAAAATGCGCGTTGACCATTTGCCCGATCCAGCCTATCAGCATGACGAACACGTAAGCGCTCGCCCACGGCTCGCCAAGCAACAATCCGAATCCAAGCAACGTCGCGACGGTAAGCCATACGACGGACGCAACGACGAACGCTTGTGGCGGACGATGACGTACGGTCGCGCGACGCACGATATCGAGCGTATCGAACGAGTAGCAGAGGGCGCCGGCCCCTAGGACGATCGCGCCCAGCCACGCAACAGAGCGGATGTCCGCACCTATGCCGATCGCCACGAGGATGGGTCCGAGCAATACCGACGAGGCCACGACGACGTGCATCCAGCGATTCCGTGAAAGCACGCCGCAGATCGGGCGCATCGTTCGTGCCGACACGCCATAAACGAGCATGGTAAACCACCCGTAGAGCGCTAGTTCCGCGTGAACGGCGGGCAACCGCGCCAAGAGCGCCGAGTACCGGCCGCCTGCGAGGCTACCCGCCATCGCGACGCCTATCAGCAACACCACCAGGAAAAAGGAGAGATTAATCGTTAACGCGCGCCCGATGGCGGATTCAGTCTTACCCGCCTCGGCAGCGTGGCGCAACGTAAAAACGGCAATGAAGTAGTAGCCCAAAAAAGCTACAGCCATCAGTACGGCGCCGGCCAACACGACGAGCGGAGAAAGGAACCAGCCGGCCACGAAGCACACTATTCCCGCCCCGAAGGGGAGCAGCGTGAACCGAACGGTACGCTCTCTTAGCCATCGGACGTCGGTGAACCCCGGAACGACGTGGATCAGGATACCTAGCGCAGCCATCGTAAGCCAGCCCAGGGCGACCGTGTGTATCCAAGCTAGGCCGGCACCATTCACGACCGCGATACCCGCGCTCGCGGCAATTATCGCTAGGAGTATCCACGACACGCCGTGAGCGACTTGGGCAAAGATCAATGCGCCCGGCGGTATCCAGTGGCGTCGCGCGGACACCTTCACAACGTTTCGACGTAGGCAGCTACATCGCGAACGTCGGCGCGGGAAAGCGTTCCGGGAAAGAGTTTCGGCATCGGCGCGCCCGGATTCATAATCCACTGCTGAGCCTGCTGCAAATTCTTGCGCGTCTTTTCACCTTTTAATGACGGGCCTTCCCCTCCGGCTCCTTGGACGCCGTGACATACGGCACAGTTCTGTGAAAACAGGGCGGCACCGCGTACGACATTGGGGGGCCCGGAGTTGCTCCCCGCATCGCTTGCAACGGCGGAGCGCGCTGGAACGTTTGCGGCTAACGCGCCGGTCGCCGCCGGTGCCACACCGAAGCCCCACGCCGAAGCTATCGCCATGAAGAGCAAGCTTAAGCCGGTCACCCAGCCGATCCCCGCGGCGTACCGTTGCCCCGCGTAACCCGTGGCGAACGCGAACCCGATGATGCTCAGGTGCTCGAGAACGTGTCCCCCCGGATGCCGTTCGAACCATGCATATTCAGAAGGCCACATCAACATCATAACGGCAACCGGAGAGAGAATCGCGACGAGCAACCACCCATAATGTGCGGCCCCGGTTTTGTGCGACGGCGCAGCGAACAGCAAGGCTGAAATCAGGGCGCCCGCAATCAGGGCAGCGTGAAGCAAGTGATGTTGTGCGGTCGGAAGATCGACGGAGCCGAGAAAGAGCGGCACGAGAGCTGCGACGATCGTCAATCCGAGAAGCCCGCCGGCAACCAGACGCATGTTTTTCATGCCACGGCTCCCGCTCTCTTCAGCCGCGCTAAACGCAACGCCTCGAAGACGGCCAGGAGAAATCCAATCAGCAGAATGACCGCGCCGATCGTAGCGATGCCTGCGAAATATGGGCCGGGCGCGGGCTCGCTGGCATACCGCCGCGGTACGCCGGCCGCCCCTGCCATGTAAAACGGCATTAGGAACAGTGCGCCCCCACCGAACATTCCCAGACCTATCAGCCATCGCATGACGAGGTTGGACGCCGTGCCCGCACGCTGTTCCAAGCTCACGAACGCCCATCCCATGACGAAGAGTAGAACGCCTTCCAATAGATAGGTATGGAAGTGTCCTGGTACCCATAGGGTGTTGTGCAGATCGACGTTAATCGGAATGGTCGCATCCAAGACTGCAGCCGAGCCGCCGACCACCCAGCCGATCATGCCGGCGAAGAGGAACATCGACCCGAGGCTCCACTTCATCCCCGAACGGTGGACCAGCATCACGCCGCCGTACACGGTTACTACGACGACCGGAATCGCGGCCAGATACGACGAGATCTCGCCGATGTATTGCACGATTTGCACCTGCGCGAAATCCATATACAGGTGGTGGAAATACGCGATGATCACGAACGTGAGCGTCCCCCACCACGCAACCGCCAGCGGGACCGATGTGTGGTATTCGCGCTTGGTGCACATCGGCAGCCCGACATACACTCCCGCGACGGCCATATACATCGTTAGGTTGGCAAACGTATGTCCGAATTGATAGATCAGGTTCTTCGCCCACAGCGGATTGATCGCTACGGTAGGGTCGATCCAATGCACGATCATCGCAATGACGATTAGGAGCCCCGCGGTGCCTCCGATGAATCCGTCAATCGCGGTAATCGCCGCCGCAAACATCTCGGGCGGCGGGGGCTCTTGCCCGCTCGCAATGAACGCACGATTTCTAAAGACGTAATCGATAGCGAGCACGCCGCGGATTCCACCGAATCGCTCCAGCAGCGCCCCCAATATCTGGGCGCACCAGATCATAAAGCCGATCATAACCAGGCTGTTACCGATCAACCACGATCCGGTAGCCCAACTCGGCCAATACGTCCCGGTAAACGGCAACGGATAGAGCATGGTCCAAAGCGCGCCATAGTGCCCCGGCACTACGCTAACGATCACGCAGACGACGCCTGCGAGAAAGAATCCGAACGCGAGATAGGCAACACCCGCGTTCATCTTGGCATAGCGGCTGACCAGATACCATAAGATACCCAGGCCGGCGATCGCCATAGCGGTGATCATGCCGACGCCGTGAAGGCTCAAGAGAGAGTAGAACGTCCCCGGATCGATCGTTAGCCATCCGGCCTGGGAGGCACGCATAGCGATGCCCACGAGAACCATTAAGAGAAAAATCGCGAGCCCTGTCGCAATGTAGGTCCACATTACCCGTTTGCCGACGGGGTTATCTATCGCAACGATGCCGCTCATTTAACGTCGAAGCCTCCTTGCATGGCAGCGTGAGCTATACCGCAATATTCCAAGCATCGCACCGTGTAGTGGCCTGGAATGGTGAACACCAGGGCGAGATGGTTCACGTAATCGGGCATCGCCTGTACCTGACTGAAAATGCGGCCATCCGGCGCGTAAATGCCGAATCCGTGGTTTACGTCTTTCGAGGTGACATCGAAAACGACCGGCGTATTCAACGGCACGGTCGAGGGCATCGCAAAACTATACTGCTGCGCGACGACCGGATAATGTCGAGCATTTTCGTCGGCACGCGCTTTCTGGTACGGAAACTGCGGAATGGTCACCGCGAACACGACAACGGCAACGACAAGGGTAAACCAAAACCAGTAACGCCGGATAGCATATCCGGCGGCCGAGACTTCGGACTGCGAGATAGGCTCGGCCGAACGATAATTCGCGAGCCAGACCATGAGCACGATCGCTAGGCCGGCCACCCCGACGAATATTTCCAGAACCATATTGCTCTCCAATGACCACCTCCACCGGCTCGTCTATCCTGGCTTCGCTCCCGCGACGCTTCGCGCGATGCAGGAAGGATATTACAACTACATCTTCCTTTTCTTTAGTCGGCACCCGTTTCCAGATAGGCCTACCGTTGATACTGTAGCGAAGGCACTACCGGTCGTAAGCAACCGTGGTTCGCATTCGGCTCAGACAAGGAGCATCTCCTCATGGACGAAGTACGACTCGACGTTCGAACCCTCGCCCCGCCGCAAAGGCATCCGAAAATCTTTGCGCTGTTTGACGCGCTGGCGCCTGAGAGGACCTTGGTGCTCATTTCCGACCACGAACCGCGCCCCCTCCGGGCCGAGTTCGAGCATAAGCGACCGGATACGCATCAATGGGCCCAGCGGCACATGGGAGATGGCCGATGGGAGGTTCGACTCCGTCAACTCAGCATCGGATCGACGCATTCGCCCGTCTCGGCAACCCTAGCCCGTAGCCCGCTCCTGCAACACCTCAATTCGGAGACCTTGGATCATTTAGCGTACCACGCGCGTCGCGTCGGCGTGAAACGCAACCACGCGATTGCGGATCAAGCAGTCCATTGGCCGTACATCGGCATCGTAGAGCGAGGCATCGTTCAAGCGACGCTCGCTACATCGATGGGTCGCGAGCAGACGATGTTTGAGATCTTGCCGAACGACGTCTTCGGTGAGATTGCGCTTCTCGACGGCGGGCACACTCCGCTGCGCTTCGCTGCGGTTACCGCCGACACGATCGTTCTTCTTTTGCCGATCGAACATATCCGTTCGGTCATCGAGCGCTTTCCTAGCGTCTTGCATGGCCTGGGGATGGCGGCGGCACAGCACTTTCGTATCGTCATCGATCACTTCGCAGCGCATCTCTCACAGTCGACGACGGCCCGCGTGGCTCAGGCTCTTCTGTCTTACGCTCAACCGGCGAGCGGCATGTCGGAGGCGCTCCCGCCCCTGCCGTCGCTAACGCAAAGCGAAATCGCGATGCGAGCGGGCACCGTAAAGGAAGTCGTAAGCCGCGCCCTCGCCGAGTTAGAAGCTGCGTATGCCCTCGAGCGGCACGCCGGCCACATCGTTCGCCTCGATAGAGCCAAGCTCACACAAGCAGCCAAGACGGATCAATAGAATGGCATGACGGCCGGCATGGTGGTACGTGGTACGAGTCATGGTACGTGACGAGCATAGGCGGCCGGTATATGCTCGCAACTAGCATCGCTACCGAAGGGGTTTCTCGAGGCCGCGTAAGCACGTGCGCGCGATCCGCCACATATCACGTTATATTCGCAAGCCCCACACTTCCCATCGAAAGCGTGGGGCTCACGAAGGCGTTGCATAATCGGATGGTCGCGATACACGTCGAGTAGATTTTGTTCCCTTACGTTTCCGACCGGTAGCGGAAGAAATCCGCTCGGCTGTATGTCCCCGTGATGAGAAACGAAGACAAATCCTCGTCCGTCGCCGATTCCAGCGAAGCGCTCGCGGGACCCCAGCCGTACGGCACGCCCTGCCGCTCGGATATCGGAAGAGTGTTGTATCGCGAATCGGCGGTAGTGCGGCGCTTCCGTCGCCTTTACATCGAAGGCTGCACGGGAAGCGATTGAATAAATATCGCCAAAGGCGGCTTCGGTCTGGTCCGCGGTCAAACACATGTCTTCTGCGGCACGCCCAACCGGCAACACGAAGAACAGGCTCCAGAGCGCTATTCCAAAGGGTCCGAGCACTTCTTCAAACTCGAGCAAGCGCAGCCGATTATGTTGTGCCACGGTGGTGTTGATCTGGACGCCAATGCCGCAGTCGAGCGCATAGCCTATGCCTTCGATCGTACGCTTAAAAGAGCCGACAACTCCACGAAACGCATCGTGCGCCTGGGCATCCGGCGCATCGAGGCTTAGCGAAATACGCCGGACCCCGGCCGTCGCAAGCCGCGTAACTGCCGCTCTTGTCAGCCGTCCCGTCGCACTCGGAGAAACGGACATCGGAATGTTTAGCGATGTGCCATACTCGACAATTTCATAAATATCGTCGCGCATTAACGGGTCGCCCCCGGTCAAGACGAACACGGGCCGATCGCATGCGTAAACGTCATCCACCAATTTGAAGGCTTCCATTGTCGTTAACTCGAGGGGATCGCGCCGTGGGATCGCCTCAGCCCGGCAATGCCGGCAGGCTAGCGCGCACGCACGGGTCATCTCCCAGATGACAATACGAGGCGCGTGGTCGTACATCGTATCTTCGATTGGTCGCGCGCCGATGCTTGGGAACACTTTCTATTTGTACTTCTTGATTTCGACTCGCCACGTTTCGGGGCCCTGTTCCAGATACAACCACTGAAATGTATCCCGGTGCTCCGCATCGAGTTGATAGCGCAGCGGGCGAGGGTCGTGGTCGTTCACGATCACCAACGATTGACCGGGGGCCAATTTATCGAGACGATCGTATATGGTAGAATGCTTAAAGCGAGGTTCGATAACGCGTAGGTCGAGTTCGCCGGGCGGAGATGTCTTTTTATGCATAGCACCCCTATAGTATGTGCTGGACAAGCGTAGAACGTCTTGCGCCAACCGAGTGTTTCCGGCCCCAGCCTATCGCACTTCAAACGGGCAATCAGCAACCTCGTGCATTCCCTGCTAGCGACAAAAGATGCAAGCGCAACGATCCCCCCGCCGCACATCCCGCTGCTTTTCGTGTCGATAGCGCTCCTAACGCTCGTCTCTACGACCGTTTGGACGCTCGTCGGTACCGTCGCACCCTTGGCGCTGCTTCACGCACTCGCCGTAGGGGTCTTTTTGATGGTGGCGCTGGGTTTGCTTTATCAATTCGTCCCGGTGGTGGCCATGGCGCCGTTGCAGTTCCAGCACCTCGCGATCGTGCACGCCGGTATCGCTACGGCCGGTACCGTATGCATCGTTCTAGGATTCCAAGAAGGCGCGTTTGCATTGGTCCGTACCGGCGGAGCGCTCGCACTCAGCGGACTTGGAATCGAATTACTCGTGTTGATAGCTACGGCCATGCGCGGGAAGCCGCCGATCCCCGTCCGGGGATCGCTGCTCGCCCTGTTATGGCTCTGCGCGACGGTGGCGATCGGCTCCTGGATGGCCGAGTTACTGTACCGCGGTTTTCCGGCCGGTTGGCTGATACGCTATCACGCGGCTTTCGGACTCGTCGGCTTTTTCGTAACGATTATTACTGCGATCACATTCCGCCTATTACGCATGTTCGAACGCGTAAATCGCGAGCCTCGCGCCCTGCCGGTCGCCATCGGCTCAACTATCGTCGCCGCAGCTCTTGCTTCGGGAAATATTCTCGGCGGCTTGGCCGCGGTCGCACTCGCGGTACTATTCGGTGCCGAACTCATCGCCATCGGCCGCACGAGAAATCCGGCCTACCAGCGAGAGACCTTTGCCTATAGCGCTCTCGGTTCCGCGGCAGCGCTCGCAGCCGCGCTTTGTTACGCCTTCGGCATGGTCGCTCCGGCGGTCGAACTCCTGCTGTGGCTCTTTATCGGGACCGCTATTATCGGCTACTTACAGCGCATCGTTCCGTTCATCTTGTGGATCGCACGTTCGCGGCGCGAGGGTGCGCGGAACGTCCCTTCGCTACGCGAGATGAACAATTCCAGGCTTGGCTATTTCATTCTTTGTACTTGGACGCTGGCCGGTCTCGCATGGATCTATCGGCCGTACACACATATCGCTTCGGTCGTTGCTTTGGTGGCCTACGGAGCGCTCGCCCTCCAGCTCGCGCGGCCGTTTATCTTGAGGAAAGCCGCGCCCGTCGTAACCCAAGAGGGCTAACTGCGATTCTCGGTCTCGAAATGTTCTCGTCGCACTGGGGGGCGATTTGCAGTATACCGGCAACGCTCTCGGAAATTAGATCGCGTGGAACCCACGCTATTGACGTTAGGCCATGGAACCGCGAGTGCGGGCGAGATCGCCGCGCTGATCCGCGGTGCGGGTATTGAATCGGTCGTCGACGTTCGAACGGTTCCGAAGAGCCGTCGGCATCCGCACTTCTGGCGAGAAGAGCTGGAACGCTGGATTCCCGAAGAAAGCGGCAGCTCATATCGTTGGGAACCCGCCCTTGGGGGATTTCGTAAAGCTAACCGGGCGAGCCCTAACGTCGCGCTTCGCCACCCGTCGTTTCGCGCCTACGCCGATTACATGGAAACGGCCCCATTCGCCGCCGCGCTGCAAACATTGCTCGGCCAGCTCCTTACCTCACGTACCGCCATCATGTGCTCCGAAACGCTCTGGTGGCGTTGCCATCGCCGGCTCATCTCCGATGCGGCGCTTCTTCTGCATGGCGTAACCGTCGAGCATCTGATGCACGACGGCGTACTGCGCCCGCATATTCCAACCGCAGGCGTCCGCGTGACCGAACAAACGACGCTCCGCTACGACGCTATTTTCCCTACTTCCGTTGCTCTTGCGAACTGATCGGCAGCATCGTTTCGGCCTGCGTAATGAGTTCCTCGCCCGCTATCAAACCCGTCGCATCGGCGCTAATAACCGCTTCTCGCAGCTCCTCCTTGCGCTCGTCGCTCTCAAGGTGGTCGATCTTCGCATGCTTCTTATCCATACTCGACATCGTACCCAGGCAAGTCCGCCCTTAAGCTCTCGATTCGAATGCCGAGCAAAAAACGAGGCGCTCGTCAGGTGCCCCGGGATTCATTCCGGATCAGGGGCGCGTGCGCACCGGGATTAAGCTTGATACGTACGGCGTTACCGCCCGCAGCTAGCCGCTCGACCGCAACGCAATCCGAATAACGATCGATAAGAAACATTCCCCTGCCTCCTTCGCCGTACAGATCGACGGGAAGCTCGGGCGCCCAGTCGAACGGCGGCCCTTCGTCGAACACGCACAGCCAATGCGCGTCATCGCGGGCTTCTAAAACGATGCGAATGGCTCCCGGCGCATGCCGCACCGTATTTGCAACGACTTCCGTGTAGAGTACTTTCGCGGCAAACTCATCGATAGGTGCGCCGACTTGCAGATGCAGCGCGGCGACGAAATCGTCCCGAGATCCCAAGGCGGTCTCGGCATCCTCCGACGCAAACTGCCATGCCATATACGCATCTTTCCCGGTGGCTCGCAGAGCCGGCCCGTTTCAATTGATAAAGAACAACGTGTCGAGCTTCGTTGCGCGCATGGCTTCCGCAAGTTCCGGCCGCACGTTAATTAATCGGAGCTGCGTCCCAGGCTTCTGCCGTCTCCATACTCCAAGATGTCGAATGAGCAGGCTAACCGACGACGCATCCAGGTATTCGGTCGTTGCCATATCGATCACCACGTCGCTGTGCGGCGTGATTGCCGCAAGTTCGTCGTCCAGCTCAAAGTATCGACGGCTGTCGTAAAATCCTCCGTGCAAACTATTGACCATCGAAATACCGTCCGCGAAAGATCAGCGGCGCTGCCTGGGTCCGCTCACCAACGTACAACATTTGCGTCTGCGAGTGGACGGTCGCCCTCGCTCCGAGCTTTCTGCCGGCGGATCGCACGAGGGGAAGACGCGCGTCTGTCTCCGGCACGTCGTAAAATTCCACGTGCGTGTCGAGATGCGTGATGCGAAAGAGCCGAACGATCGAAGGGCGCGCCCCGATGATGTGGAGACACGTGCTATTACCGGATTGCGCCTCACGCCGGCGCAGCAGGCAAGCCACCGCGTTGATCAGCGTGGAATCCGCAAACCCGACACCGCTAAGATCGATCGTTGCGATGGACGCCTCTACGAGCGGGATCAATCCTCGTTCCAAGACAGCCGCGCTCGTCATATCGAGTTCCCCGAAGAAGCAAGCACCACAAACCTTATAAACCCTCAAAGGCACCCTCTATTCTGCGCCAAGTTTAAGAAAAACGGGCTCATTGGTCTGTATCAAATGAGACAGTTTTCACAGGGATGCCCTCGGCTCTCCGCCGGCCTTAGTACCAACCGTCCGCCAGTTGGGCGAGTTGAGCGGCGAGGCGGTCGAATTCCGGCCCGCCGACCGTCCCCGCTGGGAGCCCGTCGAGTAGCGACGAACTCACTGCGTCCTCAAACGCCCGCAGCCGTTGGCGTTTTGCGCCAATGAGGAGCGCGATCTGCACGTCGTTCAACTCGCGAACGATGCGCTCATTGACGCGAGCGCGCATATCGTCCACCCGCGAGCGCGCCGCATCGGCTATCGTCGCCGACCGGGTTCCGTCGACGTGCGAGAGCCCAATCGGCGGGGGGACGAAGGTGTCGAGCGGGTCGAAAGGCCCGTACGTGCGGCCGCTTCCGGCATACATCTGGGCCAGTTCGGCGCGTGCCCGGTTCCGCACCAGGACGACCTCTGCGCGAAAGCCGGCCATCGCCTCAAGCAATGCATGGGCCGCCTTGCGGGGCAATTCGCGCTCGATCGCCGTACGATACGCCCGATCCGCCGCATCCATCGCCGAAACCGCCGAAACGAACGAACGAGCGAAGGCTAATTCGTCCCCGCGGAGCCGACAGCGTGCTTGGGCCGCAGACGCAAGCGCAAGCGCAAGAACCGGAACGGCGTCCCCGGAGGACCTTAACGCGCCACGATCTGCATCCACAGCGCGCACATTAGGCGACCCCTAGATAGGCGCCTTCCAACGAATCGACGACCGCTAGGGCCGCCCGTTCCGCGCTCGCGACACAATCCGCTATGCCCGCACCGCGATACGCCGACCCCGCAAGCGCGATGCTGCCGATCGCCGTTACCGAACGTTCGATCTCGCCGATCACGCCGGTATGACCGACCGAATACTCCGGCAACGCTTCGGGATGGCGATGAACGATCGACCAATTCGCAGGCCCCGCGATCCCGAGCAATTCCCGGAATTCGTCACGCACCGCTGCGACGAGGTCGCGATCCTCGAGTTGCAGCACCTCGGATTGCATCGCGCCCCCCACGAATGCCCGCAGAATTGTCGTGCCTTCCGGCGCGCGATTGACGTACTTCTGGCTCGAGAACGTTGTCGCCATGACTCGCCGCCCCTCGATCTGCGGCACTACGAAACCGGTGCAGCGCGGCAACGGCGGAATATCGGCGGTGGTAAAGGCCATGGTGACCGTCGCAACCGAGTGATAGGCGATGGAGCGCAGCAGGTTTGCCGTTTGCGGTGCAAACGGTTCGAAAAGCGGCGCGGCCGCATGCGCCGGAAGCGCACAAATCACCGCATCGACATCGGCATTGGAACCATCCGCCAAGCCGACTTTCCATCCGTCGATACCTCGTCGCAATTCCGTGACCTCGCTCGACGTGCGCACCGTTCCAGCAAGCTCGCGCTCGAGCGATGCGACCAGCGATCCAAGCCCGCCACGCAGGCTCACCATGCGGGGGGCCGCACTCGGTGGCTGGTTTCGCGCCATCGCCTGCATCGCGCGAACGAGGCTGCCGTGCTTGCGCTCCATTGCGAGGAATTGCGGCAGCGTGGCCTGCATGCTCAAGCGCGACGGATCGCCGGAGTAGATGCCGCCGATCAAAGGTTGTGCCAAGCGTTCGAGAATTTCACGTCCGAAACGCCTGGAAACGAACGAGCCCAAACTCTCGTCGCGCGCCGATGCCGCGGCCGGCACGAACGGTTCCAATGCCGCCCGCAGGATGCCGAACGGCGTGAAGAGGCGGCTGCCGACGAGCGCCGCAAGCGACATCGGCGTGAAGAGCCGGAAATCGTCCGGTATCGGCACGAGCCGTCCCGCTCGCACGACGCGCGCCCCGCGGTACTCCGTCAGCATCGGCCGCACCTCGTCCGCAAGGCCGAGCCGACCGATGAGATCTAACGCCGCGGGCTTCTCGGTTATCAACGAATCCGGCCCCATCTCCAGCACGCAGCCCTCGTCGTACCGCGTCGCGATGCAGCCGCCGACTCGCGACGCACGCTCGAACACGGTGATCTCGACGTCGCGTCCGCGCTCCCGCGCCAATTCTCGGCAACGATAGGCTGCCGCGAGGCCGCTGATGCCGCCGCCGATCACCGCTATGCGCCGCGCCGCCATCAAGCTCCCTCGCTACCGGGCGCGCGTTGTGCGCGCTCCAGCGTCAACTCGGCAAGCATGCGAGTAAACCCCGGATGGTCGTTCACGGCCGTCGCTCGCTGCATCCGTACGCCGACGCTTTGCGCGATCGTTTTTACATCGATATCGAGATCGTATAGCACCTCGACGTGATCGCAAAGGAATCCGATCGGCGCGACGATCGCCGCGCCGATTCCACGCTCGGGTAATCCGCGCATGACGTCGCGAACGTCCGGGCCGAGCCACGGCTCGCGCGGCGAACCGCTGCGGCTTTGGTACGCGATTTCCCATCGTGCGATCCCCGTCTCCGCGGCGATCTCCTCGCCCGTTTTTCGCAATTGCCGCACGTAGAGGTCGGCACCCGGCGTCGCCACCGGAATGCTATGCGCGGTGAACACGATCGCCGCATCGTGCGCGTCCTCTCCGCCCAAATGCGCGCGGGCATCATCGAGGCGATCGGCATGGGCGCCGATAAACGAAGGATGGTCAAAAAAAGGATCGATGTAGTCGACGATCGGCGCACCGCCGATGCTTTCGAGAGCGTCTTGCGCGCTCCGAACGTAGGCATCCCAACTCGCGGCGCTCTGATGCGGAGCCAACGGAATCGCGCAGATCCGTCGCGCATTTTCGCGCGCGAGCGACTGCATCACGTCCGAAATGAACGGTTCGGCGTGGCGGTACGCCACCACAACGGGCGTATCCACGCCGTATTCGCGTAGCGCGCGCTGTACGCCGACGGCCTGCCGTCGCGTGAACTCGTTATACGGCGACACGCCGCCGATATCGAAATAATGCCGCACGACCTCTTCGTAGCGGGAAGGCGGAACCGGCCGTCCCGCCAACACGCGGTCGAGAAATGGGCGAATTTCGGCGGTATTCGTCGGGCCGCCGAACCCTAATAGGACGACCGCATCGTACCGGGTGGTAGCGACTGCGCTCATCTTCGACCGTAGGCGTGCACGGCGTCGACCAGAGCGAGCACGTTATCGACCGGCGTTCCAGGCAACACGCCGTGGCCGAGGTTAAAGATATGTCCGGGCTGCCCGTCCATTCGGGCGAGAATCTCGCGCGCGCCCTTGCGTATCTCGGCAGGCTCGGCGAAGAGTTTTACCGGGTCGAAGTTTCCCTGGATGCCGACGTTCTCGCCCAGCCGATCGCGAGCCTCATCCAAATCGACGCGCCAATCCACGCCGACGACGTCCGCTCCCGTCATCCGGATGACGTCCAGCAAACCGGCAGTCATCGTTCCGAAGTAGATGACCGGTACGCTCGATCGCACCGATGCGATCACCTGCTGCGTGTACGGCAAGACGTAGTCGACGTAATCTCCGGGCGAAAGACAGCCGACCCAACTATCGAAGAGCTGCACCGCATCGGCACCGGCATCGATCTGCATGCGCAGGTACGCCGACGTGAGCTCCGTCATGTATGCCATCAAACCGTGCCAAACGCGCGGTTCGCGGTACATCAGCTTTTTGGTTTCGGTAAAATTGCGTGACGAACCGCCCTCAATCGCATACGAAGCAACGGTAAAAGGCGCCCCTGCGAATCCGATAACAGGTACGCTTCCCCGCAGTTCCGCCTGCGTGAGGGCGATCGTCTCACCTACGAACGCTAAAGTCTCCGCGACGCTCACGTTCGGAAGCCGTTCGATATCCGCGATCCCGCGAATCGGACGTTCTATGTGCGGACCCTCGCCTTTGGCAAATTCCAGGCCCAGTCCCATCGGCAAGAGCGGCAGCAAAATATCGGCAAAGATAATGGCCGCGTCTACGCCGAGCTTGCGGACGGTCCCCACCGTCACTTCCGCGGCGGTTTGCGAGTCGCGGCAGAGATCGAGAAAGGAAAGCCGCTCGCGTACGCGCCGATACTCCGGTAGGTAGCGGCCCGCTTGCCGCATGAGCCATACCGGAGTAAACGGCGTCGATTCTCCGCGGCACGCGCGCAAAAAAGCATGCTCGGCGGCCGGGGCCTCAACATCCGTAAAATGGCTCGCGCAAGCCCACTCCGGTAGATCGAGGGTCGGGCTTATGGCGTCATAATGAGCGATCATCGTGCCGCCAGCATAGCGGCCTTCGAAGATAAAGCGAAGAATGCTCTCTTCGCAACATCTTCACACATCGTTCACTACCAAGTTGGAGAGCCGCAGATATACTTGGACTTCTATCCAGCGAAAGGCCCACCATGCCGACGCTTCACGCCACCCGCGACGTTTACTGTCCGTTTACCCAGGCCATCCCGTTAATCCAGCGCTTCTACGCCGCGAGTCGAGTCCGAGTCGGGCCATTTTCCTACGTGTCGCTGGAAGTCGAGTCCCAAGTCGTTTCGACGCGCGACCTCACCGATCCGACCCGCGATCACGACGCTCTGGTTGTCGAGTGGCACGTCCACGGACCGCTTCCGTTACCGCGCTTTCGGGGGCTTATTACCGCCCGCCCAAACGGGATTTGCACGACGATCCATATCCAGGGGCATTATACGCCGCCCTTCGGCATCGTCGGCAGGGTGCTCGATGCCATACTGGGGCGTCAGGTCGCCCGTAGGACCCTAGAGCGGCTTCTCGATCGCGTTGCGGCATACATCAACGTCTCGTTCGGAAAGGAGCACATGCTCCGCCCCGACTGGTAACTCTATGCCAGTGCCGATGCAGCTTGCGGCCGATACGAGCAGCTCGGATCGCTTGCGAAAGGATTGCCGGAGGTCGTATACGCTCTGGCGCGAGAGCCGCCGCAGATGCGACCGAACTCGCAGAGCCCGCACTTGCCTTCGAACGTTTCCGGCCGCCTCAGCCTGCGCATGACCGGATGATCGCGGTAGATATCCAGTAGGGAATGCTGTAGAACGTTACCGACGGCCTCCGAGAGAAACCCGCTGGGCTGAATGTCGCCGTGATGAGAGACGAAGACGAATCCTCGGCCGTCGCCGATGCCCGGAAAACGCAACGGCGGGTGTTTTGGCTCGGTCTCACGATCGCGCGGCGGCACGATCTCGTGCTGCAGCGCGTATCGGCGATAGTGCGGCGCTTCGGTCGTTTTTACCGCGAACGGCGCGCTCGCGGCAACGGCATGAATATCGGCAAAGGCTGCATCGACGTCGGCCGGATCGAGACACATATCCAGCCCGGCGCGCCCTACCGGCAGTACGAAGAATAGGCTCCACAAGGCGATGTCGAACGGCGCCAGGACGGCTTCAAATTCGCGCAGACGCGAGCGATTCTGCTTCGTTACGGTCGAATTGACCTGAACGCTGATGCCGTAATCGCGCGCGTTCGCAAGAGCTTCCATCGTTCGCCGATACGAACCCTGGACGCCGCGAAACGCATCGTGCGCCTGCGCATCCGGAGCATCGAGGCTTAGGGATATTCGCCGCGTACCGGCACTTGCAAGGTGACGCATCGTCTCGCGCGTAAGCCGTCCGCTCGCCGCTGGAGCGACGGACATCGAGAGATTGAGTCCGCTTCCGTACTCGATGATCTTATAAATATCGTCACGCATGAGCGGGTCGCCCCCGGTCAAAACGAACAGCGGATGATCGCACGCCGCGACATCTTCCACGAGTCGGAACGCCTGCGCCGTCGTCAATTCGTTCGGATCGCGACGTGGAATGGCTTCCGCCCGACAGTGCCGGCATGAGAGTGGGCACGCGCGAGTCATCTCCCAAATCACGATGCGCGGAGCACGATCGTACATGGGGTCGGTCATCGCCTTCATCTATTCACCTTTATACTCGGCGCTCGTAGCGGCCGGTCTTTTCTTGCAGTTCGATGCGGTACACGATCGAGGCTTCCATGGTGCGGCTCGGGTGAACGGTTTCGCCCGGCGGCCCTTCCAGGCGTCTCTCGACACCGCGAGCGAGAAGATCTAGTGCCTGGACAGCCGCGTCGCCGTGCATCTCGCTAAAGATGCCCCAGGCGATCACACTCTGCCAATCCGCGAAGCCGTCCATCATATCGACCTCGAAACAGACGCGCGGATTCTCTCGCATCATGTGAAACTTCATACCGAGGCGTCCGTGCCCGTAAATGATGCCCGCCTCATATACGTAGGTGACGGGTACTACATACGTGCGACCGAACGCATGACAGCCAATTCTTCCGACGACGTTGGTAAGCAGCATATCTTCTATTTGCTCGCGGCTTAATTCGCCCAACATGGATCGATCGTACGTGCCGCGCAGGAAGATCTGAGGAATGAAAACCCCCGATACCGCTGGGTGCCGGGGGTTTTATTGGACCTAGTTACCGATCGGCGTGCTCCACCATAGGGTGTAACGCCAGTCGGGTCCTCCGTTCGGCGAAGCCGAGTGAGCTCCCAACCCCGCTTCGATGTACCCGTGCAGATATTGCAGCCCGGGGACGTTGAAGGCAAAGTCGACGTTGCCGTAATGGAGCACATTTCCAAGCCCGTCATCGGTGTACTCGTCGCGTAAACCGATCACGGCGTTCCCTTTGAACACGGGCTCGTATATTTCGGCGCTCATCGCGCGGCTCCGCGCCGCCGGCAACTGATTGCCGATGAGGTCGAGGCCCGGATTCGTGTCGTTCGCTACCTGGTACATCGCCAGGACACCGGGAACTCCGTGCGATTGCGGATCGCGCTGCAAGTAGCCGGCGAGCGATGTATATCGATCGACGTCTCCGGTGGATACGATGTAACTCCCCGAGCTACCGTACGCGCCGAATTCCAGCGGTTGGTCGGGCCTAGCATCGGCAAGTTTCCATTGGAACGTCTTGTCGGTGCCTGGGACCGTGTCGAAGTCGGCACTCCCCAGCCAGCCGTTCCCGCTCAAAAGCCACCCGGCTTCCGCATTGATGGACTTATGGGTGTAGCCCAATTTCGCGCCCCAACGATTCCCGTCGAGTTGATAGGCATGCTCGCCAACCGTGATTTCGGGCGTGGCGATGGGCGATAGATCGAACCACTGGCTAAACGGCGATGGGCCCGGTGCTTCGATTTTGCCTAGAAACAAATGGCCGTCGCGGTGAAACAAGTTGTTGTATGTGATCCACGCCGTATCCAGCGTTCCACCCGTCTGATCGCTTGAGATCAACCACTGTTGAACGTGATACGTCCAATCCGGCGCCGCGTAACCCGCGGCGTGGATGGCGAGGTTTCCGACGGAATTCGTGTAGGTCGGCTGGTTGGCGTTCACGCCTCCGGCACTATCGCCGTTGATTTGCTCGCCGATCCAAATCGGATCTACGGTTTTTAGGACGTCGCGATTGAGCGACGCGTATCCCGTCCGTTGTACGTAGCGCCCGTAGGCATTGAGCGCTGGGACTAAAGTGTGACAGACGCTACATTGTACGCCGTAGGCCTTGGCGAAGATGGGCATGGCGCTCGCATTACGAGCACCCATCCCCGCCACGAGCAGCAGCGTACCCGCAATCGAAGCGACTGCAAGCCGTAGCGGTCGCCCAATCATTGAACGACCTTGACGACCAACACCATGTCAGCGTGGCCGGCTCCGCAAAAGACAGCGCAATGAACCTGGTAAGTGCCGAGTTTCTTAGGCGTAAACGTGACCGTCACGAATTTTCCCGGCATGATGGTGGTGCTGGGAATCCCAAGCTCGTCCGACTGAATCCCGTGCACTCCTCCGCTAGAGGTCAGGCGCAGGGTCGTCGGCTCGTTTAGGTGGGCCGTAACGGTTCCGGGTGTAAACTTCCAGTTAGAAGCTACGATGTCGATACTCGGGTGGGCTGCCACCGGAGCTGCGGCGGATACCCCTAGTCCCAGTGCGAATACCAGAGATGCTAAGGCAACGCCGATCGATTTAAACATATGTTCCATTCTCCAATTTTGGGGCCGTGCGCAAGGCGCGCACCTTCCTGGCGTAGAGTATCGCATAAAGGGGAACGAGTCGGGAAGAATCAGCGAGGATTCGGCTCAGAGCGCATCGTGACGAAGCATATCGATTCCGGCCCGAATATCATCGAGCAGAGCCTGCGCGGTGTGCACCGCGATCGAACGCCCCACGGCTGCGTCAAAAGCCGCACCAACGACCGTACCCAAAGGTGGTTCGTAGGTGCCATCTATTTCCAAGAACGAGCGTTCGGGATCTTCTTCACTCCAGATCGTTAGCCGGCCGGAGAATTCGGGGAACGGGCCGCCGTCCTCGGGCTTCCAATGGATTCCGAACTCATCGTTCAGGTTCTGTTCGTCCCGCCGCTTGCAAATACGCGCGACGACCGCGCGCGATACGTCTAATTTCCCGGGAATGCCGAAGTCGCCGAGTGGAAGCCGCAGACGCAGTAGTGTCTTTCCGCTCGCATCGCGGTGCGCCGCAAAATAACGCGGCAGAAGGCGCTCCGCTTCCGCCTCGGAGCAATCGAGCGGAACGACCGCGCGCGCCCGGTCCACTCTAGTGCTCCGGCCCGACCCAGCCGCGCGCTATCGCGTACATCTTTGCGTTGATGACGATAAAACGCCACAACTGATATGGAATGAAACGTCGGCTGAAAGTACTCATATCTTACTCCGGAATCATGCGCCAGCCGGGTTTGGCCTGGAGCTTCCACATGAACGTTTCGTGCAGGAGGCGCTTCGTCCAGGCCCCCGCCAATCCCACATCGAGATCGCAGAGGTTGAGATCGCGCCCGTACTGTGGGTACCGCTCGAAGTCGCGCGCCACCGGAACCATGACGATCGATGCCGCCGATCCGTTCCACAGCGAATGCCCCATCGAGGCGATGCACGCCGCCGGCATCTCGCTCATCCGCGCGTGGTGCGTGGGCTCGCGGCCTTCTATTTGATCTGCGACATTGTAGGCAGCCGTGCGACCCATGATTCCGGCCGCCATGCCCGTGCGGGGAGCCGTCGCAACGATTGCGGTACCGGCATTGGATTTTTTCCCCTTTGAGAGCGGGTGCGGCGGAGCGAACGCGATACCGACGGCGTAGACGTTCGGGTAGAGTGGTGAGCGATACGTTGCCGGCCAATCCGCGGCACGATATTCGTCGTAGGTCTTCGACGCGTAATCGGCGTCGACGCGCATAAAACCGCTGGGCAGCGTCATCGCCGCCGTAATATCGGCCCCCAGTTTATCGATATATTTCAATGGTATGCCGCGAAATTGCGGTATGAGCATCGCGAAATCGAAGTCCAGCGTGGTCGGGTCCACGCCGATCTGATCGTACGTCAGGCGTCCGGATTCGACATTAGTCACACCGGCGGCCATCAGCGTTCGCACGTGCGATTCGTCGAAGAGTCCTCGCACCAACGCGGCGCCCGTTACGACCGCGCCGTGCTTGCGCGCCTCGACGCCGTCGACGCCGAAATCGCCGGGTTCCGGCTCGTTGCTCAGCCAGACTAAGTCGGCCTTGTCCCGCAGGCCGCGATTGCGCAAATCGGCGTCGACGTTCATTAGATACTCGAACGCGGCGCCCTCGCACGTCGCCGCCGGATGTCCGACGCCGATCACCAAACGTTGGCGCTGGCCTTTACGCATCCGCGCGATGCTCTCGATGTATGCGGCCCGAGCGGCCACCGCGTGATCGACGGAACAGACGCTCTGGGTGTGGCCCGCGGCCGGCCCCAGGCCCGGCGTTCCCTCGAAATTCAAATACGGGCCCGTGGCGTTGATGAGATAATCGTATGCAATCCTGCGCGTCTGGCCGTCCGCCGACTGCACCTCAACCCACCGGTCGTCCGGCGCGATCGTTTGCGCGCGCGCGTTCACGTATTCGAAGCCCAGCTTCTCGTACACGGGCGCGAGCTCGAATTGCACGGCTTCCTCCGACATCGTCCCCGTGCCGACCCAAATTAAGCTTGGGAACCACGTAAAGCGATTGCCCGGAGCAACCACCGTGACCTCGGCTTTTCCGCTCACCAAGTGGGAGAGATGGAGCGCCGCGGTATGGCCGGCGAATCCCGCCCCGAGAATGAGGATGCGCGGCAACGTTGAGGCGCTCATGGCGTGCGCGGCCGCGTGACGAGCACGGGAGCCTCCGCGCGTCGCAGGACGCCCTCGGCAACGCTTCCGAGAAAGAGGCGCGCCAAGCCCTTACGGCCGTGCGTGCCGATGCAAATTAAGTCGGCCTGCTGCTCTTTTGCGATGCGGAGAATCTCGTCGCTCGGATCGCCCTCTCCAACTACCGTGGAAGCGGTGACGCCGTCTTTCGCGGCAGCCGCGACGCCCGCGTCGAGACTGGCTTGGCCCTCATCCCGCATGCTTTTAATGGCGTCGACCGGATAGGGCGACTCGTAACCGGAGAGCGCTAAGAGTGTCGAAAGATCGATGACGGTCACCAGCACCAGTTTGCCGCCGCCCTCTTTCGCAAGGCCGATCGCCAATGCCAGCGCCTGGTGCGAAGCCTCTGAGGCGTCGGTCGCGACAACGATGTTCCGAAACATACTGCACCCCTCCACGGCCCCGCCAGGAAGGCGGTCGAAGCCCGAATAGTCAAACCCTATTTTGGACGCTAGCACACCCGCGGAGCGCACGTTGAGAAGGTCGCCTTCCCAAAATCTGCACCCGAGGGTGAAGCAGGATGGATGTAGATACCGAGGAGATGGAAACGCACATTCTGATCGTCGACGACGAGCCCCAAATCGGGGAAGCGCTTGGGGCCTATCTCGAAGCCGACGGGTACACGACGGTCGTCCGCACCACGCTCGCCGATGCGATGCTCGCGCTCCAAGAAGCAACTCCCGATCTCATGCTACTGGATATCACGCTCCCCGATGGGAGCGGCCTCGATATCTTGCGCCGCGTCCAAGGCCGCAATATTCCGACGATTATGCTCACCGCGCGCGCAGACGAAGTCGATCGTATCGTAGGGTTAGAATTGGGTGCGGACGATTACATTACGAAGCCCTTCTCGCCGCGCGAAGTCATGGCCCGCGTGCGAGCGGTCATGCGTCGCTCCGTCGAGCGTCCTCATGCGCTCAACGACGTCGATGATAACATCCTGCGAATCGGCGAACTCACGATTAATTTCGACGCGCACGAAGTTCGCATCGGATCCGCGCTCGCGCATCTCACACCTTCGGAGTTCAAGCTGCTCGAAGCGCTCGCGGTCAACTGCGGCCACGCTCTCACCCGAGCCCAGCTTCTCGACAAGCTCAGCGACGACGGCTCGATTTTCGAACGCACGCTCGATCGTCACGTCAACAATCTGCGCCGTAAAATCGAGCCCGACGTGCACGACCCGACGTATATAGAAACGGTGTACGGCGTCGGCTATAAAATGAGGAAGGCCTGATGCGCGATAGGCTCCTCCATGCGATGGATCTGGCCGCGGTACACGATTGGGATGGGTCCAAAGCTTTGCTTGAAAGCATGGACGATCCCATCGCCGGCCGCTTCTTCATGCTCGTGTGCGACTTGGAACAAGAAGCGGACTCACGCGCCAAGCACAGTACCATGCTGCGTCACGAAGTAGGCAACGCTCTGACCATCGCGCAAGCCAATCTCGAAGGCCTCATCGATGGGGTGCTCGCCTACACACCCGAGCGACTTAACGGCGTGCTCGCATCGGTTGCTTCTGCCAGCGCCATGATCGAGGAAATCGCGAACGTACCGGCGGCAGTTCCGCTAGGGGACGTCATCCGGATCGAAACGTTTAACATTTGTTCGCTGATCGCCGCGCACGCTGCAGCCATCGCCGGACTGGCGACCGCCAAGAACGTTCGGATCGTCTACGATCCGTGCGGGGCAGGCCGCGAATCCTGCACCAGCTTTCGAGGCGATATATCCCGCGTCGGCCAGATCCTGCGCAATGTGCTCCTCAATGCGGTACGCTATACGCCTCCCGGCGGCACGGTTGAAATCCACTGCGATCGACCGGGCTCCGAACTCATGCTGATCGTGAGCGATACCGGGATCGGGATCGCCAGTGACGACGTTCCGCACCTGTTCGAACCGGGGTACCGCGGCAGAAATGCATCCGGGAAGGGCTCGGGAATCGGCCTCAACGTCGTCCAGAAGCTGTTGGCCTCGCTTGGCGGCAACGTCAAGGTGGCGACCAGCGAAGGGCGCGGCTCCGCATTCATCATCACCCTGCCGACGATTCCCCTACTGCCGGCTGCCGCTCGTAACGAAGCGCTCCATCGCGCACGTCAGCCTTAATTTCGTCGGCTAGCCACTGCAAAAATTTCCATAAACTGTTCTTGGCCGCACCGCGCAGCACGGTTGCATCAAATAACGCACCGACGCTGCCCAACGGCACTTCGTAGGCCCCTTCGAGCCAGAGTTCGCAGTGCGCGTCTACCGGAACGACCGTAAGCCGCCCGCGGAATTTCGGGAAAAACCGCTCTTTATCGGCTGCTTGGATGTCCAACGCGCAGCGCCACGACTCATCCTCGCGCTGCACGCGAGTCCTAATCGGAATCTTTACTTCACCGGTCGTTCCGATCCGCAGATCGCGAAGGGTTACGCTCATCGCCAGCCGTTCATAGGGCGGCTTACCCTGCGCGACCGCGGGAACGACCCGCAGGAGCGATTCGCAAACGAGATCCGGCGGTGACTTCAGGGGTACGTACATCTCGATAGTCGACAAGGCTCTGCTACTCCTTAGGGGTCGACCGCGGCTTAGCGTGTTCGCTTTCACGGTATTCCTTCTCGATGTCGTCGCCGAGCTTGCGCAGCAGCTCTCTGGCGGTTGCCGATGCGATACGCGAGCCGACCACCGTATCGAACACTTCGCCAACCGCGCCCAGAGGTGGTTCGTAGGTCCCCACCAATTCGAGGATCGCCGTCTTGTACGTGTCGTCCGCCCGGACGGTGAGGACGCCGTCGAAATCCGGATACAGCCCCCCGCCCTTGGGGTGCCAATGCACGCTCCAGGGTTGGTCGAAATGCATGGGGTCGATCGCAGCCGCAAACGTCACGACCACTTCCTTGCTCATTCCGGCGCCCGGGGTTGCCGCTTCCGAGAGCGCCAAAAGCACTACCTGCGGTTGCCCCGAACTCGCGGACGGCTGCAAAGTTTTCGCCAAAATATCTTGGGCGCGGTTGTACGGGCACGCGATGTGGCGCTTCTGATACAAGCTGGACATGGTACGATTATGACGATTGTCTGAGAAGGTTCAAGGAACGGCCATTCCCGGAACCTTCGTTGGCCCGTGTGAAGATGGACCGGCCGATCGAAATCAGTCTGGAGCGATGAGAATGCGGCGAACATGGCGTTGCAGAACGGGCTAACGAGCGCGCAGGCGCGCGCGGCACTCGCAAGAGAGGGCCCCAACGAGATCGCGGCGATACGCGTCCCTGCGATTCTGGATTTATTACGCAAGTTTTGGTCGCCGATTCCATGGTTGCTCGAAGGCGCGATTCTTCTATCCATAGCCGCGGGCCGCGATAAAGATGCCATCGCGATCGCCTTCCTGCTGTTTTTCAACGTCGTTCTCGCTTTTCTCCAAGAGCGGCGCGCGCATCGCGCGGTCGCGTTGCTTCACGCCGCCCTCGTCGTCCATGCCAAAGTGCTGCGGGACGGTGCGTGGACGACCCTCGCATCCCGCGAGGTCGTCCCGGGTGACGTCGTCCGGCTCGTCGTCGGCGATATGGTTCCGGCCGACATCCAACTGAGCGCCGGCGACGTGCAAATCGACCAAGCCGTACTCACGGGCGAATCGATCCCCCGCGACGCCGGTGCATCCGAGACGATCTATGCCGGATCGACCGTTAGACGCGGCGATGCAACCGGCGTCGTTGTAGCGACCGGCCCCCGAACCCGCTTTGGAAAAACCGCCGAGCTCGTGCGCGATGCCCGCGCCGTTGGGAGCATCGAACGCCTGATCTTCGGCATCGTACGGTCGCTCGCGATCGTGAGCGTCGCCGTCGTCGTTGTCGTGGGCATTGCAGCGTACGCAATACACGTTACGCTAGCCGAGATTCTCAACTTCGCGCTGGTCGTCGTCTTAGCATCGATTCCGGTCGCTCTCCCGACGGCGTTCACGCTTGCGACGGCCCTGGGATCGCTGGAACTCGCGCGCTGCGGCGTCCTGGTTACGCATTTGACGGCGATCGAAGATGCCGCCTCAATGGACGTCTTGTGCGCGGATAAAACCGGCACGCTGACCGATAACCGCATCAGAGTGGCCGACGTCCGCGCGTGCGCGCCGTACGACCGCGACGACGTCTTACGCTTCGCGGCCGCCGCATCGGAGGCATCCGGGCAGGACCCCATCGATCTGGCGATCCTCGCTGCAGCAGCCGAAAGCGCAGCGCCCGACAAGGCGCTGGCCATCGAGCGATTCGTGCCGTTCGATCCACAGACGAAGCGCGCGAGCGCGACCGTTCAACTCGCCGGGGGGACGTTCGCGATGGTGGAAAAGGGAGCGCCGGTCGCACTCGGGGTCGCGTTCGCGCAAGCTGCCGCGTTGGCAGGCTCGGGCTATCGCGTCATCGGCGTCACGGTTACGAGCGGTGGGCAAACCTTACCGGTAGGCTTGCTGGGCCTCGCCGATCCTCCGCGTTCGGATGCGGCCGAACTCGTACGCGATATCCGCGCGCGCGGGGTCGAAGTGCGGATGCTGACCGGCGACGCGCGCGAGACCGCGCTCCACGTTGCGGCACAAGTCGGCATCCCGCCCGAATCCGTCGATGCGTCGATCTATCCGGAGCAGAAGCTCCAGATCGTGCAACGGGAGCAGGCCGCCGGGCACGTCGTCGGCATGACCGGCGACGGGGTGAACGACGCTCCGTCGCTCAAGGCCGCCAACGTCGGCATCGCCGTCTCCAACGCCACCGATATCGCCAAAGCCGCTGCGAGTATCATCTTGACGCAGCCTGGCCTCGCGAACGTGCGCAACGCCATCGACTCCAGCCGGCGTATCTATCAGCGCATGTTGACCTATGTCGTCGCCAAAATCGTGAAATATTTCGAAATCGTATTGGTAACCAGCATAGGTTTCTTCATCTTTCGCCACTTCGTGCTCTCCGCAACATTGATGGTCGCGTTGATGGTGTTCAACGATTTCGTGACGCTCTCTCTTTCCAGCGATCGCGTCGCACCGTCACGGGGTTTCGATGCTTGGCACGTGAGTCGCCTGGTGACGGCCTCCGCTACCATCGGCATCTTCACCTCTGCCGCGATTCTAGCGTTACTGATGTACGAACGGTCGACGGCCCGTCTGGACCTAGCCTCACTACGCGGCCTGGCGTTTTTCGCTCTAGCCTGCATGGGCCAAGTCGCGATCCTGGCTTTACGAGAACGAGACGCGATCTTCAAGGAACCTCCATCGGCGTTTCTCGTCGGAAGCGCGGTGCTCGCGATTGCCGGGGTGTCCTGGATGGCGCTACGCGGAGCGCTGATGCCCCCGTTACCGCCCGCCGTTGTAGCGCAAGCGCTGATCGCTATTGCGATCTGGGGTTTGCTGTTGTTGCTGGTAAAGCTTCCGATCTACCGTTTGTTCGGAGTCGGTCGCGACGTCACTCCCCTCATCGCTTCACATACAGCCTAAAACGCGAGGTTTAGCATGCAGACTCACGCCGATACGCCGACGACACCCTTGAGCCAAGACGAACTCCAACGCGTCGATGCTTATTGGCGCGCGGCGAATTATCTCAGCATCGGGCAGATCTATCTTCTCGACAATCCTCTGTTGCGGGAGCCTTTACGGATCGAACACATCAAGAAGCGGCTCCTGGGCCATTGGGGCACTTCGCCGGGACTCAACTTAGTCTACGCCCATATGAACCGGCTCATTGGGCGCAACGATCTCAACGCGATCTTCATCGCCGGACCGGGGCACGGCGGGCCCGCCGTGGTTGCCAACGCGTATCTCGAAGGCACCTACACCGAGCGTTACGCCCACATTTCGCAAGACGAATCGGGCATGCAGCGGCTCTTCAAGCAGTTCTCCTTTCCCGGCGGCATTCCGAGCCACGCGTCGCCGGATGCGCCCGGATCGATCCACGAAGGTGGCGAGCTTGGCTACAGTCTGCTTCATGCGTACGGCGCAGCTTTCGACAATCCGGACTTATTCGTATGCTGCGTCATCGGCGACGGCGAAGCGGAGACGGGCGCCCTTGCGACCAGTTGGCACGGCAACAAATTCCTCAACCCCGTGCACGATGGCGCGGTCTTACCGATCCTGCATCTCAACGGCTATAAACTTGCCGGCCCAACGGTCTTGGCGCGTATCGATGAGGACGAATTGCTCTCGCTCCTGCGCGGGTACGGATACGAACCGCAGCTCGTCGCCGGCGACGACCCGGCGCTCGTGCATCAAGCCTTGGCAGCGGCGCTCGACGCGGCCGTGCTGCGGATACGCGGCATTCAATCCGACGCACGCGCGCACGGCTTCTCGGCAAGGCCGCGATGGCCCGCGATCGTACTGCGGACTCCTAAGGGCTGGACGGGCCCGAAATACGTTGACGGCTTGCAGATCGAAGGGACGTTCCGCGCGCATCAGATTCCCATCGGGGACTTCGAACACAAGCCCGAGCATCTCGCGCAGTTCGAAGCATGGATGCGTTCCTATCGACCCCAAGAGTTATTCGACCAGGACGGGCGGTTGCGTCCCGATATCGCGCGCTTGGCGCCGTCGGCGGATCGCCGCATGAGTGCCAACCCGCACGCCAACGGCGGGGAATTGCTCGTCCCGCTCGCTCTTCCCGACTTTCGGAACTATGCGGTGACCGTTGAAAAACCCGGCAATAGCGTGGCTGAGTCCACGCGCGTCGCCGGACTGTTCCTGCGCGATACGATCCGCGCGAACCCGACGACCTTCCGCATATTTGCTCCCGACGAGACCGCCTCGAATCGTCTCGATGCGCTCTTTGAGATTACCGATCGTTGTTCGACGGCGCACATCATTCCCATCGACGACCACGTCGGCCCGGACGGGCGGGTCATGGAGATCCTGAGCGAGCACAGCGTACAAGGCTGGCTCGAAGGGTATCTCCTCACTGGGAGGCACGGGCTCTTGACGTCGTACGAAGCGTTCGTGCACGTCGTCGACTCGATGTTCAACCAGCATGCAAAGTGGATCGACGCCGCCAATGCCATCGCGTGGCGAGCGCCGATCGCATCGTTCAACTACTTGCTGACATCGCACGTATGGCGCCAGGATCACAACGGCTTTACGCATCAAGATCCCGGCTTTCTCGATGTAGTGATGAACAAGTCGGCGAGCGTCGTGCGCGTCTATCTGCCGCCCGATGCCAACACCCTGCTCTCCGTGACGGATCACTGCTTGCGCAGCAGCAACTACATCAACGTCGTCGTCGCGGGCAAACAGCCCGAGCTTCAGTGGCTGGGAATGGAGGCGGCCGTCGCCCACTGCACGGAAGGGGTGGGCATCTGGACGTGGGCCAGCAACGACGAGGGCGTGGAGCCCGACGTCGTTATGGCATGCGCGGGAGACGTCCCCACGCTCGAAACGCTTGCGGCGGTGGATTTCTTGCGCACGCACGTTCCCGAGATGCGCATCCGCGTCGTCAACGTCGTCGATCTCATGCGCCTTCAGCCGCAAAGCGCGCATCCGCACGGCATGACCGACCGCGACTTCGATTCGATTTTCACCACCGACAAGCCGGTGATCTTTGCCTTTCACGGGTATCCATGGCTGGTTCATCGGCTCACCTATCGCCGCACCAATCACGACAATCTGCACGTACACGGTTATAAGGAGAAAGGCACGACGACCACGCCGTTCGACATGACGGTCCTCAACGAACTCGATCGCTTTCACTTGGCGGGCGATGCCATCGACCGCGTCGCGCGCCTGCAAGAACGCAGCGCGCATGCGAAACAGTTGATTCGCGACCGGCTCGTAGAGCATCGCAACTATATCACGACGTTCGGAGACGATCTGCCGGAGGTGAAAAACTGGACGTGGTCCCGGGCCGAAGCACCTTGAACGTCTTGACGTTGAACTCGGGTTCGTCGTCGCTGAAATACCGAGTTTACGCGACCGACGCCACCGCTACACGGCGCGCCACAAGCTGGAACGACCGCCGGACCCCGGATCTCGGCGCCGCGTCCGCAGCAGCGAGCGCCGCCGCCGCGGACGCCATCGCCGGCGACGTGCCCATCGACGCGGTGGGATATCGCGTCGTATTCGGCGGGCCCGACGACCGCCCGGCTCTGGTAACCGCGGCGCTCATCGAGCGCCTGACACAACTCGCCTCGTACGATCCGCTGCATATGCCCGGTGCCCTGGCCGGCATTATAGCCGCGCGCAACGCGTTTCCATCGATCCCGCACGTCGTCTGCTTCGATACGATGTTCTTTCGCGACATGCCGCAGATCGCGCAGCAAATCGCGATACCCACGGACGAAGACCCTTATCTGCGACGCTACGGCTTTCACGGACTTTCGTACGAATATCTGCGCACCGCAATCGGCGCCGCACTTCCCGGCCGCAGCATCTTCGCACACCTCGGAAGCGGGGTAAGTCTGGCGGCGCTGCGCGACGGAAAACCGGTCGAAACCACCATGGGTTTCAGCCCGATGGGCGGCGTCATCATGGCAACTCGCCCGGGTGATATCGACCCGGGGCTGCTCCTCTACCTCATTGAAAAACGCGGGCTCGACATCGCTTCGCTGCGATCCATGCTTGAGGAACGCAGCGGCATCGCGGCGATCTCCGGCGGCGAAGGAAACGTGCAAACGCTGATCGAGCGACGCGGAGACGAACGCGCGACGCTCGCCGTCGAGAGCTTTGTGCGAAGCGTCGCCAAGGCGGTCGGGGGCCTCGCCACGGTATTACAGGGGCTCGATTTGCTCGTCTTTACCGGAGGCATCGGCGAGCACCTAGCACCGCTCCGAGCGGCTATAGCTCGACCGTTGGGTCACCTCGGCGTCGAGATCGACGACGCGCTGAACGCGGCGGGATCGGGCACGATCTCCGCGGCCTCTTCGAAAGTTAGCGTGCGCGTGGTCCCCACGGATGAGAATGCCGTGATCGCTCGCTTGTCATACGACCTTCTCTGCGGGTCGGTCGACGGCCGGCACTAGCTCTTTTTTGCGCGAGGCACCTTGGCGCCGGATTTGCGCGCCTCTTCCAAGCCGATCGCTACGGCCTGGTCGCGGCTGGTCACGGGTTTTCCGGAGCCGCCGCTCTTGAGGGTTCCTTCGTGCATCTCGTGCATCGCGCGTTCGACCTTTTCCGCGGCTTTCGGCCCGTATTTCCGGGTCGTCTTCTTCCGGGACGTTGCCTGCTTTCGGGATGTCGTCTTCTTGCGTGCGGTCGTCTTGCGCGTCGTTTTTTTGCCGGTTGTCTTTTTGCGGAGTACGGCCATGGCTCTATCCTCCAGGAACGGTTTCCATGCTGGTACCCGCCATGGTTTCAGCGCAAACTCTCAACGCGGCAAGCACGCGATCCACGTGCGCGCGCGTCGCGATGAGGGGCGGCGCAAAGCGCAGCGTGTTCCCGCCCGCGGTTCCGGCCAGTACCCCGCGCTCGCGTAACGCGGCAACGAGGTTCCCGACTTCATGCGGCTCGTGCACCGGCAACCCGAGCAATAGCCCCATGCCTCGCGGCGTTCCGAATACCGGCGAGTACTCGACCGACAGCTCTTGCAGGCCTTCTTTGAACGTTGCCGCCACGTCTCGTACGTGCTCCTCGAGGCCCACTTGATCGCGCACGCGTAAATGCGCGATCGCCGCGGCGGCGCTCACGGGCGATCCTCCGAAAGTGGAGCCATGATCGCCCGGTTGCAGGCCGCTCGCCGCGCGCTCCGCCACCAGCATCGCACCGATCGGAAGCCCGTTCGCCAACGCCTTCGCCATCGTCACCACGTCGGGCACGACGTCGAACGCTTCAAACGCAAAGAGCGGCCCGAGGCGACCCATTCCACATTGAATCTCATCGAAGATCAACAGCGCGCCGCGCTCGTCGCACAACTGCCGCGCCGCTCGCAGAAACTCGGGGTCGGCGGGATGCACGCCGCTTTCACCCTGCACGGGCTCGACGATGAATGCCGCGACGTTCGCATCGAGATTTCGCTCCAGCGCCGCGATGTCGTTGAACGGCGTAAACGCAAATCCGCCCGGCATCGGTCCAAATCCAACTTTGTACGCATCGTTCGCGGTCGCCGCGAGCGCACCGAGCGTACGTCCGTGAAACGAACCGCTACACGACAGAATCGTCGTCCGTTCCGGCTCCCCGTTGCGATAGGCGAGTTTGCGCGCGAGCTTGATCGCGGCCTCATTCGCCTCGGTGCCCGAGTTGCAGAAAAACGCCCGCGCTAAACCCGACCGCTCGACCAGCGTGCGGGCCAGCGTGCCCGATGGTTCGTGATGGTAGAGATTGCTCGTGTGCACGAGGGTGTTGGCCTGCTCGGCAACCGCATCGGCGATGGCCGGGTGCGCGTGTCCGAGCGCGCACACCGCGATGCCCGCGATAAAATCGAGGTACCGGTTTCCCTGCGCATCGATCAATTCACAGCCTTCGCCGCGCACGAACGTGACCGGAGCGCGGTTGTAAGTCGCCAGCAGAGCATCGTTCGCCGTCAGCATAGCCTCGCTCATGTCCGGTAGCTCGCGTTGATGCGCACGTAGTCGCGCGAAAGATCGCATCCCCACGCGGTCGCGCGTGCATCGCCGACGCCAAGTTGCAGTTCGACGACGATCTCGTGCAGTTCGAGTTCGCGGTGCGCCTCTGCCTCGGAGAGCGCTTCGATCGCGCCGCGCTCCACCCAGGTTTTTCCATTCAGCAGCAGCGACCACGTATCCGGATCGAGCCCCACGCGGGCCGCTCCGGCGGCCGCGATCATGCGCCCCCAGTTGGGATCCTCCCCGAACAGCGCCGTCTTCACGAGATTACTATTGATGACCGCGCGTGCAACCGCGCGGGCCTGCGACGTGTCGCGCGCACCGGTCACGTGCATCGTGAGCGTCTTGGTCGCGCCCTCACCGTCGGCCACCATCGCTTGCGCTAAATCCAAGCATACCTGTCGCAGCGCGCGTCCAAAAGCCGGCGGCGGAGCGTCGGTGCCCACCGGTGCGAACGCATACGTGGCATCGTTGGTCGACATATCACCATCTACCGAGATCATATTGAAACTCTCGTCCACGCATGCGAGCAGTTCGGCTTGCAGCGCGGCACGCGACATCGGTACGTCGGTCGCGATAAACGCAAGCATCGTGGCCATGTTCGGCGCGATCATTCCCGAGCCCTTAGCGATGCCGCCCACGACGTGCTTCTTCCCGCCGTGATAGAACGAGTATGCGGAAAGCTTCGGCACGCGATCGGTCGTCATGATCGCCTCGGCCGCATCGTGGCTGGATTTTCCGCCGTTCTCCAATTGCGCGACACAGCGCTCGAGCCCGCGCTGCAGGCGATCCATCGGCAACGGCACGCCGATCACACCCGTCGATGCCACCACCACCTCGGTCGGTGCGATATCCAGCAGGGCAGCCGCTTGGCGTGCCGTCGCGCGAGCGTCGCGGTCACCTCGCTCGCCGGTGCAGGCGTTCGCGCAGCCCGAATTGCAGACCAGCGCGCGCATCGAGTCGCCCGAAGCTGCCAGGTGCTCCGCGCTCACCAGCACCGGCGCCGCCTTGATTTCGTTGGTGGTGACCGCAGCCGCGCAAACTTGTGGTTCGTCGAAGGCAATCAACGCCAGGTCTCGCTTGCGCGCTTTGATTCCGGAGTGCACGCCGGCCAAACGAATGCCCGGCACCGCGCCCAGCCCTCCACGCACGGCAACCAGCCGTACGTCGTCTTCAAGCACAAACTGCGCGAGCATGAAATCCCGTCTCCTCCGGATAGCCGAGCATGATGTTCAGATTCTGCACCGCTTGCCCTGCGGCTCCCTTGCCCAGGTTGTCGATCGCGCAGATCACGCGCACGAGGCTCCCTTGCACGTCGATCCGGAGCTCCGCGTCGTTCGTCCCGACGACCGCTGCAACGCTCGGCGTCTGCCCGCTTGCAAGCACCCGAACGAACGGGCTGTTCGCGTACGCTTCGCGATACAACGCGTGCACGGCATCCGCGTCCACGGCATCGTCGAAGACGCAGTATGCATCCACGAGCATGCCGCGCGCGATCGGCACCACGTGCGGCGTAAACGTGAGCGGCGCGTCGAGCGCGTGTTGCGCGAAGATCCGTTCGATCTCGGGCTGATGCCGGTGCCCGTCGAGTCCATAGGCGCGAATATCGCCGGCGACTTCCGCAAAGAGCGCGCCGACGCTCGGATTACGCCCCGCGCCGGTGATCCCGCTCTTCGCATCCACGATGATGCGCTGCAACGTCCCGATACCCGCAACGCCCTCGCGCGCGAGCGTGAGCGGCAAGACCGCAAGCAGCGTCGCCGTTGGGTAGCAACCCGGATTCGCGACCAAGTCCGCATCCAGAATCTGCGCCGCATTCCACTCGCACAGCCCATAGACCGCATCGTCGTCGAACCGAAAATCCGCCGAAAGATCGATCAGGCGCGCTCCGGCAGCCAGCATCGCCGGCGCGATATCGCGCGCCTCGCCATGCCCGCCCGCCGCGATCACGACGTCGCCCGAACCCAAGGCCGCCATCAGGCTGCCGCTCGCGGAGAATCGATAGGGCAGCTTCCGCAGTAATGGAAAATGCTCGGCAACCGTTTGCCCGGCGTGGCTCCGGCTTTCGAGTACGCCCAGCTCCACAAGCGGATGCCCGTCGAGCAACCGAATCGCCTCGGCGGCAGCATACCCGCTGGCTCCCCACACGTGCACGCGCGTCATAGCGCCGCCTCGATCGCATCGATCTCGTCGGTCATCGACTCTATGGCCTCGCGCACGGCCTGCGGCCCGGTCGATCCCGGCGTCACCTTGGCGCGCACGCTGCTGCCGGCCTCGAGCGGCGCCGCCAGGTGTGCGAGATTCGCCTTTCGCGCAAGTTCGGTCAGATCGCCGGCGTCGAGCGCTCGGCCCTGCGCTTCCGCCTCGCGCACGCGTTCGCCGACCAGCGCGTGCGCCGACCGAGCCGAAACGCCCGCGGCGATGAGCGCGTCGGCCACATCCGTGGCAACCGCATATCCGTCGCCGGCGCGAGCGTTCATCGCCGCGGGCACGAAGGTCGTATCGCGCAACGCGATATCGAAGGCTTCGAGCATTCGCGCGCCGCGCTCGACGATCTGCAAGCCCAGGCGCTTGGTTTGCTGTAAATCGCGCTGATATGAGAGCGGCAAACCCGCGAGCGTCCCGAGCGCTCCCGCATACATGCCGTTCAGTTCCGACGCGCCGCCCCGCACTAATTCGAAGGGATCGGGATTGCGTTTCTGCGGCATCAGACTCGAGCCCGTCGACGAGGCATCGCCGAGGCGCACGTAGCCGTACGCCGGGGTCGCCCACACGATGAGATCCGCAGCGATGCGCGATGCGTCGAGCACCACCCGCACGTACGCCTGCGCCACGTCGAGCAAATTGTCGCGCGTGCCTACCGCATCGAGTGCATTGCGCGAGGGCGCCTGGAATCCTAAGCGCTGCGCCGCGGCATGCCGGGCGAGCGGCAGCGTCGATCCCGCCAGCGCGGCCGAACCCAGCGCGCACGAACGGGCGGCATCGTTCGCAACGTCCGCAAACCGCCGCGCGCTCCGCACGAACGGCTCGGCCGCCGCCGACAGCCAGAATGCGAGCGAGACCGGCTGCGCCGGTTGCCAATGCGTCACCGCCGCCAGCAGCGTGCCCTCGACGAATTCCTCGCTCGCCAAGCGCACGAGATGCCGCGCCAGCGCTATCGACGCGGCAGCGCCCGCGCGCGCGCGCTGCCGCGCATAGAGCGAGAGCGTGGTCGCTACCTGATCGTTGCGGCTACGGCCCGCGTGCAGCCAATCGCCGGCGCCATCGTCGCACAGTTCGCGCACTCGCCCGTCGATGGCGCCATGCACGTCCTCCGCACCGCTCGCGCGTGCCCACGCCGCAAAACTGCCGCCCTTCACCTCGCTTGCTACCTGCGCGAGCGCGCGCTGCAGCGATGCCGCCTTCGCTTCATCGACGATCTTTCCGCCGCTCAACGCATCCACGTGCGCTTGCGAACACAGAACGTCGAAGGGCGCCAACACGAGATCGTCTTCCAATGAGGATCCGAAAGCCAACAAGACCGGGTCCGGCGGCTGCTCGAACCTGCCGCCCCACTGCAAGGCAGCGGGGGTAGCGTTCGAGCCGTTCAATCCGCTCATCCGGCCGCGACCGGCGCCTTCAACCGCGCGATCCGATCGAGCGGGAGTCCGTAGAGCCGAATGAATCCATCTGCCGCATGGTGATCGAACGCATCCCCGGCGCCGTACGTTGCCAAGGCTTCGTCATAGAGCGCGAACTCCGAGCGCACGCCGGTGACGGTGACGGCGCCTTGATGCAGGCGCACCCGCACTTCGCCCGCCATTCGCCGGGCAAAACTGGCATTGAAGGCATCGAGCGCATCGCGCAGCGGCGACATCCAAAGCCCGTCGTACGCCAGTTCCGCATACTTTTGATCGCACGTCGCTTTGAAGCGCAGTTCGTCGCGCGTAAGCACCAAACGCTCCAGCGCCTTATGGGCCGCAATCAAAACGCTCGCAGCGGGCGCTTCGTAGACTTCGCGCGATTTCACGCCGATGACGCGGTCCTCAACGATGTCGATGCGTCCGATCCCGTGTTTGCCCGCGAGCACGTTGAGCGCCGCGATCCCATCGATCGCGTTCAACGTTGTGCCGAGCGCGCCGAAGCCGGGTACTCCCGCCGCGAACGTCAGCACGATCTCGTCGGCGGCCTGCGGGCGCGTCTGCGGCGATGCGGTCCACGCGTAAGCATCCTCGGGTGGCTCGTTCCACGGGTCTTCCAACACGCCCGCCTCGATCGAGCGCCCCCAGAGATTCGCATCGATGGAGTACGGCTTGGCCGCGGTATGCGCGATCGGGACGCCGTGCGCCGCGGCGAACGCCATCGCATCCGGCCGAGAAAGCGGCGTCTCGCGGAGCGGTGCACGCACGTGGAGCGAGGGGTCGAGCGCCCGCACCGCCAGCTCTATACGCACCTGGTCGTTGCCTTTCCCCGTGCAACCGTGCGCGACCGTGTCGGCCGAGAAGCGTTGTGCCGTCTCCACCAATAAGGCCGCAATCAGCGGACGCGAAAGCGCGGCCGAGAGCGGATACACGCCCTGATACAACGCATTGGCTTGCAACGCGGGCCACACGTGTTCGTTGACTAACCGATCGCGCGCGTCGACCACCACCGCATCGTACGCGCCTAGCGCCAGCGCCTTCGCGCGCACCGCCTCCAGTTCCGATGCGGGGTTGCCGCTCGCCGACCCGGTCTGGAGCGCGGTCGAAGCGTCGCTCTCGCCGAGATCGGCCGTCATGGCGATCACTTCGTGCCCGTCGAGAATCAATTTCTTGAGCAGCACCGAGGTATCGAGCCCACCTGAGTACGCTAAAACAATCCGGCTCATGCCGCGTTAGTCCCCTTCAGATCGAGAAAACGTTGTTTGATCACGGGCATTTCTTCGGCCGACCGTACGATCACCAGGATCGTATCGTCGCCGCCGACGGTGCCGATAATCTCCGGCCACGCCGCTTCGTCGATGGCCGATGCCACCATCATCGCGCTCCCGGGCGGCGTGCGCAAGACGATGAGGTTCACGCTCCCTTCCGCACCGAGCACCAGCTCCGAAACGACCCGATGCAACCGCGAGACGTAATTCACCGTCGCGCTCGGCACGACGTATTTGAAAAGCGCGTCGTCGTCGCTCTCGGTCTTAATCGGCACCTTGATGAGCCCGAGCTCCTTGATATCGCGCGAAACGGTCGCCTGCGTCACCTCGTAGCCCTGCTTCTCGAGCAGCGCAACGAGTTCGTCTTGCGAATGGATCGGTCGCGTCGCGACCAGGGTGAGGATGGCGCGTTGACGGCGGTCTTTCATACCGGCATTCCCTTACAATCGGTGAGGAGAGCGACAAGCAGCGCCTTCTGCGCGTGCAAACGGTTCTCGGCCTGGTCGAAGACGACGCTGTGCTCGCCCTCGATCACGCTTTCGGTGACTTCTTCTCCCCGATGCGCGGGGAGACAGTGCATGAAGATGGCATGCGGCTGCGCGTAGCCCAGCAGTTCGTCGGTTACCGCGTACGGGCGCAACATCGCATCGTTGCGTTCGCGATAGCGCTCCTCGCCCATCGACGTCCACACGTCGGTATAGAGTACGTCCGCGCCGCGCACCGCCCGCACCGCACTCGAGAACGCGCGGGCCGACCCGCCAGAGGGTGCGCCGAGCGCCTGCAAGTGCTCCAGGTAGGCTTCGCTCGGCCGATGCGTCGGCGGGCAGCCGAACTGCACCGTCGCGCCGAGCTGCACGGCCGCGACGGCAAGCGAGGCCGCAACGTTGTTCTTGGCATCGCCCAGATATGCGATCCGCAAGCCTTCGACCGAGCCGAAGCGCTCTTGCATGGTGAGCAGATCGGCCAACGCCTGGCACGGATGCGCCGCGGCGGAGAGACCGTTAATCACCGGCACGGTGGATGCGCGAGCGAAACGCTCGAGCGGTTCGTGCGCGTGCGTGCGGACCACGATCGCGTCGACGTATCTCGAGAGCACGCGCGAAACATCTTCGGGCGTTTCGCGGGAGCCGACCATAAATTCGCTGCCCGATGCGAACAGCGTCTCGCCGCCGAGTTGGTTCATCGCCACCTCGAAGGAAACGCGCGTGCGCAGGCTCGGCTTCTCAAACAGCATTGCAAGCGTCCGGCCTCGGGCCAGCGAGCGCTGCTCCGCTAGCGGGAGGGTTTTTAGGTAGGTCGCAAGGCGCAGCACCGAACTCAGCTCGGCCGCGGTCAGATCATCTACCTGGAGGACGTTCCTCCCGCGAAGCGTATTCGCGGGGGATGGCGCTACGGCATACATTGTGTGTATATTTATGCATAGAATGAATGAATATGCAACCCCAGTCGCCTCCGGTCTTCTCGTCGTGAAGTACGGCGGCAACGCCATGGGCGCGGAAGCCTCCGGAGGGGGCGCGGTCTCGGACCCGGTCCTGCGAGAGATCGCAGGCCTCTGGGCGGCGGGAACCCGCATCGTTCTGGTCCATGGCGGCGGCCCGGAGATCGACCGCGCGCTAGCGCAGCGCGGCATCCCCACGCGGCGCATCGACGGGATGCGCGTGACCGACGCCCCGACGCTGGAATCCACTGAAGCCGTCCTCTGCGGCACCATCAATAAGCGCATCGTCCGCGACTGCACCGCACTAGGTATCCCCGCCGCCGGCATCAGCGGCCAAGACGGCAAGACGCTCGTTGCCGGAAAACTGCTGCCCGAGAGCGGCGCCGATCTCGGCTTCGTGGGCGAAGTTGTCGCCTGCGATCCAAAGCTTTTGCACGCGTTGCTCGACGCCGGATTTCTCCCCGTGGTCGCGCCGCTAGCGATCGCCACCGACGCAGCCCACGCCTACAACGTCAACGCCGACCTCGCAGCCGCCGCCATCGCCGGCGCATTGAAAGCGAGCGCCTTCATCCTCATCACCAACGTCCCGCGCGTCCTGCGCGACCCTAGCGACCCAACCAGCGGCATCGACCGCCTCACCATCGCCGAAGCCCGCACCTTTGCAGCGACCGATGCATGCGACGGCGGCATGAAGCCAAAGATGGATGCGGCGATTCGTGCGGTCGCAGACGGCGCGCTTGCGTCATATATCAGCTGCGCCGCCGAAAACGGCATTCGCGCCGCCATCGAGCTTGGAAACGCTACGGTCGTCACACTCTAGCGGCGCCCTTTCGCGCGGCGCTAAGCAAGCCTAATTGACCGGGCATTTGCGGAGCCTGGAATAGCTTGATTTCGCCGATCCACCTAATTCGAGAGCGCTGGACGAGATTGAGAACCAGAGCAGTAAAGCAGATAGACGCGATAACGAACAGCCTCGAATCCGTCGTACTCATTAAAGCAGCCCTTTCACGGGCGTGCCCGGGCGCTACCGGCGATGTGCCGCCCGGCAGCTCCGCCTATCGAATTAGCCCGACCCTTTCGGCGCTGGCGTCAAAAACTGTTCCTCAAACTCAAGTGGCTTCTGCGGAACTCCCAGATAGAAGCCTTGCCCGAAATCGCACTTCAGACCGATCAATCGTTCGAGCACTTCGGCTGATTCAACGCCTTCTGCGACGACGCGCATATCCAGATCGTGAGCGAGTTGCACGACCGAGCGTACCAACGCAAGATCGCGATTATCGACGAGCATACTTCCTACAAAGGATCGGTCGACTTTGACAATGCTGATGGGAAGGGTCCGTAAGAAGGACAGCGAGGAATAGCCAGTACCGAAGTCGTCGACGGCAATTTCGGCGCCTGCGTCCCGCAGAAAAGCGAGCGTCGCCGAAACGCGCTCCGGATCGACGAGAATCGCGCTTTCCGTGAGTTCGACACACAGCGACGAGGCCGGCAATCCGGCCCGTTCGAGAATCCGCAGTATGTCGCGCGCGCTTTCCTGACGCACGAGGTCATTGCTCGAAAAATTGATTGAAAAGCGAAAATCATTCGCAATCTTCGCCCCGCGACGCCAACGATCGAAGCATGCGGCGGCCGTCTCCACGACGTACGTGCCGATGCTCGTGATGATCCCGTTATCTTCCGCTAGTTTTATGAAATCCGCGGGCGGTATCGATCCGAATTGCGCATGGTCCCATCGCAGCAACGCCTCCACCCCCCACAGGGAACGGTCATCACAGCGAAAGATGGGCTGTACTTCAATGCCGAATTCGCCGCGCGAGAGCGCTGCGTGCAACTGCTGCTCCACGGAGAGCTGGTTTGCCATCAGCGTTCGAACCTTGGGAGAAAAAGCGCACAACTGGTTGCCGCCACACCGTTTTGCGTCGAACATCGCGACGTCTGCATTGCGTAGGAGTTCGTGCATGCCATCTTCGCGCGCGGTCGCGAAACCAGCGCTCACGCTGAGGTGAAGCAGGCGTCCCTCCGCAAAGAACGGCCGCTCGAACGCATCGCAAATGCGTTTGGCCAGCATTTCGGCCTCGTTTTCCCGAACGTTCTCGTAAAGCACGGCGAACTCGTCTCCGCCCGTTCGCGCGATCATGTCATACGTCCGAATAATGCTACCGACGCGCTGGGTAACGGCGCATAGAAGCCGGTCGCCCGCGTCGTTCCCGAGAGCATCGTTGATGCTCTTGAAACGATCGATATCGAAGACGATAAGGGCGTTGAGATGATCGTTCATGAGGGTGCCGCGGCGCGCTAGGCGCTCGGTGAGCGCCCGGCGCGTCGCGGCTCCGGTTAGCGGCTCGATACCGCTCGAGTTACTCAGCGCGATTTCCGCCGCGGTACTCCGCAGCGCGATGTGCCTACGGCGAATCGCGCGAGCGAGTTGCATTTCTCCGAATGTCCACGGCCGCGAGTACACGTGCATATTCGCACCAACACACTCAGTCGCGATCGAGCACGCCCGACACTCTACCGGCAGGCTCGCGTCGATCGTTGGTGCGCTCGGCCGGAACCATGCAAGATACTCCTCGCCGCGCGAGGTTAGCGGAAGGATGAGCAGCCCTCCGGACCAGCCATACTTCGACGCTATCTCCGGGTGCTCGATGCCCAGCGACCGGGTCGCGAAGACATCCTCGCCATGCAACGCACAGAGCGCGGCAACGAGTTCGTCGATACCGCCGCTTGCCGGCGCAATGCCCTCGAGCGTTCGGGTTTGGGCATAGCGAGCGGCTGAGCCCGATGCTTGAATGAGCGCCAAAGGCTCTTCGAGCAATTGGGCATCAGCCAAGACGGCCGGAGCATTCCCGTCCTGGCAACTCATCAGCTTGGCGGACACGCCGCCACCGAAAAGTCGACATGCGGCCAACATATCATCGGGCGGGCATGATGCCTGCGAAAGGGCTCCGATGAGCACGCCGTAGAGATTCCCGCTCACAAGGATTGGGATGACCGCGATCGTGTGCGGTGCATACTGTTCGGCGAGGGCTCCGTACCCATTCGCGATCGCCGAACCCGCAGCCAGGGCATCGATATGCCGTTCGATGGTACTCCAGGGGCCGCTCAACGCCGTGGCTTTAGGGCAAAGCGTGAAGCCGCCCGTCTGTTGCAACGAGAAAAGAAACTGCTCGTCGAAGCGCTGCCGCAACGTGCGCAGGCAGATGTCCGGCTTGTCCTCCGAAGCTTCATCCACGAGCCATAAGCGCGTACCGTCGGCATGCCATAGAGAGGCGCGCTCGAATCCCCCGAGCCGGCGAAAAGCCCGCACGGCAGTCGCGCACAGATCCGCCTCAGTATTGCCGAGTCCGCTAAGCGCGGCCTCAACGCGAGCCATCCATACGGGAGAGTCCGCAGCACCGCGCGCGTGGCAAGATTGGTGTACGATGTAGGAGTCGGACGAAATGAGGGCCGCACCGCGCACGGTGTGGTCGTCGGCGTACCGATAAAACTCGCGCTGCTGAGAAATCGCCGCGAGCGCATCCTCGCCGAGTTCCTCAAGAAGCCCCCGCCCCAGGGCGCTGGAAGCATAGTCCGATCCGCAGGTTGCAGTAATCCGCAGACTGCTACGATCGATCACCATAAAACGGTGCGAACACGTACGTCGATCGGCGATATCCGGTACCCGCCTTTCAGGGTTATGCTGTATCATTACCGTATCTACGGAATCTACGGCGTAACGGCAAAAGCGACGATTATCGCCTTGCGGTAACGACCCGGTTACGATATCGCCTCGGGTGGTAGCGCCCGCTTGCCGCAGGACCGAGGACTGAACTATATGGGTATCGCGCTCGCGGCCGTTGCTATAGCTGCCAGTGCAGCTTTGCTGTTTGCATATCGCAAGCACAGACTTGCGGCGAACCGCCATGCCGCGCTGCAAGCCGAATGCGATACATGGCGCGAGCAGGCGCGAGATAGTGAAAAACTCATCGAGCACCTCTCTCTCGCGCTCGCGCGGCCCGGCATTGGCGTGGCCGCTCTGGATTCCGGCAACCTTGTATGGAGTAGCGGCACGTGGCAGGAGCTCTCTGCCCAATACGAGTTTTCACCGTTACTGCTACGGCTACGGGGCTCGACGCGTCCCGAACAGACGGCCTGGGAGTGGTTTGCCGCCGGGGACGAATGCTTCCGCATTCATGCAGTCCGGGACGGTCGTATCCTGTACGTAACGGTCGAGCAATTCAGTGAGGTCGGCCGCTGTGTCACGAATCTCAAGGAAGCGATCGCGACCTGTTTGAGCGGCGGGGCGCATCTTGAGATACCTCATTCCGGCACGCCCTTCGACGCGCTTACGACGGATATCCAACTCTTGGCTCATGCGTTTGCGGCGATTGAAGCCCCGCTCGGGGCATCGAGCGACCCAACACCTACTCTCTATGAAGGATGGAGCGAAGAAATCATCTCGCTCCGCGAAGAATTGCAGCGCATTCGCTCGATCGTCGCCGATGCAGCCCACAAGCTGATTCCCACCTTCGTCGGCCTAGACGAAAAAGTGAAGCGGCAGTTCGAACTCGCCGAGGACCTGCTACGAAACCGCGACGTGACGTCGGCCGGCGCCGAGCAATGCGCGGTCGAGCTATTTTTAGAGCAAATGCGAGAGTCGTTCGAGGGGATCGTCGCGCAACTGCAGAGCAATGCCGTGGTCGTCGGCGAACTGGCGACCCGCATCGATCAACTCAATGCGGGCATTCACGGCGTCGTCGAGTTGTTTGGGGACATCGATCGCATGAGCGATCAGACGAAGATGCTCGCGCTCAATGCGTCCATCGAAGCCGCGCGGGCCGGCAGCGCCGGCAGGGGTTTTGCGGTCGTCGCCAGCGAGGTGCGCAAACTCTCCGAGCGCTCCTCCACGATCACGAAGCAAATGCGCGCAGTCCTCTCACAGCTTGCGGGCGAAGTCGAACGTCACATGCAAAGCCTAAAAGAAAGCGATGAGATGATCGCGCGTTCCTCTCAGGAACGATTCCATGAGGTCATCGAGCAAATGCGTAGCGCCGAACAGATCATCACGCTCTCGCTCGATGAGATGAGCCGTCTTGCCGGAGGCGTTTCCGATGATGTCCGGCAAGCGGTGATTTGTCTGCAGTTTCCCGATCTAGTCATACAACTGCTCGATCATGCCGAAAGTCGAATGACTTCGTTAGAGGCGGGCTTGGCAAGCCCACAGACACATTATAAAGCGATTTTAGGCGAAACCACCTCGCACGCGGTGGCACAGCGAGAGATGACCGCAGGAAGCGTTCATCTCTTCTAATTTGGAGTATGTATGGAACGAACGATTCTAGCGGTTGACGATTCCCCGTCGATCCGGCAAATGGTCGCCTTCACGCTCAAAGCCGAAGGATACGCCGTTACCGAGGCTGCCGATGGAGAGGACGCACTCGCCAAAGCCAAAGAACGCGCCTTTTCGCTCGTGCTAACGGATCAGAATATGCCGAAAATGGATGGGCTCACGCTGATCCGTCGCCTGCGTGAGTTGTCCACCTACAGGAACACGCCGATTCTGATCCTCACCACGGAGTCGGGAACACAGATGAAAGAACAGGGACGTGATGCCGGCGCAACGGGCTGGCTGGTAAAGCCGTTTGACCCCGAGCGTCTGCTGGAAGTCGTACGCAAGGTGCTCTAGCGTGCCCATAGATATCAAACAGTTCTATCAGGGCTTCTTCGACGAGGTCGCCGAGCACCTAGAGCATTTGGAAGCACTCGCCGTCGCCATCGATGTCGAAAATCCGGAAAAGGAACACATCGCGGCGCTCTTTCGTATCGCGCATTCGATCAAAGGCGCGAGCGGGACGTTTGGTTTTTCCTCGATGACGACGTTGACGCACGCAATGGAGACCCTCCTCGACCGCGTGCGGCAAGGAAGGCTCGCGATGTCGGCCGAGATGATCGATGTGCTCCTGAGCGCACGGGACGTGCTGCAGCTCCAACTCGAAGCGTATCGCGCCGACACCGAAATCGATCCTGGGGCCGCCAAGCAAATGGAAACCGAGCTGCTTCGATTCGCCGCCGAAACCATGACCGGTGCTCAGCATACCTTCGAAGTACTCTACTCCTGTAAGCAAATCGGAGCCGATCGCGCCGCGGCCCTGGACGCACTATCCGACGCATTTTCCAACCTGGGCGTCGTACGATTGCGCCCACAGGATGCCGAGCAGCCTATCTGGCGCTTTGCGCTTCGTACCCCGGCAGCCGAACAAGAAATCCGCGATCTCTGCGCCTATCTCGGCGGACCGCGTGATGGCGTAGAGATCGTCAATGCGGGGGTGCGCGACCGCGGTGAGATGGTCGCTCGCACGAAGCCTCCCCAAGAGAATGAAAGCTATGGGTTCTTCGAACCCGTGCGGCCCGCGCGAACCGAACCGGCTACGCCTTCGATCATCCCGGCCGGAGGCGATTCAGATGCTTCGACGATTCGCGTGCGGCTCGATAAGGTCGAACGGCTCATCAATTTGGCGGGCGAGATGATCGTTACGACCTCAACGCTCGCTCAATCCGTTCAGGATGTCGATTCAGCCGTGCATGCAACCCTGATGAGCACCGTGGAGGTGTTGGAACGGCAGACGCGCGACCTGCGCGAAGGCGTCATGGCGGTACGCATGATGCAGGTGGGGATGCTTTTCGCACGGTTTACGCGCGTCGTACGGGAGGCCGCGCACAAACTCGGGAAGGATGCTGTTCTAGTCACCTCCGGTGACGATACGGAACTCGATAAGGGTCTCATGGAGCAGATCGCCGATCCGCTCGCGCATCTGATCCGTAACGCGATCGACCACGGAATCGAACCGCCGGCACTCCGCGAATCCCTCGGCAAAGAACGGCGCGGCACGATTCGACTGCGGGCGCGGCAAGAAAGCGGCCGCGTCCTCATTGAGGTGTCCGACGATGGACGCGGGCTGAACCGAGAAGCCATCCTTGCGAAAGCGCGAGCGCTCGGGAATGAAGTCCCCGCCGATGCGCCCGACGCGCAGGTTTGGGCCCTAGTCTTCGCCCCGGGCCTTTCTACGGCAAGCGAGGTCTCCGATATCTCGGGCCGAGGGGTTGGAATGGACATCGTGCTGGCCAACGTCACGCGCCTAGGCGGCCGCGTCGACATCGCTTCGAAAGAAGGGCTCGGAACGACGGTCACGCTTAGCGTTCCCTTGACGCTTGCGATCATCGATGGATTAGCGGTTCGCGCTGATGGACAGACCTATGTGATTCCGCTGGAAACCATCGTGGAATCCTTTTCGCTCGGTGAGCGCTCCGTGCATACCATCGGCTCTGCGCATCGGGTCGTCGAATTCCGCGGCCGGCAAGTACCGCTCGTTTCAATCACTGGAATGTCCGAAGCGGCAACTGCGCATCGCCCTATCGCAGTAGTCGTGGAGAGCGAAGGCGCCATCGCTGCACTATGCGTTGACGAACTCGAAGGCCAATACCAGGTTGTCGTAAAGAGCCTCGAAGCCAACTTCCGACGCGTGCCCGGGTTGATCGGTGCCACCGTCATGGGAAGCGGCGAGGTTGCGTTTATCCTCGACGTTCCCGCTGTCGTCGCATCGTAGCGACGATCCGTTGCGCGATGAGTTCCAAGGGTACGATTTCGCATGCGGCTCCGAGATCGATCGCCGCTTTCGGCATGCCGAACACCATCGAGGATTCCTCATCTTGGGCCACCGTATGAGCGCCGGCCCGACGTAACGCGAGCAGCCCCTTTGCGCCATCGGCTCCCATGCCCGTGAGTAGTATGCCGACCGCATCAGAACTCGCGACCTTGGCAGCCGACTCAAAAAGAACGTCCACGGATGGGCGATGGCGGTTGACTCGCGGCCCCTCATCCAGGACGGCACGGTATTCGCCGGGACGCCCGGCGACGCGCAGGTGCATATCCCCCGGAGCAATGTATGCATGTCCGGGAAGCAGCGCATCGAGATTCGCCGCTTCGTGAACTCTCAGCGCGCTCGATCTATCCATTCGCTCGGCGAACGACCTCGTGAACAGCTTGGGCATGTGCTGCGTAACGACGACGGGCGAGAGCGTCGCGGGTAACGCGGCGAGGATCGTTCGCAAAGCCTCGGCTCCGCCGGTCGATGCACCGATCAAGATAAGGCCGTTGCGGGACTCCCCGGCGGGCGTCCGCATGCGCGCGCGCCTAGCCGCTTGTACCTTTTCGTAAAGAAGATCGGCGAAGGCACCAAAATCCGAGGGGTTCGATACGATCGGTTTCAATACGAAATCCACCGCGCCCAATTCGAGCGCGCGCAGCGTGAGTTCGGTACTCGCCACGGTCGGCGAGGAGAGCATGATCACCGGTAGCGGGCGAACCTGCATAATCTGTTCCAGGAAGGTAAGCCCGTCCATTCCCGGCATATCGATGTCGAGCGTCATCACATCCGGCACCAACATTTCGATTGCCTCACGTGCTTGCTCGGCATCGGCCGCCTCTCCCACAACCGCTATCCCCGGCATTGCCGTGATGACCGCACGAAGAACGCTACGCATGATCGACGAATCGTCGACGATGAGCAAACGCGTGATAGGGGTCACGAGAAAATATCCACGTCGCCATAGATCGTCTGGCGTGAGAGCTTTTCCATATATTCGACATCACGGGCCGACACCGTGTCGTTCGTGACCGTACGCAGGTATTTAACGTGCACGACGCCGGTGCGCGGAAAAAAGTAGATCTTCCTGGGCACGTCGCCCAAGAGATCCTCCGATGCGAGACGGATTTTCTCCACCTTCAAGTACTCCCGAACGAATACGGCGTTATCTACCCCGATGTTGAGTTGAGTGAATGCTTTCACGACCGCCGCACCGCCGAAAACTTTGGCCTCGAGATTTTCTCTGCGGCACCCGTGTTTGATAAGTTCGTTGATAACCAGTTCCATCGCGTAGGATCCGTAGCGCATGCCCAGTGTATGCCCGATCTTGACGCCGTCTTGGCTGCGAATGGCGGGCAGCATAAAATGGTTCATGCCACCCTTGCCGCTAGTGACGTCGCGGATGCACGCCGCAATGCACGATCCAAGCACGGTCACGATGGCGACGTCTTCATCCGTAACGTAATACTGTCCGGGCGTAAGCTTGACCGTATCGGTCTTGAAATACGTATCGAAATAACGATTCGGAAGCAGGGGGTTGTCGTTCACAGGGTCAGGCCGTGCTTGTGCGTTCGTAGGTTGTACGGCCGACTGGTTTGAGGCTTTCGTTAAATCCGCTGATGAGTTCGGAATGCCCGGTAAAGAGCAAGCCCCCCGGCCGCAGCAGCCCCACCATTCGCCCGATCACGTCGCGCTGCGTGGGCTTATCGAAATAGATAAGCACATTCCGGCAAAAAATCACGTCTAGATCTCCGTTTAACGGCCACGCATTGGAACGAAGATTTGTTTCGCGAAACACGACCAGACTGCGCACCTCTGGGCGAACGCGAACGAAGCCTTCGTTCGGCCCGCTCCCCCGAAGAAAAAATGCATGGAGGCGCTCCTGGGTCAGATCCTTGCAGCGATCCAAGGCATAGACGCCTGCCTCGCCTTGCGCCAAGACCTCGGTATTGATATCCGTGGCAAGAACGTTGCACGGCGGCTCCAGCGTCCGTAGCGATTCACATGCCGTCATCACGATGGAGTATGGTTCTTCGCCGGTAGACGCGGCGGAGCACCAGATTCTCATCGGCCGCTTAGCCTTGCGCAAAAATGCATCCAGCATCACGAAATGCGTGGGTTCCCGAAAAAACGCGGTCAGGTTCGTCGTCAGCGCGTTGACGAATGCCACGCGTTCGCACTCGTCGCTACCGATTACATCGAGATATTCGTGAAACGACTCGATCTTAAGAGCGCGAAGCCGTCGCGAGAGGCGGTTGTACACCATCTCGCGCTTGACATCCCCTAGAGCGATCCCCGCCAATTCGCGGATAAGGGCGCGAACTCGGCGGAAATCGCTCTCGGTGAAGCCGTACGATTCTAGAATGTTTTCCAATCGGCATCAGCTTGAGTTTTTGCACCGCGCCTTACGGGCGCTCCCCGTCCGTTCTTCGCCGGCTTCGCCAGTGCCAGCGCCGGTGTTGCCGGCGCACCGGCGAGCGGAAGCACCCCATCGACACGGAAGGTTCCAACCGTTATTGCGAGCGAGCGAGCCTGCTCTTCGAGCGAAACCGCGGCAGCAGCGGCTTCTTCTACAACGGCGGCATTCTGCTGTGTGATCTGATCCATCTGCATGACCGCCTTGTTCACTTGTTCGATGCCGCTACTCTGTTCCAGCGACGCCTGCGCGATGTCGCCGATCAATTCGGTAACGCGCTTCACCGAATCGACGATTTCCTTCATCGTCGTGCCGGCCTGTTGCACCAGACGCGTGCCGCCTTCGACTTTTTCAACCGATCCCCCGATAAGCGTCTTGATCTCTTTGGCGGCTGCAGCACTGCGTTGTGCGAGGTTGCGCACCTCCCCGGCCACGACCGCGAAGCCGCGCCCCTGTTCCCCTGCCCGTGCGGCTTCTACCGCGGCATTCAGAGCCAGGATATTGGTTTGGAACGCGATGCCGTCGATGACGCTGATGATCTCGACGATCTTGCGCGAACTGTCGTTGATCGCGCTCATCGTGACAACGACCTGTTCGACCACGTCGCCGCCCTTGATCGCCACGTCGCGCGCCCCCAGGCCGAGCTGGTTGGCTTGCCGCGCATTCTCCGCACTTTGACGCACGGTAGCGGTGAGCTCTTCCATGCTGGAAGCGGTTTCTTCCAGACTGGAGGCCTGTTCTTCCGTGCGCTGTGAGAGATCGGCGTTGCCGGCGGCGATCTCTTCGGCAGCACTCTTTACGGCGTCGACCGCCGTCTTGATTTGCTGGATCAGCATCTGCAAGCTGCTCGACGTCGCGTTTGCGTCGTCTTTCAATTGCCCAAACATACCGCCGTAGTCGGCCTCGATACGCTCCGTGAGATCGCCGCGCGAAAATGCGGCCAAGACGCGCATGACGTCGCCTAGTCCCATCTCGCAGATATCGATCAACGTATTGATCGATGCGGCGAGTGCGTGGAAGAAGCCATCTTTGCCGGCTAGGATAATGCGCTGCGAGAAGTCGCCGCCGGAAGCCGCCGAAACGATGTCGCCGACCTCCTTTTCGACCTGTACCTCCGCGGTACGATCGACCCATTCTACAACGGCGCCGTGGCGTGCGCCCTTCTCGTCCATAATGGCATTAGCGGACAATACAAAGGTACGCCCGCCGATCGTGACCTCGGAACGGTGTGTGTCCGTAATGCTGCCCAAGATGCGCCTCTGATGCGCGGGCACCTTGTGGAATTCGTCGATACTCGTACCGAGGAGACGCTCGACGTGCATGTTGGGGAGATCTTTTTGGATGTCTTTCTCCGCCACACGGAACATATCGAGAATCGCCTTATTCATATAGACGATCTTCATATTTTCGTCGGCTAACATCGTATTCGTCGAAACGTTATCGAGCGCCGTCTTGATCCGTAACATCTCCGCTTTGCGACGTTCCTCCTCGGCCTGCTCCTTCAGATCCGCGGTACAGTCGTACCATTCGACCACCGTACCGATGCGATCGCCGCTATCGCTAAAGACCGCATTTGCCGCTAGATCGAAAAAGCGGCTGCCGATGCTTATACGCGCTTTATACGCATCGCCGCGCATCGATGAGAGAATGTCTCTCTGATGCTGCGCTCGCTTGTGGAAATCATCGATACACGTGCCCAGTAGCGCCTTCGGATCGAAATGCGGAAGGTCTTTGCGAATGTCGACAAGGGCTTCTTCGAACATCTTCTGAACCGCGCGGTTCAGAAATACGATGCGGAAATCATTGTCGGCGATCATGATGTTCGTCGACACGTTATCGACCGCGCAAAGCAGGCGGGCACTTTCCGCACTCAGACGCTGCTGCTCGCCTTCAAAAAGAAGAGCCGCAGTACAGTCGTCCCATTCAACCACCGTGCCTATGCGCTCGCCGGCATCGCTATAGACAGCGTTTGCCGAAAGATCGAAAGAACGCCCGCCGATCGCAATACGCGATTTGTACGAGTCCTTCTGAAGGGCCGACAGAATGCGGCGCTGGTGCGCGGGATCGCGGTGGAACTCGTCGATGCAGCGACCGCTCAGACTTGTCGGGTCGAAGCCCGGAATCTGCTTGCGGATGTCTGCTGCCGCGTTCTGGAACATGTTCTCTATCGACCGGTTCATGTACACGATCCGAAACTCGTTGTCTGCGATCATGATGTTGGTCGAAACATTCTGCAGCGCGCATTGGAGCCGTAAAAATTCGTCTTCTTGTTTGTTGCGCTGTTCGCGCAAACCGGCTTGCAAGGAGTGGAGCCCCTCTACGATCTCGCGCAGAGGATCGCCTCCGTCGGAGGGCAGCGAGACGTCGTAATTGCCGCCGGCTATACGGGTGAGAGCGGCTGAAATGTCGGCGCAACGCCGCGCGACTTGTCCGTTCAAATCGATAAGGATTGGCATTGGTAAAACCTCCTTGTCAAGCGCTCGCGGCCGTTTCGACGAGTTCCATGTCCTCGCTGGACATGAGCTTCTCGATATCGACCAGAATCAGCATGCGTTCTTCAACCGAAGCTATGCCCAGGATGTACTGGATGTCGACGTGCGTTCCCATATGCGGAACGGGTTTGATCTGGGTATGCGCGAGCATGATGACGTCGGAGACGGCATCGACGACGATACCCATGGTTTTGCCGCAAACATTGATGATGATTGCAACGGTGAACTGATCGTATTCAACCGTCGAAAGCCGGAACTTGATCCGAAGGTCGACGATCGGGACGATGATTCCGCGTAAATCGATGACCCCGAGAATAAACTCCGGCGTGTTTGCGATCTTCGTCACTAGCTCGAACCCACGGATCTCCTGGACGCGTAGGATATCGATGCCGTATTCTTCCGCGCCAAGCCGGAAGCTCAAAAACTCGCTACGCTCGCCTTGGTCTATATCGCCGAGCCGGCCGTCGACCGGTTGCGCCATGGAACCTCCCGTATCAAGACAGGTGAAGTCGCGGGTTCAAAGAAACGCTTCCGACTAAGGTAGTCGTAGGCGCGATACGGTCGGGTAACGGAGTAAACGCCTTTCGCTCGCTTGGGTAACGGCCGAGTTACGACTCTTGAACTTCGGGGTGTTTGAACGCATTTTTTGAAACACTATATACGAAGTTACAAAGACAATGCACGAGCGCCTCATTTCTCGCCTGGGTCTTTCTCACCCTAAATTCCTTGAGATTTGCGCCCCCGCTGGCTATGGCAAGAGTACGCTGCTCGCTAGCGCCCGCGCCGCCAATCCCGGCGTACTCATCGACTGCCTGCGGGTCCACGATACACAGGACTTTCTTCGATGCTGGCACGCGGCGCTGAACGATCGGGCCGAATCCTCTCTCACGATCTATATCGACCACCTGGACGCTCTCGATACCGACGTATGGCCGCACCTCCGCGATCTGTTCCGTAAGACTTACGATCGCGTTTCGTTTGCGCTCGCCTCGCGCCGCGGACTCCCATTCGAACTCTCCGACGTCGCTCCACCGCATCAAATCGTACGCATTCGCAGAGAAGACCTTCGCCTGACTCGGGCCGATATCGAAAGGCTTTTTTCTGCCGTATCGCTACCCGGGGACACCCTTGAGCGGATCGTAGAGGCAGCGGCCGGTTGGCCCGTTGCGGCACTTCTGCTGCTGCGTCTGGCTAAGGAGGATAGCCTTCGAGAGGTCCTCGATGCGTGGGGGCACCAAGCATTCGGAGACCTGCGCTCCTATATTCGTGGAGAGGTTGTTCAAGGACTGAGCGCGCCGGCTAAAGCCTGCTTGGATACCTGCGCATACCTGCCTGAGGCACGATTATACGAGATCGCTTGCGTCGCGGGCGAAGCGGCGGCTGGAGCCATGGGCGAGTTGATCGAGGCAACCGGCCTAGCGGTGAGCGATGAAGGGATTCTACGCTTGCATCCGATGTTGCGCGAGGCGGTGGCTCGGCCGTCACCTCAGGACATAAGGCGTAGCCACGTGTTCGAGGCGATCGTCGCGGAAAACGCGTTTCGCAAAGAATACCTGCGCGCGGCCGCTCTTGCCTTAGAGTCCGGCAATCCCGAAAGGGCCGCTGAAATGCTGGAGGCCCATGCCAGGGCTGACAAGCCGCTCAATGTTCCCGAATTCGGCGCACTTTTGGCTAGATTGCCGTTCGAAGCGGTGATGCGGCAACCGCGTATTTGGAGTTTGCGCGTCGCCTGCCTCGGCTATGTGGCCTCTGATCTCGAACTCGAAATGCGATTGCGCACCGAGTGGGAGCTTAAGGTCGTCGAGCCGACACACGCGCGCAACCTGCAGATCGCCCTCGGCATTCTCAACGTGCGCTTCGGCTGGCTTTCGAGCGGCGATCAACTGTTGCGCGCGGCGCCTTCGAACTGTGCCTCATGCAGCGACTGGGGGATCGGCTGCGCGGTCATTTGTTCGAGCCGGGCGGTAATCGACGCCCGTTACGGCCGCTTTAGCGAGGCCGAAGGACATTGGAAACGCGTCGCGCTCTGCAGCTCGCCGCGCGGCGAGCGCCGGGCACGCGGGGATCGGTTCGAAATCGATGCATATCGGATCTTCTCGACCGCACGCTGGCGCGAGGACGCACGCGAACTCATCGGTGCCCTGCGCGCGCTCGAAACGGAGGCGTGCGAGGCGACCTTCCTTGCGGCGCTGCGTAGCTTTGCATGGTACTCGTGGCTCTGCGACGATGCTGCCGCAATGGAAGAGGGCCTCCGGATTTGCGAGCCCGCCTCATATCTGGCCCAGGATGCCCTGCCTCTGGCCAACGATGCCCTGCCGCTCCCGATTCCGGCGATGGGCGCAGACCCCCGTTCCCGCACGATCACGGCGATCATAGTGGCGATTGCCGCACCGACCCAGACCGAGTGCTTGGCGCGCACCGAGCGAGCGAGATACCTAGCGCTGAGCATCGAGGAGCCGCTGCTGCGGTTGCTTCCTGCGGTCATCCTACGCCTTGCGGACGAAGAGCGAGGGCGGCAAGCTCTGGCGGAATCCCTCGCCGACGACGGGGCCTATTACCCATCGGCGCTGGCGGACGATGCCCGTATGCTTGCGCACAAGCAGTACGACGAACGCAAGCTAACGGTCTTGGGTCCATTCGTTGCCAAATGTATGCGTACGGACTGGTATCGCGAAAAGCATCGTACCTTCGTTGAATTACTGACCGGAACGATCCGTTATGGCGATCGCACGATAAAGGTTACGGAACGCGTACTCGACCTGGTGGCATCATTGGCCCTGCATCAACGTCCGATGAGTCGCCACCAACTCACCGACGCCCTTTGGGGCGATCTCGACGAGTTCGCTGCATTTAACGCGCTAAAGACCTGCATATATCGCGCGCGACAACAGCTCGGCGGCGCTCATTGCATCATATCCGAGCGCGGGTCATGTACGCTCGGCCCATCCGTGGTGGTGGACGTTATCGAAATGGAAGCCTACTGCCAGCAGCTCTCCGAGCGAACAACCCTGAGCGAAGCCGAGTGCAACCAGCTCGAAGCGTTTTCAAATACGCTCGAACGCGCGCTATCCGGGGCACTTTCCCGTTGGGATTGGTTTTCCCGGTTCGAGCCGCGCCTCAATCAGCTCCACCATCGCGTGGTCGTTCTGCTTGCCGAGGACGCGAGGCATCGGAATGACACGCCGGCGATCGTGCGCCGGGCAGAGAGTTTATTGCAGGTGGATGCATGCAACGAACGCGCGTACGAGCTGATCATCAGCGCTCTATTGGCGGCGGGCAACCGCGTCGAAGCCTATCGGGAATTACAGCGATACCGTCAGGCAATAGCCGGCGACCAGGGCATCGAGCCGAGCGAAAATCTCACTCGCCTACTTGCCGAAGGTTGATGGCCGGCACGAGAACGAGCTCGTCGAGCGAACTATTCGATTGGATACCGGCTTCCGCCATGGCATTTCGGTAGGCCGCGTAGGCGCCGCCGGCAGCCGAGATATCTCCGCTTCTTTTCATGGCCGTGATAACGAGTGCGTAGGCGCGTTCGTCGTACGGATCGAGCTCGAACATCATCGTCGCATATTTGCGCGCAAGGCCGTAGCGGCCGTTCTCGACGGCATGAACCCCGAGCACATTGACGATTCTGCGCTGCAGATGGGCATAGTATCTGCGCCGGCGACGGGTTATGCGTTCGGAGAGTAGCGCAGCGGCAGCGCTCAGGCGCCGGACGAGGCCGTCGTCGATCCCATTTTTCCCCTCGGCGAGTAGTAACGCGTCTAAGAGCGGTGCTATATCGACGATCGTTTCGGACGATAGCGAGTATCCGCTTCCATCGGACTGAATCAGAGGTGCGTCGCCGAGTTGAGCACGCAGGCGATGAACGGCCGCCTTAAGTGCGTTGCTCGCCTTGGCATCGGAGAGCGTCGGCCAGAGCATGCGCTTTAGCTCTGACGAACTCACCGAACGCGCGTTCAAGGCCAGCGTAAAGAGCAGATCGCGCGCACGCTCCGACAGACGCATTTGGCGCGTACCAAGCCAGACGCGCTGAGAAAGCAGATCGGCGACGATGCGGTTACCCGTATAGGCGGCAAGCCGGAGCTCAATTGGCGCTAGCATCCGGAGTTTTCCGGATTTCGCGCACAGAACGTGCAGATCTTCGCGTAGGAGCGGCGCCTCTATCGTTTCTGCCAGCGTGAGTGACTCGCGCAGAAGCGCTCCATCGAGATCCTTACCCAGCAACACCAGAGCGACCCTGCAGAGAATGCGCGCCAGCGGGTCTAGAGAAGCATCGGACTGGGTGAGTCCGTATTGGGCAATGGCGCAGGCCTGCTCCGGGCTGCACGCTCGGCCCGCGATCATCAGGGCAGCGATCGCTCGCCATTGCGGCGTAAGCCGGCCGTGCAGCGCTTCGGTGTTTCCGTTTTTGACTGCGCTGCAAAATGCCGTAAACGGATCGTGCCGATATGCCAACGTGGCGGACTCAAGGTCGCGCATGAGACGATCGACGTCCTCGTCATGGCCGCGAAGCCATGCTTCGAAGATCATCTGCGCACGGATGCGCGACGAAAGACGTCGATCGCCCATCTGCCGAGTTCTAGCGAGTGCTTTAGAGAACACCTCGTCGATGGCGAATCCGTTGCCATTTAAGCGCAGATGCGAGCCCAGCGCATCGACCGCGAGTACCGCGTCAAGCGCCAGCTCCGGAGCACGCGCGCAAAGGCGTTCGTAAGCATCGTGATCGAAGCGCCCAAAAAGCATGCCGCCATACCACAAATCGAGCGCCCCGGCGTAAACGCTTCCTGGGGCATTCGCTCGCATCCACCCTACGCACGCGTCCAAATGGGCTCGATCACCCGCATCAAAGGCCAAGATCGCGTTAGCAAACGTTAGCTCCACGGCATAATCGTCACGCCGTACGCTCAGTAAACGCCCTTCTGCCAGCAAGTCGCCCGCGTCAACCGCAAAGCGCCGGTTGGGCAGCGTCGCGCACCACAATCGCGGATACTTAACCAATGCAGCGTTGCCCACGTCCGCCAGCAACTCCATCTCCGGCGTACACTTAAGAGTAAGAGTCCCGAACTCCACGCGATCCAGGCAACGCTCAACGGCTTTCCAATCGCTCACAGCAATATATGCTCGCACTGCGGCCAGCCAATCCTTCGCCGCTTCGTACGAGGCTCCGATCGATCGCGTCAGTTCATCGGCACGCTGAGCGTAACGTGTAGACAGCGCCCGGGCAAGCCACGGGTGCGCGCGCAATGTTCCGCGTACGGGATCGTGGATCAGCAGAGGAACCCGCTGTTGCAGTTCATCGGCAATGGCATACGCACGATCGGGCACAGCCATATGGAGGTCGGCAATCGTGATGATATTCATGCGAGTGAGGATCAGAATGGCATCGAGCAACTCTGCGTCAAGACCGTACATGATGTCCCCAACGAGCTTTTCTTGCATCTCCCGAAGTGGTGCGTCGGGGAGATTTCGCGAGCGCTCGCCACGCATTGCGGCTTCTGCCAGGGTCAACATCGAGGGCCAGCGCATCGTCTTTCTTGCAATATCGGCTACGCTGTCGATTGAAATGTTGTAGTGCCCGAAGATTTGGCGGATTTCATCGTCATTGAAGCGCAATCGGTCAACCCCGATGGTCAACAATTCATTGGGCGGCACGATGCGCGCACAATCGATGGGAAGTGGTGGTCGCGAGCAGAGTACGACGGTACAGCGCGGATTGCGTTCACGAAGAAACGCCGTGAGCGCCGCCCTGAGTTCGGGATATCTCAAGTGCTCGACATTTTCGAAGATAAGTACCGAACGGGCCGACAGACGCCCAAACATTTGAAGAGCCAAAGTCCAGATGGCACGCCCATCATCCCCTTCGCGCGTAAGCGTAACGCCGCTCCTAGCAAGAAGCGGCGATCGAAAAGGCTCGATTTCATTTAGGGCCACGAGCACGTTCATGGCGAACTGTTTCACCGTAGTCACGCCGGCGCAATCGCACGTACCATGTGCTATGAAACACTCGGCAATTTGGCGCGCGACGATGCTCTTGCCGAATCCGCCCGGTGCCACTAATGCGATCACGCGCGCGGACGTTTTATCAACCGCGCGAATCACCGCATTCCGCTTAATGGTTCTTCGCATATTTTCCGGACGGTTCCGCAGTGTAGGGATATTTTATGGCATTACGCTTCAAGAACGGGGCGATTATGAATCACCGCTCACATTTCCTTGAGTGGTGAGAGCTCACAAGCCTCAACCTTAATTAGCAAGCTAACATACCGGAGCTCCCTTTATGGATCGAGCCGTTCCTCCGATTGGGCGCTTTAGCTCCCGGGTATCTATCGCTCGAAAGCGAGGGATTTCATGAACCGCGATACAACGCCGGAACCGCCCAATCCAAACGCCGTCGAGCTCGATAAAGAGCTCGAAAACGCCATGGCCGTCTATTCAGATACCGACATGGACCCCAATCGGGACGACCAAAAAGACGTCCATCACGGCGCCGAAAGCGAGAAGTAGCAAACCCAAAACACGCCCGACACTAAGCGCTCGCTTGGTGATTGTGAGCTACTCTGACCAGACGTCCGGTAGTTTATTCTTCATAGTTAGCTTATGCAAGTATGCCAAAGTCCGGATTCTCGAGCGAATACGTCCATTGCGCCGCGATTAGTCGCCGCATCGCTGTTCGCACTTCTTCTTTGCGGGACGATGGCTGTTGCCAGTGCCGCAGATTTCGGAAGCCCGCCTTCGGGCGAAGTTCCGATCCTCTATAACGATCACACGGTCTATGCGAAGCCCGACATCCTCAAGCAGAGTCGCGTGCTCGCGGCTCTTGTAAAAGACGGACAGATCTACGTACCGCTGCGCGATATGTTCGAGCAGATGGGCGCCACCGTCACCGCCTCGGCCGACGGAAAGACCATTACCGCAGCCAAAGAGGGCGTCAGCGTATCGGTGACGCTGGGCCGAGACATCGTCGTTATCAACGGCGAATCGCGTCCGCTCGACGTGCCGCCGATGCTCTATCACGGCGTGCTGCTCGTGCCGGTTCGCGTACTCTCCGAAGCGCTGGGCGCCTACGTGCAGTGGGTACCGGATAAACGGTTGGTCGTCGTTCGTTACATTCCGCCGACGCCGATGCCGACGGCTACGCCGACAGCCGAGCCGACCGTAGCACCAACGGCAACACCCGTGCCGGTCGTCGTGCCGACGCCGTCGTACAATGGGTTCGTTGAAGCTGCAATCTGGGCACCTAAGAGCTACAACGAGTTCTCGGCCGGTCAGTACTGTAATGAGTCATACTTTGCTAGCGCCGTGTATGCCCCGCAGAATTCGAAATTCGCCGCGAAAGTCGATTTCCGTCAATACTCGTACGTGACGAGCAGCAATATCACCGACGCCTACGGCAACCAATATACGCAGTTCGCCACGATCGACGGCGGCACGGCGGTCACGCCGGTGTTCCTAGGACGTCAGAATTCGATCGATGCACGGTTGGAGTACCAAATCGCCTCGCCGCGTGTATACGTTGGTGTCGGCTACATTCGCACGTCGAACAACTACGGCTACCCGCAACTCAACGGCGTCGGCTTCGGCGTTGAGAAACTTCCCGATCTGCGGCCGGGTGTCAGCGTGTACGGTTCGGCCTTCTACTATCCCACCGCGAGCGGGAACTACACCGTCACCAGTCCGGGCAGTTCCAACTTAGGCACGTCGTACCGGCAGCAGTACAGCATCACGAAATACGATGTAGGCCTCGCGCTCGTCATGAAACATTCCCCGCTCTATCTGTACGGCGGATTCGCCGCCGATCAATACGCAGTAAAACAACACGCACCCATCGGTCAGACGCATAACGGTCCGTATATCGGCCTCGGCGTGAAGCTCTAAGCGGTCGAAAGGACTATTACATGCAAAAGACCCCTCGTCTCTTGAACGCCCGTCGACTCACGGCTTTGGTGGCGTTGGCCTTCCTCGCCTCGTGCAGCGGCAGCGGATGCGGCAATTGCACCGTACCGGCCTTTAACGCCACGCCGCTCCCAGGCACTACGCCCACACCGACACCGGGCATCACGCCGACACCGGCCCCCACCCCCACCCCCACCCCCACCCCAACCCCAACCCCAACCCCAACCCCTACGGCTCCGCCGGCAACGCTTTCTTGCAACCAGGGCGCCGCCTCGATCCCGCTTGGGCCGGCCCTGGCCCCATTCGCGTTGCTTGCCGGTTCCACGATCACCAACGTCGGCAACACCTTGGTGACCTACGCGCCGGGCGCGACATACGGCAGCTTTAACGACGATCTGATCGGCGTTTCACCGGGAACTGCGGTCACCGGATTCTATCCTCCGGGCACCGTAACCGATGGTCCCAACGCCATCTATGCGGCCGGCTACAATACGAACGCCGCCGTGCCGCTGGCGGCCGAAAATGCGCTGACCACGGCATATAACACCGCCGCCGGGAAGCCCGCCACCGCTACGGTCGCGGGAGATCTCTCGCAGGCCAGCTCGCCCGGATTCCCGACCGGCACGCTCCCGGCCGGAGTCTACAAATCGACGTCCTCGCTCTCCATCGCCGCCGGAAACCTCACCTTGGATGGCGGCGGAAATCCCCAGAGCGTGTTCATCTTCCAGATGGGATCGACGCTCACTACCACCCTGAACGGCGGCATCAGTGGGAACGTGTTGCTCATCAACCAGGCGAGCCCGTGTAACATCTATTGGCAGGTCGGAAGCTCGGCGACGCTGGGCGGCGCGACCTTCTACGGCAACGTGCTCGCGTTTTCATCGGTCACCATCAACGCCACAAACTTCACCGGCCGTGCTTTGGCGGGCGGCCCGACGCTGGGAGACGGCGCCGTCTCCATACCGATCATCGCCGGTTCGCTTATCACCAATCCCGGCGGCCAATAATCGGTCACCAGCACGGACCAAGGGCCGCCTTTCCAGCGGCCTCACTAGCAAAGACGGCCCAGAGACGAACTCTCTGGGCCGTCTTTGCTAGTATGTAGAAGCTATATGCCGTCAACCCTAGAAAGGCATCCATTCATGATCGTCAACCAAGAACAACCCTTCGATTCCAAAACCTTTCTCGGTGCGGTGGGCGACGGACGCACGATCCAGAAGTATCGTAAAAACAGCACCATTTTCGCCCAGGGAGACCCGGCGGATGCGGTTTTTTACATACAACGCGGCGAAGTAAAACTTGCGGTCGTATCCCCGCGCGGCAAAGAAGCCGTTATTGCCATCCTGAACGAGGGGTTTTTCTTCGGCGAGGGATGCCTAGCGGGTCAAACGGTTCGCATGGCATCGGCACTAACGCTAACGGATTGCTCCATCGTTCGCGTCGCAAAAGCCGTGATGGTGAACGTTCTGCACGCCGAGCAGGAGTTCTCCGAGACGTTTATTACGCATCTTCTGACGCGCAGCATCCGCATCGAAGAAGATCTGGTGGATCAGCTCTTCAATTCGAGCGAGAAGCGCCTTGCCCGCGTCCTGCTCTTGCTCGCCAACTTCGGGAAAGAATCGCGCCCCGAGGAAGTGATCCCCAATATCAGCCAAGAGACGCTCGCCGAGATGATCGGCACGACGCGTTCTCGCGTCAGTTTCTTCCTCAACAAATTCCGCAAGCTCGGCTTTATCGAATACAACGGCGTCATCCGCGTCCATACCTCGCTCCTGAACGTCATCCTCCACGACTGATCGTCCGTCACAGCGACGCGCGGAGAAACGTAAGAAGGCTTATGAAGGCAGCCTTGATCCTCGCACTCGTGATGACCGTAACGGCAGGCGTCGCCCCGTCGGGCGATGCGAGCGCGATAAGCGCATCGCAGGATGGATATCTCGCGACGCTTCGACTTTCTACGCATGCGATCGGCACCATACCTGCCGACACGATACTGCGAGGTCGCGCTCCGAGCGCGGCCGAGAAACCGCCCACACCGGGAGCCGACTCCGTCTACTTTTTCACGATTGAATCCGAGAGCCGCGCGGTTCCCTTCGACGCAGGCTCGCGACTCGACGTGCGGTGCCCGTTCCGACTCGATTCGTCGTTGCGATACACCCTCACGATCGCGCGCAGCGATCCGTACGTCGGCCCGATCGTCGGAACCACGAGCGATCACGTGCTGCACTTTACCTTGCCGGCGTTCACCGTTCCACCGGGAACCGAGGTTCAGGGCGAAATCGACGGCTATAGCCCCTAGCGTGAAACGCAGCACGATCGCGGGCGCAATCACGTGGATTCTCGCGGAACTCATCATGGTCGTTTGGGATCCACACCGTTCGTGGATCGGTCCCGCGATGCTGGGCTACGTGCTGCTGCTGTGGCTCGTCGTCGCAGCGATCGTCCCTGAGGATAAGGCCGCCGAGCAATCCACGCTCGCAGCATCCGCGACCGGAGCACGCTTGTGGCTTCGCTACGGCATCGTCCTGGCAACCCTCTTCGCCGTCTTCATGGTGTACTCGGTGTGGTACGGCGGATACGTCCGCTTGCCGCGGCTGGGCGGGGTCTTGCGCGGCTACAACGCATTCTTCGGGCTCACGTTCGGGCAACCGCTATTCAATTTCACGCTATATGCCGTGCTGCCGGGAACTCTGTTATTCGCCCTGGGCATGCATCGCAATGAGGTGGGGTTAACGCGACCGGCGCCATACACGTGGAGGGCCGCTCTTCCTTGCCTCGCGTTGCCGGCGATTTTCATCGCGCTGGCTCTTTACCGTGGCACCCTTAGCCTCGGCTTTCTCGTTACGCTCGCCGTTCGCAACTTCTTCAGCAACGGATTCAGCGAGGAATTCCTCATTTGCGGGATGACGCTCTCGCATCTTCGCGCGTGTATGCGGACGCCGTGGGCGCTCTTCGCTCAGGCCGTCATCTTCTCGCTTCTTCACTATGGCGCGGTCAGCCGGCAGGAGCACGGTAACGCGATCATGATCGTCGCAAACGTTATCGCGGAGAATTTCCCAATGGCGTTTGCCCTGGGTCTGGTCGCGCTACGCACGCGCAGCCTCGCGCTGCCGACAGTGCTCCGCATCTCGTTCGACATGATGGGGAACTTTGTGGGCCTCTAAGCGAGCGCTAAGGAATTGCGCGTCGCCCGCCGGCGACGCGCAATTCGGGCCGGTTTCGCTCCAGGAGCCTGTCCTAGGCGAGTTTATTCAGGGTGTTTCCAACCAACGGCTCGTCGCCGTCTTGGATGCCCGTTTGGGCTTCCTTTTGCGCTTCGAGTTGCGAGGCGACGAGGGTCGGTACTGCTTTTGCGGGCGGGATTGCCGGCGACGCGTTGACGTTAGGGACGTTCACGGTAGCTATCGCTCCTTTTATGTTGAAGGGTTCACGTACGTCATCGGTTGGCTCGAGCAGCAAATCGAGGCAGCTGCGCCGATCTTTACGGGAACGCGCAAAACGCCGTGTGGTACGGTAACCCAGGACATTCTTTCCGCATCGAGCTGCCCGCGCAGATCGGGATCCTCGTGAAAGTCCGCTTCCGGCAGGGAACCGTCGCGGCGAACCCGGAACGTGCCGGACCTAGCTCCGTCGATCGGACGTACCCGCCGGAAAGCATCGTTCATTGCATACACGCCCATTGCTTGCCGTAGCGCTTGCGCTTCTTTTCCTGGCCTCGTGCGCGCGCCCGGCGACGCTCACCGATACGCTGATCATCGACCAACAGCGCGAGCCGATGTCGCTCAACGCCGCGCTCGAAAACGGCGCATCTTCGACCGAACTCGGACTCTTGCTCTTCAACTACCTCGTGAAGTTCAACGATCGCGGGCGACTGGTCGGCGACATCGCCACGACGGTACCGACGCTGGCAAACGGCGGCATCAGCAGCGACGGTAAAACCATCACCTATCATCTGCGCGCCGGCGTGCGCTTTGCCGACGGCATCCCGCTCACCGCGCGGGATTGCGTTTACTCGATCGATGCGATCCTCAACCCCGCCAACAACGTGCAGAGCCGCTACGGCTACGATCGCATCGCCCGCGCCGACGCCCCGAGCGCCACCACGCTGGTGTTGCATCTGCGCGAGCCGTTCGCGCCGCTCATCACGCTCGTCCTCGCGCCGCAGGGCTATCCGATTTTGCCCGCGCACCTGCTCGCGTCAAAACCGAACTTTAACCACATCGCCTTCGACGACGCTCCCATCGGCGGCGGCCCGTACGTCGTTGCCCATTGGTACCATGGCGACCGCATAGAGCTCACGGCGAATCCCCACTACTTCCGCGGCGTGCCCTCCATCAAACACGTCACGATTCGCTTCGTCTCCGATTCCAGTACCGCGGTGAACCAGCTCCACACGGGCGAAGCGAACGGCCTGTTCAACGACCTCGACATGGGCAACGTGCCGTTGATCGCCGCGATTCCGCAGATGCGCCTTCTGCGCACGCCGGTCAATGCCGTCGGCTCGCTCATCTACAACACGCAAGATCCGATCACCGGCGACCCGCGCGTGCGACGCGCCCTGACGCAGGCGATCGATATCCCCTCGCTCATCGCGAAGGCGTATCGCGGCGCGGTCGATGCGACCGACGCCGGACGCGGGCTCTTCGAATGGGCCTACGATCCCCGCGCGCCGCTTACCGCGCCGTACGATCCGGCAGCGGCCCGCGCGCTGATGCGCTCCGCCGGATGGCGTACGGGCAGCGGCGGCATCCGCACCAAAAACGGCAAGCGGCTCACCGTGCTCATGCTGATCCAAGCCAATACGCCGGGCGATGAAATCATCGGCAGCGCCATACAGCAGGCGGAGCGCGCCATCGGGGTAGACCTCTCGCTCAAAGCGTACGAGGTGACGCAGTTCGCCGCTCCCGCCCAGAGCGGCGGCCCCATCTACGGCGGCAAGTTCCAAATGGCGCTCTATCCGTTCGTCAACGGCGACGATCCCGACGTCACCGACCAGTTCGGCTGCGCCAACATTCCGCCGAACGGCTACAACAAGCCACGCTATTGCGATCCGGCGCTCGATGCGCTCATGAAAGCCGCGCGCACCACCTACGATCCCGCTCGCCGTCTCGCGCTCTACGCCCGCATCCAAGAACGTCTATCGCGCGCGCTGCCGATGGTCTTGCTCTATCAACGCCGCGAGATCGATGCATTCTCCAGCCGCATTCACGGGCCAACCGGCTCGGTGAGCAGCGTCCTATGGAACGCCGGATCCTGGACGATGTCGCGGTAGCTCGTTCCCGACGCCGCCGATGCCGGCGTTATCCAATACGTTAATGAAGGCCCCGTTCGCTCTACGCATTGGACAATGCGTAGAGTGCCCCTAACCGCCTATGATGATCCGCACACCTACACCAAATCCAGGCGAGGGGCTTTTATGGTTTTACTTGCTGATCTCAACCCATATCTCGAAGCACCCAAATGGTTGAACTCGGGCGATACGGCGTGGCAATTGACGGCCGCCACGTTCGTCGGGTTGCAGAGCATCCCGGGACTGGCGATTCTCTATGCCGGTCTGGTCAAGAAGAAATGGGCGCTGAACTCCGCGCTCATGGTTTTCTACGCGTTCGCTTCCGTGTTGATCGTGTGGTCGCTCGTGGGTTACAACATGAGCTTCGGCAACCCGATGAAACTTGGCCCCGGCATTCTCTCTGCCTTCCTGGGCATGCCCGGACCGGCGCTCTCGGCGACGTCGGAGCTCGCACAAGCAACCATACCGCTCGCCGCGGGTGCTATGCCCGAACTGCATTTCTCCGGCGCGGTGATGGTCTTCTTTCAATTCGTCTTTGCGGCGATTACACCGATCTTGATTGCGGGCTCGGTGCTGGGGCGCATGAACTTCAAGGCGTGGATGATCTTCGTTCCGGTGTGGAGCGTAATCGTCTACTCCATCGGCGCGTTTTCGATGTGGGGCGGCGGGTGGCTCGCGCAACTCGGTGCTGTCGACTATTCGGGAGGCTACGTCATTCACTTGGCTGCCGGCGTTTCGGGATTCGTCGCGGCTGCCGTGGTTGGGCCTCGTCTGCTCGCAGATCAGCGTGATTTCCAGCCGAACAACCTCATCATGGCGTTTGCCGGAGCCGGCATCCTGTGGCTCGGATGGAACGGCTTCAACGGCGGCGATCCGTTCTTTGCGAACTCGGACGCCGGGGCTGCCGTGCTCAATACCAACATCGCGACGGCGACGGCACTCTTAGTGTGGCTCGTCGCGGATATGTTCGCGACCGGCAAGCCGAACGCGGTTTCGATGATCAACGGCATGATCGCCGGCCTCGTCGCGATCACGCCGGCCGCCGGTTTCGTGAACGGCTACGGCGCCATTGCCGTCGGCGCGGCGACGATCATTCCATGGCTCACGCTCAATTATCTCAGCCGCTGGTCCGTGATGAAAAAGGTCGACGATACGTTCTCCGTGCTGCACACGCACGGCGTCGCCGGCCTAGTGGGCGGCCTCATGGCCGGTATAGTGGCCGATCCGAAGATGCTCGAGTACTTTGCTAACAAAGCCGTCAAGGGCTCCTCGGACGTCTCGGTGACCGGCTGGTACTATGGAAACTTCGCGCAGTTCGTGCATCAAGCCGAAGCGGCAGCCTTCATCATCGTGCTCAATATCGTGGGCACGTATGTGTTGCTCAAACTGATCTCTCTCGTCGTGCCGCTGCGCGCGACCGAAGATCATATGGAAGCCGGCGATCTCGCGATCCACGGCGTCGACCCCATCCCGGGCTTCGGGACCTCGGGCGGACCGGTGAACTCGCACGCATGAAACAGGGACATACGCTACAAGCCCTCTTGATTGCCGCGACGATCGCCGCAATCGGCCTCACCGGAAACCAGGAGGCGTCCGCGCAGACGCCTCCTGCGACCGCCACCCCTGCGGCCTCGGCCTCTCCAATGCCGGCGCCCACTCCGTTCGCTTCCGGAACTATTGGCGGAGTGCTCTATCTCTACGGCATCCAAAGCTACGCACCGAACGCAACCGGCGCGCTCGACACGGCCACCGGCGCAGACCGGCAGGGGCGTGACGACACGAGCGACATGCTCGTCAATGCCGCCTATACGTCGGGGCTTTTCAAGGCCTCTATCACCGGGGGCGGATATAGCTTCCCGACCATCGGGCAAGCCATCAATCCGACATTCCAAGCCTGTACGGGAAACGCGTGCGTCAACACCAACGCATACTCGGCCGTGCCCCTCGCGTCGATCGCCTACACCTCCAAAGATCAGCACCTTACCGTGATCGCCGGTAAGCTCGGGACGATGCTGGGAGCCGAGGGAATCTTCACGTATCAGAACGTGAACGTCCAGCGCGGCCTTGCATGGGCGCTCGAACCGGTCATCAGTCGCGGCGTCCACGTCGGATATACCAACGGACCGTGGAGCGTTGCGCTCGAGGATAACGACGGGTACTACTCCGGCTCGCACCGCGCGATCGAATACTCGTTCGGCTGGGCTCCATCGAGCACAACGTCGCTCACCTTCGCCGGCATCAATCCCGGCGGAAACACGCCCGGCAATCCGACGGCCGGCATCGCAAACAAGAGCGAGTACAACCTGATGTACGCGCACACGGCCGGGAAGTGGCAGTTCTCGCCGTACGTGCTCTGGGTAACCTCGCCGTCATCCGCGGCGCTCGGATATGCGACGTCGGAATCTGCCTGGGCGGCATCGCTACTCGGTTCGTACACCTTCTCATCCCAGTATTCGCTCGGATTCCGCATCGAAAACGTTTCGAATAGGAGCAGTACAAGCGATGCGGGCCTCAACGCGGACCTGATCGGATACGGGCCCGGAAGCGGAGCGACGACCTTTACGCTCACGCCCACATACAAATTCGCAACCTACGGGATAGCGCGGATCGAGTTCTCACACGTCGGGTTGCGCAACGCTCTTCCGGGCGTCGCCTTCGGTCCGGCGGGCACGGCAACCACGCAGAATCGCATCGGCATCGAACTCGGCGTTATGCGGTAGCCGCGCGAGTGCGATCGATTTCGGTCAATATCCGCCGCAAGGGTTGACGGGACTGGTACGCGGTGGTATGGTACCCGAAATGTTCGCCCACAATCTCGTTCTCGTCGTCGTCATTCTTATTAGCCGCTCCGCAACGGATCGGTATGGGTTGGCTACTGCGTAGAGAACGAAACTCAAGTGCAGAAGAGCCCCCGCCGATCCGGCGGGGGCTCTTCTTTTTTTGGAGACCACCATGGAACGAAGACGTACCGGAGCCGATCTGGTCGTGGATATTCTCGAAAGCGAAGGGATAGAAACCGTTTTCGGATATCCGGGGGGCGCGATCATGCCCTTGCACGACGCCCTCTTTGGGCATCGCGTGCGGCACGTTCTCGTGCGTCACGAAGCGGCGGCCGCGTTCGCCGCGAGCGCCTATGCTCGCACGACCGGAAAGGTCGGCGTCTGCGTCGCCACCTCGGGCCCGGGAGCAACGAACCTCGTCACGGGAATCGCCGACGCGATGCTCGACAACGTGCCCATCGTCGCGATCACCGGCCAGGTCAAGAGCACGTTGATGGGCACCGACGCCTTTCAGGAGATCGACATCGCTTCGATCACGCATTGCGTTACCAAGCGCAACGTCGTCGTCCGCTCGGTCGACGAACTGGAGAACGCGCTGCAGCGCGCATTCCGCCTCGCCCGCGGCCCGCGGCCGGGCCCCGTTCTCGTCGATATCCCCTCCGACGTTCTCAAGGCCTTCCGCTCCGAAGACGCCCCTGCGCCGGAGATCCTCGCCGCCGCGCCCCACCCGAAGGCGAGTACGCGTTCGATCGATGAGACGATCGACGCCCTTCTGAGAGCCCAGCGCCCCGTCGTCATCGTCGGCGGCGGCGCGCGATGGTCGCGCGCAACCGCAGAATACCGCGCGTTCATGGCGCTTTTGGGCGCCCCTCACGTCGCAACGCTCCACGGCCTCGGCTGCGCCGACCCCGCCGACGCATCCTTTCTCGGGATGCTCGGCATGCATGGGTGGACCGCCGCGAATCGCGCCGTAGCAAAAGCCGACGTCATCGTCGCGCTGGGCATGCGCTTCGACGACCGCGTCACGGGCAATCCCGCAACATTCGCACCGCGGGCGACGACGATCGTGCACGCCGACATCGATGCGAGCGAGTTCGGCAAGATCGTCACGCCGCACATCACGCTCCACGGCGATTTAAAGCAGACGCTCGGCGCGCTCACCGCGGCGTTGCGACGCGGGGCGATGCCCTCGTTTGCGGCGTGGCGCAGGCGAGCCGCGGCCCTCGGTGGCCCGTTACCGCGCGACCCGTCACCCAACGGACTGCTCGCAACCGATGCGCTCGACGCATTCTTCGCGGCCGTCCCGCGCAACGCGATCGTGGCGACCGACGTGGGCCAGCATCAAATGTGGGCCGCGCAACGCGTCCGGCCATGCGATACCGACGCTTTCGTCACTTCGGGCGGCCTCGGCACGATGGGATTCGGCCTACCGGCGGCGATCGGCGCGGCCTTTGCGCATCCCGGACGACCCGTCTATGCGATCGTCGGCGACGGCGGTTTTCAAATGTCGCTCCCGGAACTTGCGACGATTCGCCGCTACAATCTGCCGGTAAAAATCCTGCTCGTCGATAATCGCAACCTCGGCATGGTGCGCCAATGGCAGCAGCTCTTCTACGGCGAGCGCTACTCCGCAACGAGTCTCTGGGACAATCCCGACTTCTGTGCGATTGCCGCTGCCTACGGTATGCCGGCTTTTCGCTTGAGCGAGGGCGATCCGCTCGCGATCGCGATGGAGCGATTCGTGCGCGCTCCCGGCGCGATGCTGCTCCACGCGGAGTGCTTCCCGCACGAAAACGTCTTCCCGATGATTCCATCGGGAACCGGCGTCGAGCACCTGATCGAGGCGATGCCGACGTGATGCATTCGATCGACACCGTCGACGGGCGCCTCCTAGCACGCATCATCAACCTGACGCACCGTTTCGGCTGTTCGTATACCAACTTGAGCGCTCGCCGCGAAGGCGAACGCTACGCAGCGACCATCGAATTGAGCGGCCCGGTCGACGCTCTACGGCGCCTGGCCTTACAAATTCGCAAACTCACTACCGAACATGAGGAGACCTTCTAATGAAAGCCCTGTACGACCGCGATGCCAGGCATGCCGCAATCCAAAGAAAGCGCGTGGCCGTGATCGGCTACGGCAGTCAAGGGCGCGCTCACGCCCTGAATCTTCGAGACTCGGGAATCGACGTTACGGTCGGACTCCGCGAATACTCCTCATCGAACGAACGCGCGCGACGCGACGGGATGCGCACCGCATCGGTCGAGCAAGCGGTCGGCGAAGCGGATGTGGTGATGATGCTCGTCCCCGACGAGGAGCAGCCCACGCTCTACTTCCGAGCGATCGCCGAGCATCTGCGCGATGGCGCGTACCTCGGGTTCGCGCACGGTTTTTCCATCCACTTCGGCACCATCGTCCCATCTCGCACGAGCAACGTATTCATGGTCGCGCCCAAGGCGCCCGGCCCACTGGTACGCAGCGAGTATGAAGCGGGTCGCGGAGTGCCGTGCCTGATCGCCGTATCGCAGGACCCATCCGGCGACGCACGCGAGATTGCCCTCGCATACGCAAGCGCTATCGGCGGCGGACGCGCCGGCATTCTTGAAACCACCTTCAAAGAAGAAACGGAAACCGATCTGTTCGGCGAACAAGCCGTGCTCTGCGGCGGCCTTTCGGCTCTGGTCAGCACCGGTTTTGAAACGCTGGTCGAGGCCGGTTATGCACCGGAGATGGCGTACTTCGAGTGCCTGCACGAGATGAAGCTGATCGTGGACTTGATGTATGCCGGCGGCATCGAGGGCATGCGCAAGAGAATCAGCAACACCGCGCGTTTCGGCGATTACAGTCGCGGTTCGCGCGTCGTGACGTCCGAAACCAAAGAGGCGATGCGTGCGATCTTGCGCGACATTCAAGACGGCAGCTTCGCGCGCGAGTGGGTCCAGGAGCACGCCGCCGGAAAACCGCGCTTTAACGCATATGCGCAGAAGGCGCGCGCCCACGAAATCGAAGGCGTCGGCGCGGAATTGCGCTCGCTGATGCCGTGGCTGGCCCCCAGCGAGGAGCTCGTGCAAGACGACGAGCTCAAGTTCCGGGTCTGCTGATGACCGATCGTAACAACGGCGCGCTCAATGCGCGTTCCCGCGCGCTCACCCAGGGTGCCTCGCGCGCGGGTGCGCGCGCCATGTTCAAGGCCGTCGGGTTCACCGATGAGGACCTCGGAAAACCGCTGGTCGGTATCGCCAATACCTGGATCGAGACGATGCCGTGCGGCATTCACTTACGCGAACTCGCCGAAGCCGTGAAGGAGGGCGTGCGTGCCGCCGGCGGGACGCCGATGGAGTTCAATACCATTGCGATCAGCGACGGCATCACGATGGGCACCGAAGGGATGAAGGCTTCGCTCGTAAGCCGCGAGGTCATCGCCGACTCGATCGAGCTCTGCGCGCGCGGCTATCAATTCGATGCGATCGTGGCGCTCGCAGGATGCGACAAGACGCTGCCCGGCTCCGCGATGGCGCTCGCGCGACTCAACATTCCTGCGGTGCTGTTGTACGGCGGTTCGACCGCCGCCGGACGGCTCGACGGCAAAGAGATCACGATCGTCGACGTCTACGAGGCGATCGGCGCGCACGCATGCGGCACCATCGATGCGACGCGACTCAAGGCGGTTGAAGATCGCGCGTGCCCCGGCCCCGGGGCGTGCGGCGGACAGTACACGGCCAACACGATGGCCACGACGCTGGAGTATTTGGGCCTCTCGCCGATCGGTAGCTCGTCGCCCGGCGCGACCGATCCGCGCCGCCGCGATTGGGCGTATCGCGCCGGCGAACTCGCCATGGAGTTACTGGCTCGCAATGTGTGCCCGCGAGATCTTCTCACGCGCGATGCATTTGAAAACGCGATCGCCGCGGCTGCAGGAACCGGTGGGTCCACCAACAGCGTCTTACACTTGCTCGCCATCGCGCGCGAGGCCGGCGTTCCGCTCACGATCGACGACTTCGATGAGATCAGCGCGCGCACGCCGATCGTCGCGGATCTGCGCCCCGGCGGCACCTATCTCGCGCTCGACGTGGACGCTGCCGGGGGATCCACGTTGATTGCTCGCCGTCTATTGGACGGGGGCTTGCTGCACGGCGATGCGCGCACGCTGGGCGGCCCAACCCTTCGCGAAGCGGTCGCGACCGCATCCGAAACGCCGGGCCAACGCGTCGTCGCTACGGCGGAACGGCCGTTCAAGCCCCACGGCGGCCTCGCCATCCTGAAGGGGAACCTCGCGCCCGACGGCGCGGTCGTCAAGATCGCAGGAAACGAACGGTTGCTCCATCGCGGGCCGGCGCGCGTTTTCACGCGCGAAGAGGACGCGATGCAAGCCGTCCTGGACGGCGCCATCGTCGCTGGCGACGTGATCGTCATCATCTACGAAGGGCCAAAGGGCGGCCCGGGAATGCGCGAGATGCTCGGCGTCACCGCCGCGATCTTCGGTGCCGGCCTCGGAGAGCACGTCGCGCTCATCACCGACGGACGTTTTAGCGGGGGAACGCACGGGCTCATGATCGGGCACGTCGCGCCGGAAGCTGCGGTCGGCGGCCCCATCGCACTGCTCCGTAACGGCGATACCATCGTCATCGATGTCGCCGCGCGTGAATTGCGCGTTGAAGTACCCGAGGCGGAACTCGCCGCGCGGCTCGCGGCGTGGCGCGCGCCGGCATCGCATTACCCCACCGGGGTCTTCGCGAAATATCGGGCACTCGTCGGCTCCGCCTCCGACGGCGCCGTCACCACCGCGGGTGCCGGCGCATGAGCGTTATGTGGTACGACGGCACGCTACACGACGGCGATGACATTGCGGTGCTCCCATTCACGCATGCCTTGCACTATGGTTCGGGCGTCTTCGAAGGTATTCGCGCTTACGAGACGCGACACGGTACCGCGATCTTTCGCGCGCAAGATCACTTGGAGCGTTTCCACCGGTCGGCAGAAGCCTATGGGCTGAAGATCGCTTACTCGACGCAAGAACTCGAGCATGCGATGTTTGCTACGCTCGAGGCCAATGCGTTCACCCAAGGATATATTCGCCCCCTGGCCTTTTTCGGTGAGAAAGGTATTTCGCTCGCGCCGCGCTACCATTGCCCCACGCACGTGCTGGTCGCGCTCAAACCGCTGAGCGGCTCGCTGATGGGGCCGAGCGTGCGAGTCTGCATCTCGCCTTGGCAAAAGACGCCTTCGCGTTCGATGCCCGCGACGGTCAAAGCATCCGGCCACTACATGAACTCCATCCTCGCGCTCCACGACGCGATCGAACGCGGATTCGATGAAGCGATTCTCCTGAACGATCGAGGCGAAGTGGCCGAAGGAACCGGCGAGAATATCTTCGTGGTCCGCAACGGACGCGTGCGCACCAATGACGCATCAGCCGACGTGCTCGACGGCATCACGCGCGCGACCGTGATCGAATTGGCCCGCGACCGCGGAATCGAAGTCGAAGTCGGCCCGATCGCGGTGCGCGAGCTGCTCGAAGCCGACGAGGTTTTCCTCACCGGCACGGCCGCGGAGGTGACTGCCGTTTCCCAGATCGATCATCGCCGCCTTTCGGATGCGCGTCCGCTTACCGACGAGCTTGCGAGCGCGTATGCCGCAGCGGTGCGCGGCGAGGATCCCCTGCACGAGCAGTGGCTTAGCCTTAGCGGCACGCTGCTTTCAACCTAGCCGATCGAAGCTCGCACGCAGTGCACGAGCCCCTCGCATCGAGCGAGGGGCCTTTTTTTCTTTTCTCTGTACTTACTCGGGAGATAGACCATGAGAGCCATCGAGATCCTCGACACCACGCTGCGCGACGGCGAACAATCACCGGGCGCCGCGATGACGCCGGCCGCGCGACTGCGGATCGCTCGCATGCTCGCGGCGGCGGGAGTCGACACGATCGAGGCCGGCTTCCCCGCGGCCTCTCCGCTCGTTGCGCGCAGCGTCGAGCAGATTGCCACGCACGTTCGCTCGGTCCGCGTGGCCGCGCTCGCGCGCTGCAACGTACGCGACATCGATGCAGCGGCCGACGCGCTCCGCGATGCGCACGCACCGCGCATTCACACCTTTCTTGCCACCTCGCCGATCCATCTCCAGCACAAGTTACGGATTACGCTCGAGCAGGCCCTCGAATGCGTCACCGATGGGGTACGCCACGCGCGCCGGCGATGCGACGACGTCGAGTTCTCCGCCGAGGACGCCACCCGTTCGGACCCGTCTTTTCTCGCTCGCATCTTTTCGGTCGCGATCGCCGCAGGCGCGCGAACGATCAACGTCCCGGACACCGTCGGGTTTGCAACCCCGGCCGACATGAGCGCCCTGGTCGGCTATCTCATCGCCAACGTCGACGGGATCGAGAAGGCAAGCTTGAGCGTCCATACCCACGACGACCTCGGTATGGCCACCGCGAACGCCTTAGCCGCGATTGCGGCCGGAGCGAATCAGGTAGAATGCACGATCAACGGTATCGGCGAGCGCGCCGGAAATTGCGCGCTGGAAGAGATCGTCGTCGCGGTGAGTACCCGGCCCGATGCCTTTGCGTGCGAGATCGGCTTCGAGCTCGGCGCGATTCGCGCGCTTTCGCAAGCTGTAGCGCGAGCGACCGGCATGCGGGTTCAAAAAAATAAGGCTATCGTGGGTGCCAACGCTTTCGCGCACGAATCCGGTATCCATCAGGACGGAATCATCAAGGAGCGCAGCACCTACGAGATCATCGACCCGCGCAGCATCGGCGGTTCGACCGAACTCCCGCTCGGGCGAAATTCGGGACGCAACGCGCTCTTTCACCGAGCCGCGCAACTCGGCCTAGAGTTTGACGATCTCTCGCGAGCGCACTTCGCCCGCGCCTTCGCCGCATTCGCCGAGCGGCGACGCGTCGTTCGAGACGCCGATCTCATCACGCTCGCGCGCGGCGTTACGTCAACGCTCGTTCCGCTGTAATACGGGCCTTCCGTTACGGCCGACGGCGGCCCGGACGGGAGCGCGAGGTCGGCCGGCCCGGAGCTGGATTGACTCAAAGGATTCCCCGGGCAATCGCTAATTGACGTTGATATGGCGCTAAAGCTGGGCACGAGTGCTGACGCGCTCGTCGGGATCGACGAGCTCGGCCTCGTCGTCTACTGGAACGACGGGGCCGCAAAGATGCTCGGGCGCGATGCGCGGCACGCGATCGGCCGCCCCTGCCACGATGTCTTACAGGGGCTTAATCCGGCCGGCGGGCAGTTGTGCGGTCCGAACTGCTCCATACGCGAGAGTTGCAGAAAGCTGCACGCACCCCGCCGGTTCGAGATGGTCGCCCGGGACCAAAACGGCGCGGAATTGTGGCTCGAAGTTACGACGGTGATCGTGTTTGACGGCGACCGCCCCATCACGCTCCACCTCTTATCGGAAAGCGTAGCGGCCCGCCGCCTCACCGGTCTGGTCGAAACGGCTATGCGCCGCACCACCCGTGTGGAACCGCCCGCCCAGGATTTCGCTCTGACCCGGCGCGAGCTCGATGTCCTTGCGATGCTGGCCGAGGGGCTGCGGACGCCGCACATCGCCGAGCGACTCCAGCTTGCCGAAACCACCGTGCGCAGCCACATCCAGAATCTTCTTCTTAAACTCGGCGTCCACTCGCGTGCCGAAGCCATCGTGTTCGGTATCAAAAACGGCCTCGTGCATTTGCATTAGAAAACCACTGCATACGATTCTGGCTGCCGATCCATTGATCCGCTACGATTAATTCGAGCGAACGTTCGATAGAACGAGCTCGAATGGCGGAAACGTGCAGTCATACGATCGTCGTTTTGAAGACATCCTGGATAGCACCGAGGATCTCTTCGCTGAAAAAGGCTTTCACGCCACGAGCATGCGCGATATCGCGCACGCCGCGGACATGAGCATCGCCGGGCTCTACTACTATCTACCCAGCAAGCAGGCGGCACTCTTTTTCGTCTGCACGCGCATTTTCGACCGGCTCGATGCCGCCGCAGACGAGTTGCGCGACATCGCGGATCCCGAGGAGCGGCTCCGCACCTTCGTGCGCACGCACCTAGCCTATATGCTGCGCAACGAGGACGCATACCGGGTGCTGCTCCACGACATGGACGCACTCGACGGCGAGTATGGCGATCGGATGCGGTTACGCAAGCGGCGCTATTTCTCGCTTGCAGCCGATCTCGTAAGCCGGCTGGACGTGAACCCCGCCTTCATCTCCCCACGCATCGCGGCCGGCGCGCTCTTCGGGATGCTGAACTGGGCGCCCACGTGGTATCGGCGCGGCTTGGATGGCGATATCGGCACCGTGGCCGATAATATCCTCGCCCTCTTCCTCGGTGGCATCTCCGCTACCGCGTCCCCGTTGGAGGTGCGTTAGTGAGCGATCGTATCGAATCGCGTATTGAAAACCGCCTCGGGCGCATCTGCTTGCGCGCCGGGACACTCAATATCTTGAACCGAGAGGATCTCGACGAGCTCGCGCGCGCGATCGGCAGTCTCGAAAGCTGCGCGGTCGTCCTTCTCGAAGCGCGGGGCGAACGCGCCTTTTGCGCCGGCGTCGACGTCGCGGAGCACCTCCCCGATCGTGCGCCCGCTATGCTCGAAACGTTCCACGCCACGGCGCGCGCCTTTCGTAACGCCGCGCCCGTCATCGTCTGTGCCGTCAACGGCCCCGCCCTCGGGGGCGGATTCGAACTGATGTTGCTCGCCGATTTGGCCATCTGCTCGACGCGAGCCACGTTTTCGCTTCCCGAAGTGGAGCTGGCGGCGCTCCCTCCGGTCGCATGCGCGCTGCTGCCGCGCCTCGTCGGCGAGCGCCGAGCGCTCGACCTGATCGTGGGCGGCAAACGTCTGGATGCGGCGGCGGCGCTCGAATGGGGCCTGGTCTGCGATATCGTAGAGCCCGCCGCGCTCGCGGAGCGTGCTCAGACGCTCTGCGAGCGGCTCCTTTCGTATTCCCACGACGCACTGCGCGCTTGTAAGCGCGCAACCCGCGCGGGCGATTTGGAGAGCGCGATGCGTACGTACGGCGACGAACTGCTTCCGACCGCCGATGCCGCCGAGGGCATCGCCGCATTTCTTGAAAAGCGCCCGCCACTGTGGGCCCATACCCGTCACTCCATGGAGGCTTCAACATGACCATCGAAACGCCGGAACCGACGCAAACACAGAGCGACGTTCTTTACGAAGTCAACGATCGGGTCGCGACGATCACGTTCAATCGTCCGCACGCCTACAACGCCTATACGACCGATACGCTCGCCCGTCTGCACGAGGCGTTTCGTCGCGCGATGTGGGACGATGAAGTCGGCGTCGTCGTCCTCACGGGTGCCGGCAGAAGCGCCTTTTGCACCGGCGGCGACGTCAAGGAATATGCGGAGTACTATGTCGCGCACCCGGAGCAGTTTCGGAAATACATGGTACGCTTTCAAGATTGCTTGGATGCCATTCGTCAAATGGGCAAACCGACGATCGCCCGGCTCAACGGAATGGCCGTCGGGGGCGGCAACGAATTCAACATGGCTTGCGACCTTGCGGTCGCAGCCGACCACATAACGATCCGTCAGGTCGGCGCGCGTGTCGGCAGCGTCGCCGCCGGCGGCGGAACGCAATGGCTTCCGATCATGGTCGGCGACCGTCGCGCGCGCGAAATGCTGTTTCTGTGCGAACCGATCGGCGCCGCACAAGCGCTCGATTGGGGGCTCGTCAACCGCGTCGTCCCTTACGACGACCTCGACGCGACCGTGCGCGAGATGTCCGACAAGCTCTTAGAGAAATTCCCGGACTGTTTGAGCTACACGCAGTGCCAGGTCAACTACTGGAAAGACCAGGCGTGGTACGCGACCATCGGGCATGCGCGCGAGTGGCTCGCGCTGCATTTTGGACACGAAGAGACGGCCGAGGGCATGCGCGCGTTCGTCGAAAAACGCAAGCCGGATTACGCCGAAGTTCGCCGCCGGAGGCATCCATGAAAGCAGCGGTCTTCTACGGATCGCGCCGGCCGCTCGCGCTCGAGGAGCGCGCGATGCCGGTCGCCGGCTCTGGCGAAATCGTGGTGAAGGTCGCAGCGTGCGGACTCTGCCATACGGACCTTCACTACATCGATCACGACGTCCCCACGTTCGCAACGCCGCCGCTCGTCCTCGGCCACGAAGCCTCGGGCACGATTCACGAGATAGGCCCGAATGTGGCCGATTGGCACCTCGGCGATCGCGTGTTGATTCCCGCCGTGCTCTCCTGCGGCCGGTGCGAAGCGTGCCGCCGCGGGCGTGAAAATATCTGCGAGCACGGCGTGATGCTCGGCAATCACATCGACGGCGCCTACGCCGAATACATACGCGTGCCGTCGAAAGACGTGCTCGCGCTTCCGCCGGACTTACCGCTCGAGGAAGCTTGTCTCATCGCCGACGCGGTCTCTACACCCTATCATGCCGTCGTCAACCGCGGTGAAGTACGACCGGGTCAGCGCGTCGTCGTCTTCGGATGCGGCGGCGTCGGCATTAACGTCGTCCAGGTCGCCGTCGCGGCCGGTGCCGACGTATGGGCCGTCGACGTGAAGCCGCAACGCCTTGCGTACGCGGAACAATTCGGCGCGGCACATCTCATCGACGCTTCCGGTATCCCCGATGTGGCTAAAGCGATTCGGCGGGAAACCGGCGGCGGGGTCGATGTGGCGTTCGAAGCGATCGGCAATCCCGCCACGATTCGTCAGGCACTCGAAAGCCTGCACCGCGGCGGCCGGCTGGTCATCGTCGGTTTCAGCACGCGGCCCGCGGAGCTGCCGGTAGGAAAAATCATGTTCGCCGAGCTCGAGATTCGCGGATCGCTCGGGTGCAGGCCAGTCGACTATCCCCGCATCATCGAGCTTGCTCGTTCGGGAAAGATACGCGTCGCACCGCTGGTAACCGAGCGCGTTTCTCTCGACGAGATCAATCACGGTCTGGATACGCTACGCGAAGGACGCGGTCTACGCACGATCGTCGTCCCGTCTATGTAGAGGGTCGCATATGAATACGCCGGTACTCCAGGAATCTCTGGAAGAACTCGTCGAGCGTTGCACGCTAGCCGTCGAAACGCCCGGTTTCGCCGAGGCGGAGGCGTGGAAACGCGAGGCTCCATGCCGCGCGATCGCCGGTTGTTTCCCGGTATACTCACCGGTCGAACTCTTTCATGCGGCGGGAATGTTACCGGTCGGGCTAGCCGGCGGTGGAAACCGGATGGAAATCGCGCATGCGGATTCGCGGTTTCAGTCCTTCGTCTGCTCGATCGTCAAGAGTACGCTCGAACAGGGCATGACCGGCGCGCTCTCATCCTTCGACGCGCTGATCTTTCACTCTATCTGCGACCCTGCGCGCAATCTTGCCAGCGTCTATGCGCGCAACTTCCCCGATCAAAAAGTCGAGTACATCCACTTTCCCCAGAATCTTGGCACGCCCGAGGCGACGGGGTATTTGGCGCGGGAGTACGAGCGAGTCATGGTGTCGATGTCCGAATTGACCGGTCGACAAGTCTCGTTCGACGATGTGCGCGCAAGCATTTCCACCTACAACCAGGTGCGTTCCGTCATTCGCGATTTGTATGCGATTCGCAGCGATACGCCGCACTTGCTCAAGACGCGGGAGCTTTACCCGCTCGTGCGCTACGGGCACCTGGTGCCGCCCGAACGGCACCTCGAGGTGCTGCTGCGCGCGCGCGAGGGAATCTTGGCGCGCGAGGGACGGCCCAAAGATCGCATCCGGGCTCTCCTCGTCGGCTCGTTTTGCGAGCAACCTCCGCTCGACCTCATCGCCGCCATCGAAGACGCCGGCTGCTACCTCGTGGACGACGACTTCCTCCAGGGGCGCCGGTGGTTCACCCGTGATGTCGACGCCGAAGCGGACGACCCATACTACGCGCTCGCCGACGCCTACGTCGACCGGAGCGTTCCCTGTGCAGTCAAACACGATATTCGCACCTCGAAAGCCGATGCGCTGGTCGAGCGCGCGCGAGTTCATCGCGCCGACGCCGTCATCGTACTCTGCGCGAAGTTCTGCGAACCGGCGCTCTTCGAATATCCGCTCTATCGCAAAGCGCTCCAAGCCGCAGCGCTTCCCCACATCTCTCTTGAGTTCGAAGAAAAGATGTGGGTTTTCGATCGTATCAAGACGGAGATCGAAACCTTCGTCGAGTCGCTGCTATTCAGCTAGGAGGCACGCGTCATGGCAGATCTTCAGTACCAAGGGCATCTGCACAATCTGCAAAAAGAATTGATGGCAGAGTATTATGCCGACCTGACCGCGTCGGCCGAAGGCAGCGGTGTGCCGGCGGCCTACCTCCTCATCGGCGGAAACCCGGTCGAGTTACTGCGCGCCTTCGATATCCTTCCCGTCTTTCCCGAAGTCAATGCCTTGCAGTTGGCCGTGCGCAAACAGTCGTTGCCGCATATCCAGGCCGCGGAATTCATGGGCTACTCATCGGACAACTGCGCGTACGTGAAGGCCGACATCGGCATGTATTTCGCCGGCCGCAAGACGCCCTTCGCAACGATCCCGGAACCGACGTTGCTACTCTGCAACTACGTCGGCTGTAACGTCTATTTAGATTGGTTCGGGCATCTCTCGGAATACACGGGACGTCCGGCTTTCCAACTGGACATCCCGTTCATACGGACGCAATCCGGCACGCCGTCGCGTGACGACATCATCTACGTTCTCCGCCAGCTCGAGCGTTTGGTAGAACTCTGCGAAGAGATCACCGGCAAGCGGCTCGATCAGGATCGGCTGCGTGAATCGGTGCGTCTGTCATCGGAAACCGGCGCCCTTTGGTCCAAGATCAAGCACCTCACGAAGCAGGCTCCCGCACCCTACGACGCCTACTTCGATTCGGTCACGATGATGGCGCCGTTATATTGCTTGCGCGGCACGCCGCAGGGGCTCCGCTTCTTTGAGACGGCGTATGCGGAACTCGCCGAAAAAGCTGCGGCCGGCGTCGGGCCGCTCGAAACCGAACGTTTCCGGTACGTCATCGAAGGGCCGCCTCCGTGGCCCCACCTGCGAACCTTCCGGGATATGTTCTCACGCTGGAACGCGGTTGCGGTCGCTTCGACGTACTCTACGGTCGGTGGACTCTGGGAGTTCGGCTTCGTTCACGATCCCGATCACCCGATGGAGTCGATCGCACGGCACCTGCTCGAATGGAATCTCACCAATCGCAACTTCCTCCAGCGCTATGCGCAAATCGAGCGCTACCTCGAGGAATGGAACGCCTCCGCCCTGGTCATTCACTCGGTGAAGAGCTGCCGCTTGTTCTCAGCGGGCCAAGGCGACATGCGCGAGTACTTCACCAAACGCGGCATCCCAACGCTTCTCGTCGAGTCGGATCTCGAGGACCCGCGCTATTTCTCCGAAGCGCAGATGCGCAATCGCATCGACGCCTTTTTCGAATCGGTGGGGCACCGCACCGCGGTGCAAGGAGCCAGCTCATGAGGTACTTTTCCGGGGTCGATGTCGGCTCTACACAAACAAAATGTGTCATCATCGACGAGCAGCGCGACATCGTCGCTCGCGCGTTGATCGAAACCGGGGCGAACATCATCCGCGCAGGCGACCGAGGTTTCGCCGCCGCGCTCGATGCCGCGACGATCCCGCGCGAGAGCGTCGCCTGCGTGGTCGGTACCGGTTACGGCCGGTTCAAAGTCTCTTTCGGCGATCTTCAGATCACGGAAATCACCTGCCACGCTAAGGGCGCATGCCTGTTGTTTCCCGGAACGACCACGGTCATCGATATGGGCGGCCAGGATGCAAAAGCGATCAGCGTCCATGACGGTGAGGTCGCCGATTTCGTCATGAACGATAAATGCGCCGCCGGAACGGGACGCTTTCTGTCCACCGCCGCCGAGGCCCTGGACTTGCAACTCGACGAGATCGGCGAAATATCGCTGCGCGCGCGCAACCCCGTGCGTCTATCCACCGTCTGTACGGTCTTCGTCGAATCCGATATCATGTCGTATGTCGCGCAAGGCAAAAAGATCGAAGATATCTTAGGCGGGATCCATAGCGCAATAGCGGCACGCACGATTGCGCTCGCGCGACGCGTCGGTTTAAAACCGGAATATACGTTTACCGGTGGAGTATCGCGCAACGTCGGTATGGTGCAAATGCTTGAAGAGAAACTCGGCCATCACCTCAACGTCTGCGCGGACTCTCACTACATGGGCGCGATCGGCGCGGCGCTCTTCGCGCGAGAACACGCGCAAGCTGCATTAGCACGATGATCGGAGAGAACGTCATGGATATCATAGCCGGCGTCGATCTCGGCACCAGAAGCACCAAGGTCGTACTGCTCGATCGCAACGGCGACGTTTTGGGAACGAGCGTCATGCGAACGCGCCCGCCGCTTCCCGAACTCGTCGACCGAGCGATCGAGGCGGCTTTGACGAGCGTTGGTGCGAGCCTCGCAAACGTACGATACATTGCCACGACCGGCTTCGGGCGCTCGAGTTATCCGGAACGAGACCTGCAATTGACCGACGTTACCGCAGCCGCATACGGTGCCGTTCGCCTCTTTCCGCAGACGCGCTGTGTCGTCGACATCGGGGCACAAAGCTCGCGAGCGATCGCTATCGAGCCGGGCGGAAGGGTACGTGAGTTCAAATCGAACGATAAGTGCGCCGCGGGAGCCGGTGGCTTTGTCGAACGCGCGGCGCGGTATTTGGAGACAACTCTCGAAGAGGTCGGAAATCTCTCGCTCGCGGCCGACGGCGCCGTCACCATATCGAGTGTCTGCGCCGTACTTGCCGAATCCGAGATCATCAATCACGTGAGCCAGGGAGAGAGCACCGAAAATATCCTGCGCGGCGTGCACAACTCGCTTGCCGAACGAGCCGTCTTACTGCTCAAGCGCGTCGGCATCGAAAGCGCAGTCACGCTGGTCGGCGGCATGGGCCGCCAGGCGGGAATGGTACTCGCGCTCGAAGAGGCCCTCGGGCTGCCGGTGAACGTGGCCCCGGAACCGGAGATAGCGAGTGCCTTCGGTGCCGCGCTCCTCGGTAAGCGGCGCTTTGAAAAGGCGGTGGCCTAATGGCCGCGCTCGATTCGCTTCGTGCCGAACATGCGCTCATTCTAGAGGTCGTAGAAAGCCTAGAAGAACGCACCCATGCATCCGTGGACGGCCGTCTTCCGCACGAGTACGTACGGGCAATGCTGGACTTCATGCGTATCTACGTCGATACCAATCACCATGGCAAAGAGGAGCGCGTGCTCTTCGCACACATGGACGGGGATCCGTTTCTCAAGAGCGTATCGAACGTATTGATCGAAGATCACCGCGAAGGGCGCAGACTCGTTGACGCGATCGAGCGCGCGCTCGTAGAAGGGCGGCCGGTCGCGCGCGAAGTCGAAACGTACGCCGCATTCATTCGCGTCCACATTCATCGCGAGAACGACATGATTTTCGACGTGGCCGAATCCGAACTCGACGCGCGAACGACATCGGCCATGCAATCGGAGTTCCTCGCCATCGAGTCCGAGGTCCTGGGTATCGGCGGCGCGGACCGGCTTCTCGCACCGCTACAAGCTGCGGGGGTCTAACGCTAGATGGACGTGTTTGATATCACTGTAATCGGCGGCGGTCCCACCGGGCTCTTTGCGCTGTTCTACGCGGGGCTGCGGGGGGCGAAAACGAAAATCATCGAGGCCTTGCCGGAACTCGGCGGCCAATTGTATGCACTCTATCCGGAAAAAGACATTTACGATATGCCGGGTATGCCATTCGTTCGCGCGAGCGATCTCGTTGCGGCCTGCGTACAGCAAGCGATGCAATGGCCGCATGACGTTTGCATGGAGGAGCGCGTCACGTCGATCGTGCCGCACAACGGGGGCATCTTTGAACTCGTGAGCGACAAGGGCCGTCATTGGAGCCGTAGCGTCATCCTGTGCTCCGGGATCGGTGCGTTCACCCCACGCAAACTTCCCACCGCAACCGCCGCTCAATTCGAGGGGCGCGGCGTACACTACTATGCGAACGATCTTCAATCGTTCGCTGGAAAGCGCGTGGTGATCGTCGGCGGTGGCGACTCCGCATTGGATTACGCGCTAGCGCTCGAGGGCTGCGCTGCGCACATCCTCTTGCTGCACCGCTCGCAGTTTCGCGCCCACGCGAAGACCGTCGACCGCCTCAGGCAATCGACGATCGAGATCCGGCAGCCCGACTACGAACTACGCGCGGTCCACGGAACGGATGCCGTCGAAGCCATCACCCATGTCGATCGCAAGAGTTCCCAGGAAACGACGGTGCCGTGTGATGCAGTTCTCGCCGCGCTCGGTTTCGTCTCGGATCTCACACAGTTGCAATCCTGGGGTATAGCCACCAGCAACGGCGGCATCACGGTCGATCCCTTCACGATGGAGACGAGCATCAAAGGCATCTATGCGGCCGGCGACATCGTGAGCCATCCCGGCAAGCTCAAACTCATCGCCTGCGGAACGTCCGAAGCCGCGATCGCCGTGAATCAGGCGATCGCGTATCTCGACCCAACCAAGAACGTCACCCCTGTGCACTCGTCCAACCTCACGCTTCCCATCTCGACCAAGCCGTCCTCACTAAATCAGGAGTTCGCCGCCTCGACTCCGCCGGATCGATAGAGTACGAGCGTGTCGGCGACGCACACGGGCTTTGCCGAACCTTCGGCTTCTAGCGTGACGCGCTTCTTCACCAAAAGGCCGCCGTTGACGTCGGTCGCCTGCGTCGTTATGAAACGAGCGCGGATACGGCTTCCGGCTTTTACCGGCGCGGGAAAGCGCACCCGGTCGAGCCCGTAGTTGATGACCGGTCCAACGCCTCGCACGTCGAAATGCTCTTGCCACAACGGTGCGATGAGCGCGAGCACCAAATACCCATGCGCGATGGTCGCGCCATACTCGCCCGTGCGCGCGCGCTCGACGTCGACGTGAATCCACTGCGCGTCACCCGTGCAGGCCGCGAATGCGTCGATGCGTGCCTGATCGACGGCGAGCCACGCGGTTGGAGGGAGATCGACACCGACCAGGGCACGCAATCCGTCGAAGCCGTGAATGATCTGTTGAGACACAAAACCCTCCCGCTAGGAGAACACGATGGCAGCGCGATCGATTATTGAACCGTTTCGCATCAAGAGCATCGAACCCATTCGCATGACGACCCGCGAGGAACGCGAACGCTATCTCGCGGAGGCGGCGTATAACGCATTTCTGCTCCGCGCGGAACACGTGCTCATCGACCTCCTCACCGACAGCGGCACCGGTGCGATGAGCTCCGAGCAGTGGGCCTCGATCATGCGCGGCGACGAATCCTATGCGGGGGCAACGTCGTTCTACCGTTTTGAAGCGGTCATTCACGACGTATTCGGTTTCCGCTATGTGTTGCCGACCCATCAGGGCCGAGCCGCCGAACGCATCCTCTTCAGCACGATGTGCAAACCCGGCGACATCGTTCCCAACAACACGCACTTCGATACGACGCGCGCAAACATCGAACACGTCGGCGCACAAGCAATCGATCTTCCGATTCCGCAGGGCCGCCAGCCCGCCACATTGCATCCCTTCAAGGGCAATATGGATGTCGACGCCCTGGAAGCGCTCGTTGCCGACGTCGGCGCGGTCCGCATTCCGCTCGTGATGCTCACGATCACGAATAACTCCGGTGGCGGCCAGCCCGTCTCGATGGCGAACGTCAAGGCGGTTCACGGTATCTGCCGGCGCCATGGCATTCCGCTCTACATCGACGCATGCCGGTTTGCGGAGAACTGCTGGTTCATTCGCGAGCGCGAAGCCGGCTACGAAGAACGCTCGCCGCGCGAGATCGCCCGCGAACTCTTCGGGTACGCAGACGGCTGCACGATGTCGGCGAAGAAAGACGGCCTCGTCAACATCGGCGGCTTCCTAGCATCCAACGACGAAACCCTCGCGCGGGCCGAGTCCCGTCTGCTCATTCTCACCGAAGGTTTTCCAACGTACGGCGGCCTTGCGGGGCGCGATCTCGAAGCGATGGCGACCGGCCTGCAAGAAGTCTTACACGAAGACTATCTGCGTTACCGCATCGCTTCAACCGGTTACCTGGGCCGCCGTCTCACCGAGATCGGCGTGCCGATCGTTCAGCCGCCCGGCGGCCATGCGATCTACATCGACGCGGCCGCGATGCTTGCGCACGTACCCGCCCGGATGTTTCCCGGGCAAGCGTTGGTCGCCGAGCTCTATCTGGCAGGGGGCATCCGCGCGGTTGAAATAGGGAGCGTGATGTTCGGTACCACCGACCCGCAGACCGGCGAAGAGGCCACCGCACCGATGGAACTCGTTCGATTGGCGATTCCGCGCCGCGTGTATAGCCAAAGCCACATTGACTATGTCTGCGAGGTTGTGGAAGAGATCTTCGCGCAGCGCTCGCAGATCCGGGGGCTGCGCATGGTGTGGCAAGCGCCTCCGCTACGGCACTTCAGCGCGCGCTTCGAACGCTAGCGTACCCCGCACGCGGCGTCGCAAGGCAGGCGTTCTCCTACGTTCCTTTATCGGCTCCGGCATAGAAGATCATCTTGAAAAGCAGTTGCGGGACGGTCGAGAGCGAGTTCGGGTTGCCGTAGGCGAAATACACTTCGGCGTGTCGTAAACGGGTGTGGTAGGCGAACGAGAGATTCGAGCAGACGCCTTCGCAATTACCGCCGCCGTTCGGCACGGGGGGCATACCGACCACGCGGCGCACGCCGACGGCGATCGACGTATGCGGCCCCAGCAAGTATGCGTATCCGATACGCTCGAACCATTGAACGTTATCGTTACCTGCTCCGAAGCGCTGCGCCGTATCGTCGAGTTCCAGCGTTAACGTGCCGCGCATGCCAAGCCGAAGCGTCGAGCTTCGCAGCCACGTGTCGAGGCGCCCGCTTCCGTAGCGGCCCGTATTATACGAAATCGTGGTAGGAGTCGCCGACGCGCCGTGCTGACCGAAGTTTCCGATATTGTTCGTCTGCGACCCGCTGTGATACGTGAACGAGATGCCGTTCTGCGATATTGGAACGACCAGCCCAAGATTATTGGCTTGCAGATAGGCCGAGCCCGTCGTGAGGTTCAGATCCAGTAGCGAGCGCGTTAAGATATCCACATTCAACATGTTATCGCTCTGGTTAATCGCCCCATCGGAGGCATGATAGCGATCCAGGAACCCGCCCAAGCCGATCGCTTTGACGACGGATCGGTTTGCCGGCGTCCACACTTTCTGGCTATAGAGTGCATAGCCGGCGATGCCGGGATGCTGCACGAATCCGTCAACGGGATTGTAATACGCGCCGACTTTACGCATGCTCGCAAAGAACCCGAAATTGGAGCTGGACCACCCGCCGCCCGCGTCGTATCGCTGCGCATCGCTGCCGTCCAGAACGTTGGTTCCCGCGTCGCTACCGTAATTCGCATATACGGACACGTGGCGCAAATCCGAGTAGCTCACTCCGGTGGTCGTAACGACGTCATGTAATCCCGGCAGATCGACGCCCACGCGCTGCGCCCCCACGTTCCAGCGTAGATCGGGCGTGTTGTACGTCATCGCCTCAACTTGATCGTTTCGGGCGTTACCCAGCGCATCGAGAAACGTATATCCGACGGGGCCCTGTTTGCCCTCCATCGCGTAGCCGTCGCGCGGCGTCGGAATAGCCGGGGTATAGAGCTCGTTAATTCCCGGACATGCGTCGCAGCTGAACGGATTGAAATTATTCGATCCCTGCGTGAAGAACGGCCGCACCTCGCTATAGTAGCGAGCGAATGCGGAAGGTGCAATCGACTGCTGGTCGAGTTCGACGTTCGAGTAATCCGGGTGAAACGTAGCGTAGAACGACGACGTCGGCGTAACCGGAATCGAAAGATCCGCCCCCATGCGTGTGGTATCTCCACCTGCCGATGAACCGGCGGCCGAAGCCAGAACGTACGTCGCCAGCCGCGGTTTCGGGCGGGCGGCATCGAGCGCCGGGAGCACCAAGCCTCCGGCCCGAGCTACGTCGTCCGGCGATGTCTGCGTCGCGTTGTAGCTCCACACCGCTTCGTCGCCATCCTGACGAACGTAACGTACGAATTGGATGCGCCAGCGTCTCGAATCCGCGGCCACGCGCATAATCCGCAGCGGAATTTTCATCACGACGGTGTAACCGCCGGCGCGCTCGGCGCCGTACGAGTCCCAGCGGGGGGCATACGCCGAATTCTCAGAGGACGATTGATAGTGCGTGCCTCGGGGCGTTGCCGCGAATTGGTAAAAGTAGCCGTTCGCCCCACCGGGCCACAGATCGACCCACACTTCGTCATCGGTCCCTTGCCCGACGTCGTCGGTGCGCTGGGTCGCGACGATCGGTTCGCTCTGCGTCGCGTCGAAGCGGACGTACAGGTATCGGCCATCGGTGGCCATGTGGACGACCGTCGCCTCACGCATGCGGCGACTGTGCTGCACGTCCCAGGCGAGCGTCGCCCTCGATGTTGCCGGCCACGATCCAGCGGACGATCGGGGATCGAGAGGCGGTGGTGTCGCGACCAGCGGCACGGCGAGGCTTGAGGCCGCCGCGCGCCCGAAGCACACCGCGCCGGCGAGGAGAACGACCGCGAGCGTCCGCCGCACTACAGGATCGCCCCTTGCAAGGCCGACCGCGAATACATCCGTAGCGTGCGCGCATCGACCGGTACGCACGACGGCGCGTTCGCGAAGTGCCCTCCCGAACAGATCAATGCCCCGCGAAAACTCGTCCCCTGCACGCGTGCGCCGGCAAGATCGATGCAGCCGATTCGCTCGTCACCGCGATCGCTCGCCTCGCGCCACCGATCGTTCTGCCAGCACACCACGGCGCCTGCGAAGTCCGCATCGGTCAGATTTGCCCCCACGAAGCTCGCGCCGATCAAATTCACGTCGCGAAAGCGCACCCCTTGGGCGTGTGCGCCGTCGAGACGCGCACCGATGGCCTTCATGCCGTCAAGACGCGCGCCGCCGAGCAACGCACCCGATAGATTGCAGCCGGTCAGCGTAGCCGCACCCAAATCGGCGCCGCGTAGATCGGCCCGGCGCAAGTTGCAGCCCACCAGCTCCGCTCCGCCGAAGCGCGCGTCGCGCAGATTGGTGCCCTCGAAGTTCGTACCGACGTACCGCACGTTGCGAAAATCGGCTCCATGGAGATCGCTGCCTTGGAAACTACATCCGATACAGGCATGCGGGGTCGCGGCTCCGAGCACGAGCAAACAGAGCAGCATCGCGAAATGCTTCATAAGGGGGCTCCTTTGTGAGAAACGGGTTACATGCTAGAGATGCAGGTTGGCGTTACGCATCGAGCTTCCGACGATCGACGCTTTCGATAGGTCTACCCCGCGCAAATCGACTCCGTTGAAGTTGCAGCCGATAAAATGCGTGCCGTCCAAGCGCGCGCCGGTCAACCGCGCATTCGCCAGGTCGACGCCGGTCAGGGAGGCATCCGAAAGGTCGGCATTGCGAAGGTCCGCCGAGGCTAACGTAGCGCCCATGATGTGCAGGTTGCGCAGGTCCATACCCTTGAGATCGACGCGGGAGAAATCGCAACCGGTACACGATGCGAGCATGGCACGCGCTTGCCCGGGGGCCAAACTCTTAGCATCGATGCTGCATCCATCCATGTGCGCTCTTTCGAAGCGCGCTCCCGAGATGTCGGCGCCCCGCAGATTACAACCGTCGAGACGCGCGCCGGCGAACGACACGTTGCGCAGATCCGCCCCTTCGAAATCGGTGCCCATCAAGCTTGCATCGCTAAAGTTTGCTCCCTTCAGCCGCGCGTGCGAGAAGTCGGTTCCGGTAAAACTCTGGCCGTGAAAGTCGGCTCCGGGGTGGCTCGTATGCGAATAATCGCATCCGGTACACCCGCCCTTCGTCGCCGTCCCCACGGAATACGTCATCGACGCCAGCGCCGCCGTGGTAACCTCGGAGACGATCCCCGCAATGTCCCGACCGCCGAACATGGGTACCGCAACGCGAACGGGCCGCACGGTGACGCGCACGGGCGGCACCGCGGCATGGGCGGGAGACGCCTTACGTACGGGCGGGTTGGGCGATGGCTGCGCGGTTGAGTGGGGCATCGCCGCCGATGCTATGCGTACTTCCGGCGTTGCCGTCGGGCTAGCCTTCGCGTGGGCACTAGCATGCGCGGCAGGCTTTGCGTGGGCTTGCATGGCGAGAGCGTGCGGCTGCGGCGCCGAATTCGTATCGACATCGTAGGCATAGCTCGGAGCAACGGTGCGCAGGAGCAGGACGAGTAGCGTCAATCCGACCGTAACCGTCCCCAGTATCGCCGGTGCGATCGAGGAACCGAACGCACGCCCGGCCGTGAGCAACCGCTCGACGCGAATCGAGATATTTTTGCGGGTCATGAATACGCCCGGCGCGGCCAGCGGACGATGCGGACACGCCGTCATCTCTGCCATCTTGGTCAAGCATAGCGCGTAGGGCCGAACGGCGCCGGTCAGTTCCAGGACGCGATCGTCGCACGCGACTTCTCGTTCGATATCGAGTTGGTGCGCGATGAACCACATCGCCGGATTGAAAAAGAGCAGCGCCGACGCGAGCCGTTGCAGCCCGTTCGTCCAATCGTCGGCCCGCAACAGATGCGCGAGCTCGTGCACGAGGATGCGATCGAGGTCTTGCGGATCGAGAGCGCTCACCAGGTGCGACGGGAGTAGAATCATCGCATCGAAGAGCCCCACGGCAACCGGCACGTCGATATCGTCGCACACGCAGATGCGAACGTCGCGCGCGCCCTTCGAGGCTTCCTGCCAGGTGAGTAACGCGTCGCGTCGCTCTACGCCCAGCGGCATGCTCTCGCGTTTGAGGCGCTCCAGGTGCACGAGCGCCGCCGATAATCGTGTCAGCAGCGCGAGCGCGCCCAAGACCCAAACTGCAAACGTCACGGTAGCTGCTAGTTCCGGCAGCGTAATCGAAATCCGTGACGCGGCGGGTGTTGCCGCGAGGGGAGCGCCGGCATCCGCGCGATGCGTCGTACCGCTGAGCGGCAGAACGCCATGCGTAACGGCCTCACTTTGGAATGACGGCCGGCGAGCGATCGTGCTGTGGGCGGCGGCGCCGGGGCGCACCAGAACGTGCGAGAAACTGGTAACGAGGGGGAGCATGAGCAGCGCGAGCAGCGCAACGAGCCAGGCCGCATATCGCGTGCTCGCATTGGCCTTGGCGAACACCCGCAGTACCCCCCATGTGAGCACCGCGATGGCGGCACCTTGCCAGAGGCTATTGATCGCCAGCACCGCGCCGAATCGGGCCGCGGCCTCGTACGCCTGCAAGAATGCGTTCATGGTTGCTCCTCGTAACGCTCGATTAACGAGCGTAGGCGCGCTAACTCCTCATCCGAAGGCCGTTCGCTCTCGATTAAACGTAGCGCTAAAGCCCCACTATTGTTTCCGAAAAACTTGGAAACGACGCCCGAGAGCGCCGACTGCGCCGCGGCTTCGCGCTCGATCGTCGGCGAGTACAGAAAGGCACGGCCTGCGGCCTCGTGACGCACGTGCCCCTTCTTCTCCAGAATGCGTAACGTGGTGAGCACGGTCGTGTACGCAATCGAGGGGTGGATCGCATCGGTGACCTCCGCGACCGAGGCGCGCCCTCGCGTCCATAGGACTTCCATTACGCGCAATTCCGCGTCGGTTAGGACCGTCGATTTCTTCCGTGCCACAGGGCGCCCCCTAACTAACGACTAATTCGTTAGTTGCAGCATAGCACCCGACAAGGAGTTCGTCAACTAATAGTTTAGTTGCTAATCAACGGCGCCTTAAGCGGCCGGTGCGAAGACCACGATCCGGCCGCGCCAGCCGGTCGCAACCGCGGTAAATGCATCGCCGGTCTAGGCTGGTAGATGTTCCACTCTTTGCCGCGCGCTCTCATCGTCATCACATTGGCGCTCCTCTGCTTCGAGATTCCCGCAGTGGGCGCGTCGGCGCAGACGCTCCCGCAGTCGACGCTCGATCGTCAGCAGATCGTGCAACTGCAGAACGAACTCAACAATCCCTCGATCACCCCTTCGCAGCGGCGTGAAATCGAGATGCAGATATCGACCCTGGAGTATCGTATCAACACGCGGCCGCTCATCGTCCCGCCGCCGAACCTCGCGCCCCGGGCATCGCCGACGCCGTTTCCGTACCTCGCAAATCCTGGAGCCGCTATATTGGTAATTCCGCGCGGCGCGACGCCGGCGAACCAGGATGCATGCTCGGAACGTGCGGTACTGACCGCGCGGCTACAGGCGATGGAGCGTAACGCGCCGCTGGACGCCCAACGCGCGTACGCTCGCGAAGCACTCCAGCGCCTCGCCGCCGTCCCCTGCTAGAGCGTTCCCCAATGCTTTGCCGCGTTGCCCTTAGGCGAAACGCGCGCGGTATCGAAACTCCGAAGAAACTCTGCGGGCGGCATCGGACGTGCGAAATAAAATCCTTGCATAGCCGTTACCCCGGCTTCGCGCAGGGCGGCGGCTTGTTCGACCGTTTCCACTCCTTCTGCTACGACCTCCAGCCCCGCGTTCTTGCCCAACGAGGTTGCGCTATCCACGATCGCCCTGTCCATCGCACTCCGTGAATAGTCTTGAACAAACGAACAATCGATCTTGAGAATATCGAAATCGATGTGTTTCAGCCGGCTGAGCGAACTGTAGCCCGTTCCAAAGTCATCGATAGCAATACGCAGCCCCGTATCGCGCAGATCGCTCAACATTTTCGATGTCGCGCGAACGTCCGACATCAATGCGCTTTCGGTAAGCTCGAAAATCAGCTGGGACGGCCGAACCGCGTGATGTGCTATCATGTTCTGCACGTCGGCAAAAAACGCTTTGTCGGTAAGTTGCTTTGCGGAAACGTTCATCGCGATCGGTACGTCTATGTGCAGGCGTTCGCACTCCTTGGCAAGCGCGCAGGTCGCGTTTAGGACGTACGCGCCTATCGGAATGATCAAGCCGGTATTTTCAGCCATCTCGATAAACGATGCCGGGCTCAGTAAGCCGTGAACGGGGGTATTCCAGCGAAGAAGCACCTCCGCCGAAATAATTTGCTCCGTTTGCGCATCGACGATCGGCTGGACGTAGAAGCGCAGTTCCCCGCCTTCGATGCCGAGATGGAGCGCGTGCTCCAGCGCGAGCCGCGAACGCAACCCGGATTCCATGCTCGGTTCAAAATGGCTGACACCGCGTCCGTGGCCTACCGCGTGGTGTGCCGCCAGCGAGGCCTGGCGAATGAGATCCTCGGCTTGGCTATCGGCTGCAGACGACGCTACGCCGATGCGGATTCCGACATGCATGTTACGATAATGATGCTGCATCGGTTTGCGCAGCGCGCTTTCCACGCGAGCGACGAGGTCGCTGAGATCGTACAGACTGGCATATCCGCTCACGACGAACTGTCCGTGCCGCCATTCCCCAACGATCATATGTTCGTCCACTAGATCGCGCAATAAGCCTTCCGCTTGCTCTACGAGCCGATCGCTCGCCGAATACCCGATCGTGTTCGCGACGATATCGAGGCCGTCGAGAAGGACGAACAGCACAAATACGTCGTCCGTGCGCTCCGCCAACAGGTCACCGATGCATCGCTCCATCGCCGTCCGGCTCGTTGGTCGCGATACGGCCTCTTGGCCTGCGAGGTCGTGCAGGCGCGCCTCGGCCTCACGCAGAGCACGCTCTGATTCCTGCAGAAGCCTTTCCATCCGCAAGCGTTCGCTCACGTCCAGAACGATCAGGGCCCGGGCACGGTGCCCGGCATACGTTACTTCCGTAGCGATTGTCTCTACGAAAAGCGCCTCGCCATGGGCAGTGTGATGTTGCACCGGTCCATCCACTGCACCGCGACCTTTCGAGAGCGCAACGCCCCGACGCTTCCGTTTTCGTTCCGCCGGCGGCCTCACGTCGTGCAGCGACATGGACGAGAACTCCTCAGGCGTGTAGCCGTATCGTTCTACCGCAGCGTCGTTCACATCAAGAATCGCGAGCGTTTTAGCGTCGTAGACAAAAACCGGGAGTGGAAGCGAGCACAGTCCCGCGCTAAAGCTATCCTGTGGTGCCTTCATCCAGGGAGACCGCAGGGACGCGAGGCGAGCGGGATTAGCATGTGCGGGCTACGGTCGGCATAGTGATGCATCTTCTTTCGTACAGGCGAGAATTGAGGCGGAGCGTAAAACGTCGATCGCTTGCGCGCTATCTATCGCGGTAGCGAAGGGTCCCAGCCCGCGTCGCGGACCCATGGAATCGTACGCCAGTCGGCATACGTACCATTGCGGATCAACGTGCCGAGCGCCTCGAGCATTTCTTCCTCCGGTGCAGATTTGGAGATGATCCCGGTAATGCCGGTCGTTTGCCCAACCGCTCTGCACCAGGCGGCATGCCATCGAAGCGGCCTTTCCGTCGACGTGTAGAGGCAGATCGCCGCCAGCGGCAGCGACATGCGAATCATCTGAAGTATTTGCATGGGTTCGCCGTAGATGAAATCGATGTCGAAAAATATGAACTGCGGCTGCACTTCTACCAGCGAGCGTAGATCCGGTTCGGGAATCGCGTGCTTGACCTCTAAGCCGCCGCGCTCCAGTATATCCCACAGCGCCGGGACAAAGATGCGCTGTGGTTCGATTAATAATGCTCGCACCCGGCGCCTATTTAGCTCTCTGGGCGCCGGCGCTTTGCGGGGCAACATCATTCAACGCCACCCTCAAAGATGCGCGAACTTTGTCGGCATGCCGCCGCAGATCCCAGTCGATGGTGGGCGTTCCGTTGAGGACGGCACCGTAGAATGACGCCACCCCGACGGCCTTCGTCTCCCCGACCATACGTCGAGCGACCGTGAGATCGGAAACCCCGTCCCGGAGAACCAGCAGCGTCTGATCCGCGTGGCGTAGGATGAGATCCGTCTGGATGCCGCACGAAAGCGCGGGGGCGTCGACGATCACATAGGTATATCGTTTGCGAAGGACTTCCATCGTTGAGGCGACCCCGCTTCCGCTCAAATGTTGTAGCATGGTCCCCGACATCTGCCCCGGCGCCATCACATCGAGCAGGGAGCTTCTGGTGGATTCGACGTATTCGAGGGTTACCGACGGGTCGCGAAGGGTGTCG
>Ga0307373_10000259_pt1 | contig 98629 bp, 99 predicted proteins | sample OX2MG_FD_202534 | JGI IMG/M metagenome (GOLD analysis project Ga0307373, IMG submission 202534) | Soil microbial communities from Risofladan, Vaasa, Finland - OX-2 | ecosystem: Environmental > Terrestrial > Soil > Coastal area > Acid sulfate soil | place: Finland: Risofladan, Vaasa | collected...
CTCTAGCCTCGATTGAGCATGGATAAGATGAGCGAGATCGACTGGGCCGCGCGCTGGCGCACCGTGGTCGAGGACCGCGCCACGCTCGCCGGCACGCATGCAGACCCGGGCTATTGGGACCGTCGCGCCAAGAGCTTCGCACGCTCGACCCACACGCGCAGCGACGAGTTCCTGGCCGTGCTGGAGCCGTTCCTCTCGCCCCACAAGACCGTCATCGACGCCGGCGCCGGGACCGGCCGGCACGTGGTGCCGCTGGCGGCAAGGGTGGAGTGGGTGACCGCGGTCGAGCCGTCGGAGGGGATGCGCGCGATGATCGCGCCGCGCGACAACATGACGATCGTCGCGAGCACGTGGGAGGACGCCGAGGTCGCGCCGGCGGACCTCGTGATCTGCAGCCACGTCCTGTACGGCATCGCAGACCCGGCCCCCTTCATCGCCAAGCTCGACAGGTCTGCGCGCGAGCGCGTCTTCGTGATGTTGCGCGAGACCGACCTCCCCCACCCGGCGCGAATCATCCGCACCAGGTTGGCCGGGCATACCGGCCCGCGGCTGCCTCGCTTCAGCGAACTGTTCATGCTGCTGCTGCAGATGGGAATTGCGGCCGACGTCGCCTTCCTCAGCTATCCGATCACGACCCGCTACACCGACATGGAGGAGGCCCTCGCCGACTGCCGCGCGCTGTACGGCGAGGGATGGGACGAGGCGGCCGGAAGATCGATCCTCGAAGAGGTCCTGCGGCGCGAGCCGGATGGGCTGGTGTTCGACGGCGGAACTGCGCTGTCGGGAGTTGCGCATTGGCAACCCAGAACGGAGACCTGACCATTCGGCCGATGAGGCCGGCCGACCGTGATCGGGTGATCCAGCTGACGCGCGACATCTGGGACGGCCACGACTACCTGCCGCGTGTCTTCGACGAATGGGTCGGCGAGGGCGGAGCGGCTTTCCAGGCAGCCGAATCGGAGGGCGTGGTGGTTGGGCTGCAGCGGTTGCGCCCCTTTGCGCCGGGGCTCATCTGGTACGAGGGTCTGCGCGTGGCCAGCACCCATCGCCGGCAAGGGGTGGCCAGGGAGATGCTCGAGTCGGCCGTCACCGAGGCGAGGGAGCAAGGCTTTCGCGAGATGCGGCTCGGGACCGCCAACCCTGATGCGATCAAGCTGTTCGAATCGGTTGGCTTTCGCCGGATCAGCGACGTGCGCTGGTGGCGCGGCCAGCGGATGGAGGGCGGCGAGTCGGCCCGGATGCCCGAACCCGCCGATGCGGCGAAGCTGTGGCCGGCCGTGGCCGAAAGCCCCGGGCTGGAGCTCTATGGAGGCGTCTCGGCCGACTTCAACGGCGCCCGCGACCTCGGTCCGGAGGAGCTGGCCCGGCTGGCGCAAGAGGGGATGCTGCGAGCGGGCCCCGGCGGCCGCGCGATCGCCGGCCTGCGCGAGCCCTGGGGGGACAACCTCGCGGTCGCGTTCGTCGCCGGCTCGGGCGGCGTGCTGCGCGACCTGCTGATGGCTCTGCGCTACGAGGCCGATGCGGACGGCCTCGACCATGTCACGGTCTCGCTGCCCCGAGGCCACCCCGCCGCGGAGGACCTGCACGCCAGCGGATACGATTTGGCCAATGCCGAGGACAACGCCTACATCTACGGTCTACTTCTCTAATTGAGTCGACGCTATGTGATCCTCGGCAACGGCATCGCCGGCCAGACGTGCGCCGAGGATCTCCGCAAGGCCGACGCCGACGCGACGATCGTCATGATCGCCGCCGAGCGACATCCCCTCTACAACCGCGTCGCGCTGCCCCGATACCTGCGTGGGCAGGTCAGGCGCGAGAAGGTCTTCATGCGGACCGTCGAGGACTACGCCAGGCAGAACCTCGACATCCATTTCGAGACCTGGGCCACCGAGATCGACGCGCGCGCGAAGGTGGTGCGAACCAACCGCGGCCAGGAGTTCGGTTACGACGCTCTCCTGGTGGCGACCGGCGGACGCCCAAAGCCTCCACCGTGGCCCGGCGCCGACCAGGTGTCGGCGTGCATCGGCTTCCAGACCATGGATGACACCGACGCGATCATCGAGAAGGCCGACACTGCGGAGCGCGTGCTCGTCATGGGCGGCAGCTTCATCGGGTACGAGCTCGCGGAAGGAGTCAGCTTTCGGCAGAAGTCAAAGCTCACCTGGATCATGCGCGGGCCATGGTTCCTGCGCTACGTGCTGGACGCCGAGGGTGGCCAGCTCTGCCGGCAGATGGGCGAGGCGCAGGGCGTGGAGTTCATAACCTCGGACGAGGTCCAGAAGTTCAGCCGCAGCAATGGCAGGTTCACCGCCGAGACGGTCAACGGCCGTAAGGTCGAGTTCGACCTCCTGACTTACGGCGTCGGTCTCGATTACTACACCGAGCCGGTGGCAGGCACGGGCGCCGAGCTGAACAAAGGAATCGTCACCGACGCCAAGCTGCGCACCTCCGCACCGGACGTGTATGCGGCCGGGGATGTTGCCGTGTTTTACGACCTGATGGTCCAGCGTCACAACCAGATGGGGACGTGGGACAACGCCGAGGCCCACGGGCGGGTGGCAGCGCGCAACATGGCCGGCGCCGACGAGGATTTCTTCGATGTCCCGACCTACACCACGACCATGTTCGGATCGACGCTGGCGGTGATGGGCGTCACGCCGGACGTGCAGCCGGACCTCGAGTCGGTACGAACGTTCAGCTTCGAGGAGAAGTTCTACCGCAAGCTCTTCTTCAAGGACGACCGGCTGGTCGGCGCGATCATGATCGGGCCCCCCAAGGGGCGCAAGAAGCTGATCGAGATCATGCGAGCGCGCCAGAAGATCGAACGGCCCAAGCAGGAGCTTCTCGACCCCAGCAACCTGAAGGACTAACCCCACCGCCGGGAAACCACCTCCCCGCAGGTGGGCGGCGAGGAGGTGCGTCAACCAGAAGCTTCCCTTCTCGTATGCTTTTCGCCTAGAAGGAATGTCGTTCGCCCACAGCGAATCAGCCGCCGCCGTGCGAAGCGCCCTCGGTGCTGTCCTGCGGCACCGACGAGAGGCCGCGCGGCGCACCCTGACCGAGGTCGCCGGCGAGGCCGGCCTGTCGCCCGCGCACCTCTCCGAGGTCGAGCGCGGGCGCAAAGAGGTGTCAACCGAGCGCCTGCTGTCCGTCGCCCACGCCCTCGGAGTTCCGCCGGCGGACATCTACGCGGACCTGGCCCGCCTTCTCGGGGCCGACTCTGAGCGCCCGGCCTGGCCCGAGGATCCGCCGGTCAAGCTCCGCCTCGCGACCGCTTCGCTGCCGCTCGAGGCGCTGCGCAGCGTCGCCGACTTCAGCGCCTACCTGGCGATGGCCAACCCGCCGCCGAAACCCAAAGGGCGAATCGGCTTCGACCCCCCACGCAGATAGGAGGTTGTTCAATTGATTCCGACGGTGATCACCAACGATGGTCGAGGCGAGCGCGCTTACGACATCTACTCCCGTTTGCTCAAGGATGGAGTGGTCTTCGTGCGCGGGGTGATCGACGATGACTTGGCGGCCACGGTCACAGCGCAGCTCCTGTTCCTGGAGAACGAGGCGCCCGAGCACGACATCCAGCTCTACATCAACAGCCCCGGCGGGTCGTTGACCGCGGCGCTTTCGATCTACGACGCGATGCAGTACGTGGCGCCGAAGGTCGCCACGCTGTGCACCGGTCTGGCCGCCAGCGGCGGCTCGATCCTCCTCGCCGGGGGCGCGTCGGGCATGCGCATGTCACTGCCGCACGCGCAGATCCTCATCCACCAGCCTTTCACCCAGGGCATCCAGGGCCAGGCCACCGACATCCAGATCCACGCCCAGGAGATCCTGCGGCAGCGGGAGCAGATCGCTCGGATATACGCCAAGCACTGCGGACGGCAGCTCGAGGACGTCGAGCGAGCGATGGAACGCGATTTCTTCATGACCCCGGAGCAGGCGAAGGATTGGGGGTTGGTCGACCTTATCGTCGAGAAGAACCCGCACGCGGCAGGCGCCGTCGTTTGAGGGTCATAGTCCTCGGCGGCACTCGGTTCATCGGGCGCGCCATCGTCGACGAGCTCGCGGGCTCGGGTCACGAGGTGCTCGTCGCCCACCGGGGGTTGCTGGAGCCCGACGACATGCCCGAGGTGCGGCACCTGCACGCCGATCGCTCCGAGCTCGGCGAGCACAAGGCCGAGCTCAAGGCGTTCCAGCCCGATGCCGCGATCGACTGCCGCGCCCTGACGCGCGCCGATTCGGAGACCGCGATCGGCGCGCTGCCGGAAGGGATCCGCCTGATCGTGATCTCCAGCGTCGACGTCTACCGGGCTTTCGGCGCGCTCAACGACGACCGCGAAACCGACCCGGTTCCGCTCGACGAGGAATCACCCGTCAGGCCGAGCCGCTATCCCTATCGCGGACGGGCGCCGGGCATGGAGCAGTACGACAAGCTCGACGTCGAGGACGTCTACCTCGCGGCCGGCGCCACGTCGCTCCGGCTGCCGATGGTCTACGGCGAGCACGACTACCAGAAGCGCGAGGAGTTCATCCTGCGGCGCGTCAGGGCTGGGCGACCGCGCATCCCGTTTGGCTCCGGCCAGTGGCTGACGTGCCGCGGATACGTGCGTGACATCGCGCGCGGCGTTCACCTTTCACTGCAAACCCCCGCGGCCATCGGACAGGTGATGAACCTTTGTGAGGACCGCACCTACTCGATGCGGATGTGGTCGAGGATGATCCTCGACGTGGCAGGTTCGAGCGCTGAGCTCGTGCAGGTCCCTGACGATCTTCTCCCCGAGGATCTCAAGCCCACCGGCACGATGCCTCAGCACATCGCGGCCAGCGCTCGCAAGGCACGAGAGATGCTCGGCTGGACGACGTCCGATCCACTCGAATCGCTGCGCACGACGGTGTCGTGGCACCTCGCGAATCCGCCTGAGGACGCGGGCGCGGACTTCGCGCCGGACGACCTGGCGTTGGCCCACGCGGACGGCTGAGAGCACCTCGGTCGATCTGCGCCGGCCTACCCGCCGGGCCGCCGCGCGTAAGCTTCCTCCCACATGACCCGGCGGTACCGGCCTTTCGACCCGTTCGAGCGCGGAGGCCCGTTCGAGGCGGGACGGGAGATTCGCATCCCGCGACCTCCGCGACGGTTCTGGATCGGCGCTGGCCTTTTCGGCGTCGCGATCCTCATCTTCATCTTCTCCAGCCCGATCGTCTGGTTCTTCACCGAGCTCCAGTGGTATGACTCGCTCGGCTACAAGGACGTTTTCACCATCCGACTGGTCCTCGAGACCGTGCTGTTCGTGGGCAGCTTCGCAATCGCGTTCCTGTACCTGGTCGCCAACGTGCTCATCGCGCTCCGGGTGCGTTCCGGCCCTGGCCTGCGCGCGGTGGGGATCAGGAAATCGAGCATCCGCAGCGCCACGGGAGGCATCGGGCTGGTGGGCGCGGCGGTGGTGGCGCTCATCCTCTCGGGCGGGGCGCAGTCCCAGTGGCAAGCGTTGGCGCTCTTCCAGCACGCGTCGCCCACCGGCATCACGGATCCCGTCCTGGGCCAGGACATCTCTTTCTACCTGCTGACCCTGCCCTTCCTGCATTCGGTCGCGAACTGGGCGCTGGGCCTGGGATTCCTGGCCACGCTCTTGACCGTCGCCCTGTACTCCTGGCGGGGCGACACCTTCGCATTCAACTTCAGCCCGGCTGCGATCGCGCACCTGTCGGGCCTGCTCGCTTTCTTCGCGCTCGTGCTGTCGGCATGGATCTGGATCGGCCGCTACGACCTGCTGTACGCACACAACAGCAGCGTGGTGTGGGGCGCGGCCTACACCGACGTGAATGCGCGCCTCCCTCTCTATACATTCCAGGCCGGCGCGGGCATCGTGCTGGCCGGTGCGCTGGCTGTGAATGCGTGGATCCGGCGGTTCTGGCTCCCGGTCGCGGCGGCCGGGATCTGGGTCGCGATGCTGATCATCGGCCAGGCATACCCCGCGATCATCCAGAGCTTCTTCGTGACGCCCAGCGCGCAGACGTACGAGCTGCCCTACATCACTCGCCAACTCGCCGCCACGCGAGCCGCGTACGGCCTCTCCAACGTGAAGGTGAGCAATTTCACAGGCGACCAGCCGCTCACGGCTCAGGATGTCCAGAACGACCAGGTGACGGTCAACAACCTGCGTCTTTGGGACTACGCGCCCCTGATGGACACCTACCAGCAGCAGCAGACGATCCGGACCTACTACACGTTCTTCGACATCGACATCGATCGCTACGTCATCTCCGGCGTCTACAAGCAGCTCGAGATCAGCGCCCGCGAGTTCAACTTCGGCAACCTCCAGGCGTCGGCCCAACAGTGGGTCAACGAGCACCTGGTGTACACACACGGTTACGGCGTGGCCGCCAGCCCCGTCAACGCGGTGGTCGGCGAAGGCCTGCCCGATTACGTGGTTGGCAACATCCCTCCCACCGGTTCTCTCACGGTCACACAGCCGGCAATCTATTTCGGCGAGATGACCAACACCTATGTGCTCGCGCACTCCAACACCAAGGAGTTCGACTATCCCGCTGGCAGCCAGGACGTGTTCACAACTTACACCGGCACGCACGGAGTTCCGATGACTCCGCTCAACAAGGCCCTGTGGTCGCTGAAGCTGGGCGACTTCAACCTCCTCGTGTCAAGCCAGGTGACCAATCAGACGCTGATGCTCTACCGGCGCAACATCGTCGATCGCGCCTCGGAGATGGCGCCGTTCCTCAGCTTCGACCAGGACCCTTACATCGTCGTGGTCAACGGCAAGCTGTACTGGATTCTCGACGCGTACACCACCGGCTCGACCTACCCGTATTCACAAACGCAGACCTTCCAGCCCAATGGCAGCAACCCCACCGACATCAACTACGTCCGCAACTCCGTCAAGGTCGTCATCGACGCGTATGAGGGCACCACCGACTTCTACATCATCGACCCGAAGGACCCGATCATCCGGGCCTATGCGGCCACTTTCCCGAACATGTTCAAGCCGATCTCGAGCATGCCGGCCGGCCTACGGGCGCACCTGCGGGTTCCCGAGGACCTCTTCAACATCCAGGTCCAGACCTACGCCACGTACCACATCACCGACCCGAAGGTCTTCTTCTCCCGCGAGGACGTCTGGGACGTGCCCACGGCCCAGTCGTCGCCCGGCAGCGTCGCCACCCCGGTCCAGCCCTACTACGTCCTTTTCCGCCTGCCGGGTGAGCAGAACCCCGAGTTCCTCCTGATCATGCCCTTCACTCCGCTGGGCAAGCAGAACATGGTCTCGTGGCTGGCGGTCCGAAACGACGGCGCGAACTACGGCCAGTACGTGTCCTACGTCCTGCCCAAGGACAAGGTGATCTTCGGGCCTCAGCAGGTCGCGAACCGGATCAACGAGAACACCCAGATCTCCACCGACTTCACGCTGTTTCACCAGGCCGGCTCGCAGGTTCAGCAGGGCAACCTGCTGGTGGTCCCGATCGGCAACTCATTCCTGTATTTCGAGCCCATCTACTTGAGGGCCAATCAGGCTTCGAGCCTGCCCGAGCTCAAGAAGGTGATCCTGGCGGACCAGACGCAGGTCGTGTACACCGACACGCTGCAGGAGGCGATCGACCAGCTGGTCGGCTCGAACACCGGTCCGCCACCGCCGAATCAGCCTCCGGTCACCATCACTCCGGCGGTGGTCGTGCAGATCACCGACCTCGTGACTCAGGCCAATCAGCACTACAGCGCGGCATACCAGGCGCTCGCGGCGGGCGACCTCGCCACGTTTGCTTCCGAGATGAAGACGGTCGGGCAGCTCCTGACGCAGCTGCAGTCGTTGACGGGCGCCGGCACGGCGCCCGTGGGTGCCTCGCCGTCGCCTCACGCGACGGCGTCCCCGACCCCTTAACCCGTCCGCAGCGGCACGAAAAGGACCGGGAACAGCGATCGATAGGTGACTTTCTCAGCCGCGCGCGTGTACAGGCGCAGGTCCTGCGGCTGGTCCGCGGCTGTTTCGACCGGGATGACCAGGCGGCCCCCGTCGGCCAGCTGGTCGATCAAGGCCGGGGGCACCTCGCGGGCGGCGCACGCAACCAGGATCACAGGGAACGGGGCTGACCGCGCCCAGCCCACGCTGCCGTCGCCGAGCGCGACCTCGACGTTTTCGTAGCCGAGGCGTTTCAAGGTCGCGGCGGCACGTTCTGCCAGCGCAGGCTCGCGCTCGATCGTGATCACCCTACGGCACAGGCGACTGAGCACGGCCCCCTGGTAGCCCGACCCGGCTCCGACTTCCAGTGCGACTTCGTCGGGCTGCGGCGCCGCCGCCTGCGTCATCAGGGCGACGACCAGGGGCTGCGAGATGGTCTGGCCACATTCGATGCCCAGCGCCCGGTCCTCGTAGGCGTGACTTTTGAGCCCGGGCGGCAGGAACTCTTCGCGCGGCACGTCCGCCATCGCCCGCAGCACCCTCTCGTCGGTGACACCGTGAGGCCGCAGTTGCTCGGCGATCATCCTCAGTGCCGGGGTGGCCAATCGATGTTCTCCCGCCCGAGAGTACAATTTCGCCGTTTCCTTGGCGTCGCCCGCTCAGCACTCCGTCCCACAAGAATGGCGCCGTCCGGTAAGGCAGCGCTCGCGCCTGGTCAGGCGTTCAGGCCCCGCTCACTCACGCGTGGCGTTCGCCCACCCGTCCGAGCAGGAGTTCGCGCGCTTCCTCGACTACTACCGCATCCGCTGGGTCTACGAGCCGATGTCGTTTCCCATCGCGTGGGAAGACACGCGCGTGTCGGAGATGTTCACGCCCGACTTCTATCTCCCGGAGCACGACCTGTACATCGAGCTGACGACCATGAAGCAGTCGCTCGTGACGCCCAAGAACAGGAAGCTGAGGATGGTCCGTGAGCTCTATCCGGACATCAATGTGCGCCTGCTCTATCGCAAGGACTACCAGCAGCTCCTGGCGAAGGCCGGATACGGAGCCGTGGAGGTGCAGAATCTTCGCAAGCAGGACATCGCGAGCATCCTGATCTCTCCCACCGAGCTCGATACACGAGTGCGCGCTCTGGGCCGCAAGATCTCACGCGAGTACCGCGGCCAGTCCCTGGTGCTGGTCGGCGTGCTCAAGGGCGTGACCTTCTTCCTGGCCGACCTGGCGCGCCAGATCAAGGTGCCTTTCGTCATCGATTACCTCGACCTTCAGCGCTACGCGGGCGCACAACCACACCAGCGGGTTCGCATTGCGCGGGACATCGACTATCCGATCGAAGGCCGGCACGTGCTCCTGGTGGAGGACGTGGTGAACACCGGCCTCACCCTCGATTACGTCCTCGGTGAGCTGGGCGCGCGAAAGCCCGCCTCCCTGGAGGTGGTGACGCTGCTCGACCGCCCGCTGCGCCGCCTGGTGGAGGTGCCCACCCGCTACGTCGGATTCCAGATCCCCAACGACTACGTAGTCGGCTACGGCCTCGACTACCGCGAGCTCTACCGCAATCTTCCGTTCGTCTGCACGCTCCGGTCGGGCGTCTACGACATCCCCACCGATGTGGCCCCGGCCGCCTCTGCGCCGGAGGCCTGAGCGCGGAAACCACCGGCGCCAGGCTGGCGCGCCTGGTCGATTGGATGGAAGGCCGCGATTTCTCGGAGCTGGTCGAATCGGGGCTCATCGGGCAGGTGGAGGAGATCGTGGTCGACGGCCACCGGCGGCTTCACGAGAGTAGCGGCCGGGCGTGGTCCAGGCCGGCGGCGTACCGCTGGCTTCGCTACGAGGACCCCGCGCCGGTAAGGCGCCTTGCCGACGGGGTGCGAAAGCTGCGGAGCAGGGGCGTGAGGTTCGACGGCGAGGCTGTGGACAAAGCCTGTGTTACGGCGTCCAGGAAGGGCTTTTCGAATTGAGGAGCCGGCTGTGGAGCGCCTGTGGAAAACACATGCCCCAAGCGACCTTCCTGTGTACCCTGAAGTCCCCTATGCGTTTTTCGGTTTCCATCCCGGGTTGCCCCGGACCTTCCACCTACTCGACGTTCGGTATCCTCAGGTTTACCGTACTAAGCCGCTTGGGGCGACGCGAAAGTTAACAGGCGGTGATGAGCGGCGTCAACGTCAAAAAATTTCGGACTGCCAGGCAAAGGTTTGTGGCTTGACACCGCATCGAGGAAACGGTTATCGGGCCACTTTTACAATGATTGGCGAAGGAGTTCCGACATGCGCGAAGTCGTGATCGTAGAGGCGGTTCGAACCCCTATCGGCCGCCGTAACGGGAAGCTCAAGGACGTCCATCCCGTCGTCCTCGGCTCGCTGGTTCTCAAGGAGATCGTCAGGCGCGCGGGCATCGAGCCCGGGCAGGTCGAAGACGTCGTGTTCGGTTGCGTCAGCCAGGCCGGTGAGCAGAGCCTCAACATCGCTCGTAACGCATGGCTCACCGCGGGCTTCCCGGTCACCACGCCCGCCACGACGGTGGACAGGCAGTGCGGCTCGAGCCAGCAGGCGATCCATTTCGCGGCCAACCTCATCCAGTCCGGTGTATGCGACATCACCATCGCGGGCGGCGTGGAGTCGATGAGCCGCGTGCCGATGGGGTCGAACGCGCTGTCGCCCGGAACGCCGTTCCCACCCGAGCTCATGGAGCTCTACGACCTCGTGCCCCAGGGAATCTCCGCCGAGCTGATTGCCCGCAAGTACCACGTGTCGCGGCGAGAGATGGACGAGTTCGGCGTGCAGAGCCATCACCGCGCCTACGAGGCGACCGAGAAGGGCTATTTCAAATCACAGGTGATGCCGGTCGAGGTTTCCGTCGACGGCAACGGTCACCACGAGATGTTCAGCCGCGACGAGGGGATTCGCCCCGGCGCGAGCTACGAGGCGACGTCGGCGCTGCAGCCTGCGTTCAACCCCGAGCACTCGATCACGGCCGGCAACTCGAGCCAGATCTCCGACGGCGCGGCGGCGGTGCTGCTGATGTCGCTCGAGAAGGCCAAGCAGCTTGGCCTCAGGCCGCGTGCGCGCATCCGCGCGCAGGCGGTGGTCGGCACCGACCCCGTGCTCATGCTCGAGGGGCCGATTCCCGGCACCGCGGCGGTGTTGAAGCGGGCCGGACTCGACCTGAAGAGCATCGACCTGTTCGAGGTCAACGAGGCGTTCGCGTCGGTGGTGCTTGCCTGGCAGAAGGAGACCGGCGCGGACATGGACAAGACCAACGTCAACGGCGGTGCGATCGCAGTCGGTCATCCCCTGGGAGCTTCGGGAGCGCTGTTGATGAACCGCCTGCTCTACGAGCTCGAGCGCCGCGACCTTCGATACGGCCTCGAGACCATGTGCTGCGGCGGCGGCATCGGCACCGCGACCATCATCGACCGCGTGGTCGAGTGAACACCTTCGAATCGGTCAAGGACATCCGGCCTCACCTGATCCGCGAGGGGATCATCGCCAGGGCCGTCAACGGAGAGCGGATCACGATGGCGGTCGTCGATCTGGAGCCCGGCGCGCACCTGCCCGAGCACCATCACGAGAACGAGCAGCTGGGCTTCGTCATCTCCGGCGTGATCACCATGCGCATCGGCGGTGAACGGCGCGAGCTGCACGCCGGCGACACCTACTCGATCCGCAGCGACGTGCCTCACGACGCGGTCGCGGGCCCAGACGGGTGCACCGTGGCCGACGTCTTCGCGCCCGTGCGCGCGGACTGGGAGAAGCTGGAGCGAGGAGATCCGTCCAGGCCGAGCTGGCCCTAGCGACGGCGCTTCTTGGGGAGCGGCCGCGAGAGATTCGGCGATGCGACGCAGAAACGCAGCAGCCGCCGCTCCCACCGCGGCCCCGAGCCGGCGATGCCCACCCTGGGCGTGGCGTAGATCCGCCGCCGCGGCGCCTGGTCGTCGACGACGTAGATGGCTGGCGGCCGCAAGGGCAGGCCGTTGACGGCCCGGTCGATCTGCAGGGCCCGGCACACCAACCCGGGCCCGCTGCACTGGTCGACGCCGGGACCCGGCTCCAGGGCTCGCACCAGCACGGCCTGGGGCACGCCTGACTCCCTCGTCACGAAGTTCAAGCAGAAATGCATCCCGTACGTGAAGTAGACGTAGGCATGGCCCGGCAAGCCGTACATCACCTCGTTGCGCGGGCTGCGCCTGCCACCCGAGGAGTGCGCTGCAAGGTCCTCGGGTCCGAGGTACGCCTCGACCTCGACGAGCCTGCCCCACCGAGCTTTCCCATCGACCTCGCGCACGAGCACCTTGCCGAGCACGTCGCGCGCCACCGTGATGGTGTCGCGGTCGAAGAACTCAGGGCCGAGCACGACTCGGGACGGCGGCGCTCCGGTTTCAGACGGTGGCTTCGCCAACCTTCTTCCGGGCCGCCTGCCGGCGACGCTTGTCCACGTACAAGGCCTTGTCTGCGGCCTGATACATCGCCTGCCAGTCCATGCCGGGCCGCCATGCGGCGATCCCGACGCTGAACTCGACGGCAATCGGGAGCTTCGCCGTGCGGTTGAGGTGCTCGAGGGACTGGCGCACCCGTGCGCTCACCTCGCGGGCGTCACGTTCGTCGGCCTCCGGCATCGCGACGCCGAACTCATCGCCTCCGAGGCGGCCGCACGTGTCGCTGGCCCGGACCGCCCGCTGCAGCTCCTGCGCAAGCATGCGAATGGCCTCGTCGCCGACGTGGTGGAGGTAGGAGTCGTTGATCTCCTTCAGGCCGTCGAGGTCGATCATCATCAGGGTCAGCCGGCGCCGATGCCTTTCCGCCGCGGCGACGGCGCGGTCGATGGCGCGCTCGAACTCCGGGCGGTTGGCGAGGCCGGTCAGGTAGTCGGTGCGTGCTTCCCGGGTGTGCTGACGCGCACGATCCAGCGCGACTGCGATCTGGTCTGCTACCGCGGCCACGAACTCGAGGTCGCTGGACTCGAACGTGCGCGGCAGGCGCGTGGCCACGGTCATGGCGCCCAACAGCACCCCCTTGGTGCGCAGCTCCGCCCGGATGGCGCTCCACTCGCCGGTGATGCGGTCGACCCGCGACTCGGCCGGCCCCGATGACACCTGGACGACTTTGACCAGGCGGGAACGGCCCGACTCCGTGAACTCCTCCTCCTCCCCCGGCTGCATCCCGATCGTCTTGGCGAGCTTGAGGCGGGCACCATCCCGCACCCAGACCGCGCCCGCGTGCAGGGCCAGCACCTTGAGCGTCTCCCGCAGGCCGACTTCGGCGATCTCGGTGACGTCGAGGGAGCGGCCGAGCGCCGAGGCGATGTGGTACAGCCCGTGCAGCTCGCTCTGGCGAGCCCGGTGGCGGTGCTCGGTGAAGTCGAGGTAGCCGCGGATGAAGCTCGAGTTGAGGTGCTCGATGACATCTCCCACGCGGCTCTGGGCGAGCAGGAGGACCTCGTCGGCATACGGGCTGGCGCCCACCTCCTCGGTCACCCTCGCCAGCACCGAGCGGCGGAACACGGAGAGCCCCTCCATCAGGGACTCGAGCGGGACGCCCTTCTCGGCGTAGCGGCGGGAAGCCTCGCGTGCCACCGTGTAGTACTCGTTCCACGGCACCTTGGAGTCCATCCTCAAGGACCGGAACAGGATCTCCAGGAACAGGACCGAGGTCTTGACCAGCTCGTCGACGGAGCCGTCCTTGTGGCCTTTCAGGAGCTCCGGCTCGATCGCCCGAACCGCTTCGGCCGCGACCAGCCCGCTCTCGGCGACATGCGCTGACAGCCTGTCGGCTAGGTCTCCCAGGAGGTCACTGGCCCGCTCAGTCATATCGGCGCACTATAGAGTGACGGATAGACCCGCACGAACCTGTGCGTCACGCTAATCAAATGTGTAAGAGGCAATGATGGCTACAGTCACCCGTGGATCGCTGGGAAAGATCGAAGAGCTGCTCGGGGCGGACGCCCAGGGGCTGCTCGAACACAAGTGTCAGACCGTGCCCAAGGAGCAGCTTCACCTGCCCGGGCCCGACTTCATCGACCGGGTCTGGAAGGACAGCGACCGGCCGACGCGAGTCCTGCGAAGCCTGCAGTCGCTGATCGACCACGGCCGCCTGTCAGGGACGGGCTACCTTTCGATCCTGCCGGTCGACCAGGGCATCGAGCACACCGCCGGAGCGTCGTTCGCTCCCAACCCGATCTACTTCGACGGGGCCAAGATCGTCGAGCTCGCCGTCGAAGGGGGCTGCAACGCTGTGGCCTCGACGTTCGGGGTGCTCGGCTCGGTCGCCCGCCGCTTCGCCCACAAGATCCCCTTCATCTGCAAGCTCAACCACAACGAGCTCCTCACCTATCCGAACCACTACGACCAGATCCTGTTCGGGACCGTCAAAGAGGCGTGGGACATGGGGGCGGTGGCAGTTGGCGCGACGATCTACTTCGGCTCGGCGGAGTCGGACCGTCAGATCCGCGAGATCGCGATCGCCTTTCACGAGGCCCACCAGCTCGGCATGGCCACGGTCCTGTGGTGCTACGTGCGCAACAACGCCTTCAAGAAGGACGGGGTGAACTACGAATCTGCGGCCGACCTGACCGGCCAGGCCAACCACCTGGGCGTGACCATCGAGGCGGACATCATCAAGCAGAAGCTGCCCGACACCAATCGCGGCTTCGAGGTCATCGGGTTCGCCAAGACGGCGCCGGCCGTGTATGACAAGCTCTCGACAGACCACCCGATCGACCTCTGTCGCTACCAGGTCATCAACAACTACATGGGCCGTGCCGGTCTCATCAACTCGGGAGGCGAGTCCAAGGGAGCGACCGACCTCAGAGACGCGGTCCGCACAGCCGTCATCAACAAGCGAGCCGGCGGAATGGGTCTGATCAGCGGCCGGAAATCATTCCAGCGTCCGATGAAGGAGGGCATCGAGTTACTACACGCAATTCAGGACGTGTATCTGAACCAGGCGGTAACGGTCGCGTAAAGCTCGCGTTCCTCGGCAGCGGCGCGGCGTTTTCGCCTGACCGCTACAACGGAGCTGTCGTGGTCGATGGTCGCCTGCTCCTCGATGGCGGCGCGCCGCTGCTTCCGCACCTGCGCCGCGTCGGCGTGGAGGCCGGCGACATCAAGGTCGTCTTCCTGACTCACTTCCACGGCGACCACACGCTTGGCCTGCCGCCCTTCGTCCTGCACAGGGTGTTCATCGACCAGCGGCCGCTCACCTTCGTTGGCCCGGCCGGCATCGAAGAAAGGCTCGAGGCCCTTTGGGACGTGAGCTGGGGACCAGACTGGAAGCGCGTCATGCGTCCCAAGTTCAAGGTGAGGTACCTGACTGCACGTCCCTCCGGCACCGTCGCCGGGGTCAAATATGAGACGGTCAAGCTCGACCACGGCACGAGCGGCTGCAACGGATACCGCCTGCACGTCAACGGGAAGGTGATCGCTTATTCTGGCGACACCGAGCCGACGGCGCCGCTCGACAAGCTGGTCGACGGCGCCGACGTCGCAATCGTCGAGGCGACCGGCCCGGGTGACGTGTTCAGCCACATGAGCTGGGAGGAGGCCGCCAGCTTGAAGAAGCGGCATCCCAAGACCCGCTTTCTCTTCAATCACGTGTACTCGGGCACGGTCCCCGGAGCCGTCAAAGACCTGCAGGTGCTCGAAGTCTGAAAACCTCCACGAGCATGATCCCCATCGTGGTCGGCGCCGTGGCCGGAGGCGTGGCGGGAGCGGCGGTGCTGTGCGTCTTCATCGGTCTTGGCTTTCTTTTGATGAGCCGCGTTTCCAGCCCGATCCCCGTCATCGTGCTCGCCGTCGCCGGCGCCTACGCGGCGTGGCTGCTGGGCGTGGTCGTGTTCGGAGCAGTGCGTGGCGCGGGCGACACCGAGAAGCAGGCTTGAGCCCTGACGCTTTTTCCACACGACCCCTCCTGGACAAGCTCGGCGTCAAGCCCGGTGCGAAGATCGCGATCGTGGATGTCGACGACGCCTCTTTCCTGCGCCAGCTGCGCAGCCGCACGTCCGACATCGTTCGGGGCAAGCCACCCACGCCATGCGACCTGGTCTTCATGGGCGCGACCAACGCCCAGGACCTCGTCCGCCTCGGTGACGTGAAGACCTGGATCGAGCCCAACGGCGCGATCTGGGTCGTGCGCCCAAAGGGGGGCCGGGCGCCGATTTCCGACACCGACGTCATCTCCGCCGGCCTGGCCGCCGGCCTGGTCGACAACAAGATCGCGAGCTTTTCAGACACCCAAGGTGCAATGCGCTTCGTGTTCCGCCGGCGAGACCGCCCACGGTGAGCCTCAATTTGCGATTCGCAGGCCCTTCCGACGTGCCCGTGATCGCCGAGCTCATCCGCGGGCTGGCCCGTTTCGAGAAGCTCGAGGACGAGGTCACGATGACCGAAGACCTTCTGGCCAAGAACCTGTTCGGACCCAAGCAGTACGCCGAGACACTGCTGGCCGAGGACGGCGGCGCCGTGGTCGGCTTCGCGCTTTTCTTTCATAGCTTCTCGACCTTCCTCGCGCAGCCGGGAATCTATCTCGAGGACCTGTTCGTCGTCCCGGAGCAGCGCGGCAGTGGAATCGGCCGCGCCCTGCTGGAGCGCCTGGCCCAGGTCGCGGTGGAGCGCGGATGCGGCCGGCTCGAGTGGGCGGTCCTCGACTGGAATCGCGCCGCGATCGGATTCTATGAGCGGCTGGGCGCCACGCCCAACTCCGACTGGACGGTCTACCGCCTCACCGGCGAGGCCCTGCGCGGCCTTGCCCGACAATAGACAGGCGATGGAACGCAAGCCCACCGGCCGAGCGCAGTCCGCCTCCCATTTCGCGGAGGTCGAGGTGCTGCGCCCGAAGAAGCTGGAAACCCACCCCGGCGATGCGATCGTCGGCTGGGCCGCGGGTCAGCTCGAGATCGCCCGCTCCATCCTCGACAACCCTGGTGGCGGCCTGCTGTTCGCCACCCAGACGATGGGACAGGTCCGCTCGGGGCTGCACGAGCGAGACGCGGTGCGCTGGGAATCGGTGGTCGGGATGCTGGAGCGGGCCGAGGACGCGGCTGTGCGACGGGAGTTCGCCGACTGCCGCCGGCTCATCGACCAGGTCCTGGCCGAGCTCAGGAGCTAGCGGCAGCCTCCATCGTCGCCTCGAAACCGGCCGCGCCCGGGTGGCTGGCGAAAGGACCTATGCCGGGTAAGGTCACGCCCGCGTCCCTGTAGCGGGCGACGGCGTCGCGCACCTGCTGTGCGTCGCCGATGCCCGCGAGCTCGTTCATCAGACCTTCGCTGACCTCTCCGGCTTCGAGCTCGGCCTTGAAGCCGCTGGAATCCAGCACCCTGCGGTAAAAGGGCAAGCTGGCGTACCTGGTGACTGTCTGGCGAAACACGTCGTGGGCAGCCCGGCGATCAGAGGTCAGGCAGGTCGAGATTGCGGCAACGACTTCGAAACCGCGCAGCGACTTCCCTGCTTTCTCGCGACCCGCTCGGACGGCCGGGACGACATGATCCCGCACATAAGCAGGGGAGCACATCCACAGCACCACGCCGTCCGCCATCTCGCCGGCGAGCTCGAGCATGCGGGGGTGCAGCGCCGAGATCATGACCGGAAGGTCGGCCCTTCGGGCTCCCGAATACATCCACCGGGCCGAGAAGTACTTGCCCTCGAAATCGCACCCTCCGTCCCGCAGACTGCTGCGCACAATGGTGAGGTACTCGCGCATCGCGTCCACCGGGTTCTCGAGGCGCATTCCCCACATGCCCTCGACCGTGACCTTGTGGCTGATCCCAAAACCCAGGATGAACCTCCCGCCGGACAGCTCGTCGAGCGTCGCGGCCATCTGCACCATCGCGGTGGGGTGTCGCGTGTAAATGGGGAGCACTCCGGTTCCGAGGGTGACGCGGCGGGTCGCCGCGGCATGGGCGGCAAGCACCAGCGAGGCATCGCGGGCATCGGGCAGCTGGTTAACCCAGACCGATTCGAATCCCAGCCTTTCCGCCGACTGAGCCCTGGACACCGACTCGGCGAGAGTCTTGGCCGGGTTGTCGAAGACGGCAAGGCGAGCCATGTATTCAGCAATATATCCACATGACTTTCGCGCAGGCGCTTTTCATGGGCCTGCTCCAGGGCGCCAGCGAGCTGTTCCCGGTCTCATCTCTCGGACACGCGGTCTTGATCCCGAGCCTGCTGCACTGGAGCTTCAAAGCTTCCGACCCTTCGTTTGTCCCGTTCCTCGTGCTCCTCCACCTCGGCACCGCGACCGCCCTTCTGCTCGTCTATCGACACGATTGGGTGGTCGTGATCCGAGGTTTCTTCACCGCCGCCTTTCGCGGCGAGATCCGGACCGATGAGGAACGGCTCGCGATGCTACTGCTCGTGGGCACCATCCCCGCCGCGATTCTCGGGGTCTTCCTGGAGAATCCGATCAAGCGCCTCTTCGGGAGCCCCTACGAAGCAGCCGGGTTCCTGGTGGTCAACGGCGCTCTCATGCTTGGATTCGAGGTTCTGCGCAGGCGCGCAGAGCGCCGGTCCGCGCTCGATCCGACGTCACGCGCGGAGCGGGAGGAGCGGTTCGCCCAGGCCGAGCGGATCAGCTTTCGCGCCGCGGCGCTGGTCGGCGCGTGCCAGGCCCTGGCGTTCTTGCCTGGCATCTCCCGCTCAGGGGTCACGATCGGGGGCGGTCTGCTGGCGGGGCTGAGGCACCAGGAGGCGGCTCGTTTCTCGTTCCTGCTGGCCACCCCGGTGATCCTCGGCGCCGGGCTCGTCGAGGTGCCCCAGCTTTTTGTCCGGGGCGTGCCAGTGGGTGAATACCTCGCCGGCGCGGTGCTGGCGGGCATCGCAGCGTATGCGAGCGCCAGATTCCTGATGCGATACTTCCGCTCCGGGCGGCTGGACCCTTACGGCTGGTACTGCATCGCCGCCGGCGTCGGAAGCCTGGCTTTGTTACATTTCAACCTGTGAGGAGATCAAGCACCCTCTCGCTCGGGCTGGTGGTCCTCGGGATCATCTTCTTGATCATCGGCGTGCTGTACGCCTTGGGGGTGCTGGAGATCGCGGTCAGCGATCCACGCTCGCGACACCATTACACGCATCTGATCCTCTTCACGGTACTGGCGGTGGCCTGCTTCGTAGCGGCCAACTTCGCCCGGCCGAAGGGCGGGATCTACGCGACCGACCGGCCGAAGCGGCTCTGACCTGACGGCCCGGATCTAGCCGGCGGCGATCCTCTCGGGGACTTGCCGGCCGGTACGGTCACGTTCGCCGACCCGGATGTCCTCGTGGTAGACGGCGTCTGCGTTGACGTTCCAGGGGTCGTATGTCGAGCCCGTGGCGATGTTTCGCGCCACAAGCAGCGCAGTCATCATCGAGTGGTCCTGGTTGTTGTACTTGTGCATGCCGTTGCGCCCGACCAGGTGCAGGTTCGGCAGGTTCGACTGCAGGTAGTCCCGGATCAAGTCGACCTTGGCCTGGTAGTGGTCGTCGTACACCGGGTAAGCCTTCTGCTGCCGGACCACCACGCCGTCGAACACCTCCTCGGCCCGGCAGATTCCGAGCTGGGAGAGCTCTCCACGCGCAAGCTCGATGAGCCCCGCATCGTCCATGGTCCACAAACCATCCCCCTCGAAGCAGAAGTACTCCAGGCCGAGACAGGTCTTGCCCTCGTCGGGCACCATCGATGGGCTCCAGTTCTTGAAGTTCTGCATACGACCCACCTTGACGCTTGGGTCATGGATGTAGATCCAGTTGTCGGGGAACAGGTTGGCCCGGTCGACCATGAGCGCCACGGTGATGAAGTCGCGGTAAGAGAGGCTCTCGGCTGCCCTCAGCACGTTGTCCGGCGCCGGCGGATCAAGCCTCGATACGAGCTCACGAACCGGGATGCTGGAGATGAAGTCGCTGCCGATGTGCTCCTCGGTCTGGCCCGAAGACGACATCGTCCCAACCGAGCGCACCCGCCCCCCCTCGTGGTTGATGCGCGACACGGAGCGACCCAACAGGACGGGGTGGCCCTTGTCGCGGCTGATGTCAGCGACCTTCTCCCACATCTGGCCGGGGCCGAGTCTGGGGTAACGGAACCTGTCGATCAAGGTCGTGACCACGTCGCCGCGATGCGCGCCTCGGCGGCCCGGAAGCAACGCGCTCCGAATCACGACCCAGAGGTCCAGGCTCTTGATCCGCTGCGCGGCCCAATCAGCCGACAGCTCCTTGGTGCTGATCCCCCAGACCTTCTCCGTGTATGTCTTGAAGAAGATGGTGTAGAGGCGCCATCCGAACTGGTTGCGGACCCAGTCCTCCAGGCTCTTGGGGTTCTTGACCGGTTGAAGGCGGGCCCGCGCATAGCTGGCCAGGCACCGGACCGCCTCGAGGGGGCCAAGGTTCCAAAGCGCGTTGAGGGCTTTGATCGGATACGCGAAGTACTTGCCGCGGTAATAGATGCGCGAGAGGCGCCCGCGACTCAGCATCTCGTCCCCGAGGATCTCGGTCCACAGGCTCTCGACCTCCTCGTTCTTGGAGAAGAACCGGTGGCCGCCAATGTCGAACCGATAACCCTTGTATTCGGCCGTCCGGGCGAGCCCTCCCACCTGCTTGGGATCTTTTTCGACCACCGTGATCGGAACGTCATGTTTCATCAGCTCGTAGGCGGCCGTCAGGCCGGCCGGGCCGGCACCCATGATGACGACGTGCCGGCGCTCGCTTTCGGCGATCAAAGTGGCCACAGTATCAACCGAAGTAACTAGTTCAGCGGTCCTTTACTGCGAACTTCGTCCACTTTGACCAGTGCATCGCGCAGGCCTTTGATCCAGTCCGCCTGGTGCATCCCGACCAGCCGCACGCACCAGGCGAGGGCGTCGCTCCGGCTCCGGGCGACTCCGCCGGCAACCAGGGTGTCCAGGATCGAGCGCTCCGACATCCGCAGCCGGGTCATCACCGGGACGCTCAATGTAGTGAAGACTTTGGTCTCACCACCGCAGCGGGCGCCCCATGCCACCTTGCGCCGGAACTCCCGCTCGGCCTCGCGGGCCACTCGCACCCTGTCGGCGCGCGACTCCTCGCGAAACCGATCGATCCGAGCCTGGCGGGCGGCGACCAGCTCGGCGTCGGCCGTGGCCGCCACCACCTCGACGTCGGCCAGCGGGACGACCACGAGGATCTCCTCGCCGTCGGTGCTGACCTCGGGCGGGCCGGCGAGCCAACCGGCAGGAACCCGGGCGGCGAACCAGGCGCGGATGTCCTCGGGCATCGATTACAACATTACTGCCCGAGGACCCTCCCCGTCCGCGCCGGGCTAGGCCGCCGCCTCCTGGGCCCTGGCGCCCAGGCCCTGAAGGTTCTCGACGACGATCTCCGTCCGGAATCGCTTCTGGCCCGCAGCGTCCTGCCAGCTGCTGGTCTGGAGGCGGCCCTCTGCGAAGATCAGGCGGCCTTTGTGCAGGTACTGGCCCGCGAACTCGGCCGTCTTGCCGAATGCGACCAGGTGGTGGAACTCGGTTTGCTCGCGCGCGTTGCCGTCGTCGTCCTTGCCCGTGTACGTGTTGGTGGCCAGCCGGATGTTCGCCACATAAGTGCCCTTGGGCGTTGCCTTGACCTCCGGATCTGCCACCAGGTTGCCGACCAGAAAGACCTTGTTGACCATCGCCTCACCTCCGTGAAATTGGCTCCAGGTTAGGGGCGGCCGGGGCTGGATCCAACCCTGCCTGTTAAGAGGCCAGCCAGGCCGCCGGGTCGACCGACCTCCCGTCGACCTGAACCTCCAGATGGACGTGTGGCCCCGTCGCACGTCCGGTCGAGCCCACCAGGCCGATGACATCACCGGGAGTCAGAGATGCCCCGCTGCGCACCCGGAACGCCGATAGGTGGCAGTACAGGATCCGGACGTGCGAGTCGACAATCACCTCCACGTACATCCCGGCGCCTCCCGGGTCGAATCCTGTGCGAGCGGTCCCCGCCGTCGCCGATGAAACGGGTGTGCCGGCCGGGGCGGCGAGGTCGATGCCGGTGTGGATGTGATGGCCTGGACAGAACGGATCGAAAGGCTCGAGCTCGACGGCGGTGCATCCGAACTTCTGGCTGACGACGGCGCCTTCGACGACGGCACCGAGGGGCAACTTCACGGGGTTGGGCACCTGCGAGGCGGCGACCATCCAGATGAAGATGGCGGCCAGGACCAGAGCCGGGACGCGAACGAGCGCGATCACGCCTTTGCGATGGCGTGCTCGAGGTGGCGAAACGCCTCGGCGACCGTCGACTGCAGCTTGTGCGCCGCTTTCTCCGCGCCCCCCAGCGCACCCGGCACCTTGAACACCAGGAGTAGCGAGGCCAACGCGAAGAGGTGGTGAATCGGCGTTGTGCCGTCCTTCTGCAGTCCGAATCCGACGGCGATCACAAAGAGTTGCGCGGGCTGCATCAAGAGGTTGGAAGTGAAGTTGGAGATCCACTGCTTGGAGATGTGGTGGGTCTCCGGCAAGGTGAACAGGAGCCCTGCGATCGGCGCCGTGATCGCAAGCACGATAAGGATCGCGTACCGCACCAGGTAGGTGACCGCAAGCACGTCGTACCCGACCGCGAGGATCGCGGTGGTGACGATCTCCCAGATTCCGGCGCGCGGGCCGTACACCGAGTTCGCGAGCCAGTCCGACGGGCTGTCGAGGGCGACGAAGCCCCGGATCACCGTGCACAGGGTATTCGTGATATCGACCACCGCCTGGAACAGCGGAAGCGAGAAGTTGATCAGGACTGCTCCCATGAACAGGCGCGGCAGCAGGATGCGGGCCGAATACTGGGTATGCAGCCCGTGGCCCCACATGATTCGGTAGGAGGCCCACATCGCGACCAGCACGAGCGCCCCATTGGAGACGATCTGGACCTTGGGCTCGAAGCGCTGGATCGTGGCGTTGGCGGTGAAGTCGCCGCTCGTCTCGAAATCCTTGGTGCTGAGAACGAAATCGAACCACACTTTGTCGAGGAGCCCGACGCTGTCGTTGAGCAAGAGGACGACGATGTTCGCGGGATGCTGGAGCGGAGCCAGAATGTCGAGGAGCTTGCTCAGGACTACCAGCAGCGACTGGATCTCTCCGAACAGCTGATCCATCCGTTTACTTCGTCGAGTTCGGCACCGAGCTGGTGAGGATCGTGACCAGGGAGCTGGCCACCTCGACGCCGATCGTCCCGACCACGATGCGCTGGATCCACTGCTTGGCGGCCAGGGCCGACTGGGATTCCACCGCGGTGATCTTCCAGATAAACGCAAAGATGAAAGCCAAGGCGCCTATGGACCCCACGAGCGCCTGCCCGATATGAGTCCAGGTCAGGATCAAGTCCTGAATCGGCGTGATGTCCGGTGCGGCGGCGAGAAATGGCATGCGAACCTCCAGGTGTTTTGAGGCGCACGTTAGGCAGGGATCGCCGCCGTAGGAACCCCGCCTGTTAAGACAGCCGCCGCACCCGGCTCTCGACTCCGTCCAGCAAGATCTCAAGCGCTGATGCGGTGGCACCGATCTGGCCTACCTCTGAGGTTTCGGTGCGGATGGTCGGCACTGGCTGCACGAGCGTGTCCAGCTCGACGTGCACCGCGCCTCCGTGAATGAGAAGCTCGTAGCGATCCGGAGCCAGCGCAGCGCCCTCTTCGCTCTCCCACCGGAAGTCGGCGATGGCGGCTTTGACCGCGAGCTCGCCGAGCTTCAGCCTGACCGAGCCTCCTTTCACCTCCGCGGCGAGCGGTGCTCCAGACGGTCGGTGGACCTTGACCCCCGCGACCCCGCCCGAGATCTCGATGGGAACCACGCCTCGCGGAAGGGGCAGGAAGATCTCGACTTTGGCCGCTCCGCTGTCGAGCTTGACCCCCCGCACGTCGAGGGCACGACCGTCGATGACCGTGTTCCACGTCGGACCCTGGACCAAGAACCGCCATGGGTGCCGCGGGCTGAGCTCGATGTCCGCGCGCCCGACGCCGCGCATCCTCCGCACCTTGACAGTGTCGCCATGGACCACCGCAGGGGCGGACGTCGCCGGGTCGTGTGGAACCTTGATCAGCGTCTCCACGTCCTCGCCCGCCCGCAGCTCCACTCCACGCGAGCCGGAGTCGACGGCGATCGATGCGACCCCGCCGGAGGGTAGGGGCCGCTCGGCCGGGTGTGCACGTTCGGCGGCGACGTGCGTCATCACCATCAACGCCACCTCGGCCGCCTCGGCAGCGGGCAGTCCGCCGTCCTCGAGCGCGCGCAGCACCCGGCCATAGCAAGCGCTGCGAGCCATTACGCCGGGGACCTCGAGAAGGACGCGCCCCGCGTCGCGCTGCGCGGTGAGCGCGCCTCGCAGCGCCGCGGCGTTGGCAGCGACGACGGCCCGCCAGCCGGCGGCTCGAGGAGCGGCCACCCGCTCCATGATCGACTCAGCCAACAGCTCGACCAGCTCCTGGCGGTCCCTGACGTGCCAGTACAGCGACGCCGCCTTGACGTCCAGCCGCTCGGCCAGGCCGCGCATCGAAAGACCGTCCAGGCCCTCTGCCTGCATCAGCTCGAGACCGGCCGCGGCCAGGCGGGCCCGCGACAGGCCTGCCCGCGGGCCCTCCTCGCGCTCGTGCTCGGTCACGACTTGCATCCTAACACCGTTAGGGATATTGTTGGCGCATGACCACCTAACATCGTTAGGGGCGTATTGGAGGAGACGGCGATGCAAACAGCAGAGGTTGGACGTTGGCGGTTCAAGGGGCCGGAGATGGAAGGCGCGATCGCGCGCTGGTACGCCGGCATCCGAGGCACGGAAAAGCAGATCAAGACTTGCCGGCAGGAGGCGGAGCAGCTGACGCAGGGTGTGCCCGCTGGCGCCGGCGTGCTCGAGGTCGCCCCGGGCCCGGGATACCTAGCGATCGAGATCGGTCGTCTCGGCAGGTTCGAGGTGACCGGGTTGGACATCAGCCGCACTTTCGTCGAGATCGCCCGCGAGAACGCCGGCAAGGCGGGCGTCAGCGCCGCATTTCGACAGGGCGACGCGAGCCACCTGCCGTTCGAAGACGGCTCCTTCGACCTGGTCATCTGCCAGGCCGCGTTCAAGAACTTCGACCGGCCGAACAGCGCGATTTCAGAGATGCACCGCGTGCTGCGGGCAGGCGGTCAAGCTGTGATCGACGACATGAGCCACGAGGCGACTCACGCCGACATCTCCGCAGAGGTCCGGGGGATGGGGCTCGGCCGGCTCGGTTCGCTCACCACCACCGCGACCCTGGAGATGCTGCGCCGCCGCGCCTACTCGCGCGGCCAGTTCGAGCGCTTCGCCGAGGGCAGTCCCTTCCCAACCTGTCAGATCACGACAGCGGGCATCGGCCTGCGGGTGCGGCTGACCAAACCCGAGGCGGCCGTGGCCTAAATTTGTACTGATGGCCAAAAAGCTCACCGAGTACGAGGCCAAGCGAGACTTCAAGCGAACCCCCGAGCCGGGTGGCCGGGTGCCCCGCAAGGCTGCCCGGGCGCTCCGGTTCGTCGTCCAGGAGCACCACGCTCGACGTCTGCACTGGGACTTTCGGCTCGAGCGTGACGGCGTGCTCGTGTCATGGGCCGTGCCCAAAGGCGTCCCGCCCGACCCCAAGAAGAACCACCTCGCCGTCCACGTGGAGGACCATCCGCTCGGGTATATCGATTTCGCGGGCCGGATCCCGGCCGGCAACTACGGCGCCGGCCAGGTTTCGATCTGGGACCACGGGATCTACGAAACCGAGAAGTGGTCCGACCGCGAAGTAATGGTGGTGCTGCACGGTGAGCGCGTGCAGGGTCGGTACGTGCTCTTCCAGACCAACGGCGAGAACTGGATGATCCACCGCATGGACCCGCCGCAGGACCCCGAGAGGGGGCCCATGCCCGAGAAGATCGCGCCGATGATGGCCAAGCTCGGTTCGGCCATCCCCAAGCCCGAAGCTCCCTGGGGCTTTGAGTTCAAGTGGGATGGGATCCGCGCCCTGGCCTATGTCGAAAGCGGCCGGGTCAGGCTGATCAGCCGGACCGGTGAGGAGATCACGCCGCGCTACCCGGAGATCCACGCCATGGGTCGCGCGCTCGGTTCCAAAGAGGTCATCCTCGACGGCGAGGTGGTCGCTCTCGACGAGAAAGCGCGACCGAGCTTCGAGGAGATCCAGCAGCGGATGGGCCTCACCTCTGAGACCGACATCCGCCGAAAGATGAAACTGGTGCCAGTGACGTACATGGTCTTCGACCTTCTATGGCAGGACGGCCACTCGCTGATGGCGCAGCCCTACACCGAGCGGCGCGCCGCCCTGGAGAAGCTGAAGCTGGCGGGCGAGTCGTGGCAGACGCCTCCATTCGAGAAGGGCGGCGGCCAGGCGATGCTCGACGCCAGCGCCAAGGCGGGGCTCGAAGGCGTGATGGCCAAGCGCCTCGATTCCAAATACGAGCCGGGGCGTCGCAGCGGTGCCTGGGTGAAGGTCAAGAACCGCAACCGCCAGGAGCTCGTGATTGCCGGCTGGCTCGAGGGCGAAGGCAAGCGCCGGGGCTTCCCGGGGGCGCTTCTGCTCGGCTATTACGACCATGGAAAGTTGATCTATGCCGGCAAGGTCGGCACCGGCTTCACCGATGCGATGCTCGAAAAGCTGACGGGGCTGCTCAAACCCCTGGCGCAGGACAAGAGTCCATTCGACTCGGGCTCGCCTCCACGCGCGGCGCATTTCGTGAATCCGAAGCTCGTCGCGGAGTTCGAGTTCGTGGAGTGGACGCGCTCCGGGCAGCTGCGCGCGCCCGCCTTCAAGGGGCTTCGCGCCGACAAGCCGGCCAAGGACGTGGTTCGCGAAGGTGGCTAAAGAGACTTCGGTCGAGGTGCAGATCGAGGACCGCACCCTCAAGCTCACGAACCTGGAGAAGATCCTTTATCCCGAAAGCGGGTTCACCAAAGCGCAGGTCATCGACTACTACACGCGCATCGCACCGGCAATCCTTCCGCACACGCGCGACCACCCGCTGACGCTCAAGCGCTACCCGAACGGGGTGGACGCCGAGTTCTTCTACGAGAAGAACTGTCCGAAGCACCGGCCGCCCTGGGTCCAGACAGCGACCGTGTGGAGCGGCGGCAACAACCGCGACATGTACTACTGCCTTTGCCAAGACATGCCAACGCTGGTCTGGCTAGCCCAGATTGCAACCCTCGAGTTCCACACCTCCCTGTCGCTCGCCTCGAACCTACCCGAGCCGCGCACCATGGTCTTCGACCTCGACCCCGGGCCGCCCGCGACGATTGTCGAGTGCTGCCGCATCGGCCTCATGCTGCGCGACCTGTTCGCCGAGCACGGGCTCGAGTGCTTCGCCAAGACGTCGGGCTCGAAGGGTCTTCAGCTGTACGTGCCGCTGAACACGAAGGTCACGTACGTCGAGACCAAGGTCGTGTCCAAGGGTTTGGCCGAGCTCTTCGAGGACAAGCACCCGGAGCTCGCCGTGCACAAGCAGCTGAAGGAGCTGCGAACGGGTCGGGTGCTGATCGATTGGAGCCAGAACGACCAGTACAAGACGACCGTCAACGTCTACTCGCTGCGCGCCCGTGCGCGCCCCACCGTGTCCACGCCAGTGACGTGGGGCGAGGTGGAGAAATGCCTGAAGGCGAATGACCCGAGCCTGCTGGTCTTCGATTCCGACCAGGTCCTCAAGCGCGTCGACAAGCTGGGCGACCTGTTCGAGCCGGTGACCAAGAAGAAGCAGAAGCTTCCGAAGTCCCTGCTCGACGCGACCGGCGGGGCGACGGCGCTGGACAAGATGGCCAACCGGCGGCACAGCGGAGGACGGTCCCGCCGGCCGCCGCCGCAATGACACCGCGAGTCGTCATCGCGGGCGCCGGCTTCGGCGGCCTCACCTGTGCCCGCGGTCTCAAGCACTCGCCTGTGAGCGTGCTCCTGGTGGACCGCAACAACTACCACCTGTTCACACCGCTGCTGTACCAGGTCGCCTCAGCGCTGCTCGATCCGGGCGAGATCGCGAGGCCCGTGCGTGAGCTGATCCGCCCATTCTCCAACCTAGAGTTCCGCCAGGCGGAGGTGGCCGGCATCGACATGGACCTCCGGCTGCTCGCCACCGACAGCGGGACCATCCCGTATGACTACCTGGTCCTGGCCACCGGCGCCCAGAGCGACTATTTCGGCAACCAGTCGCTGTCCGAGCGCACGTATGGCCTCAAGGACCTCGGTGACGGCCTGGCTCTACGCAACCGGATCCTGTCGCAGTTCGAGGCGGCTGAATGGACCGCCGACGCGTCGGGGCGGCGCGCACTACTGAGCTTCGCGGTGATCGGAGGAGGACCAACAGGCGTCGAGATGGCCGGTGCGTTGTCGGAGCTCATTCACCTCGTCCTGCGCAAGGACTACCCCAAGCTCGACCTGGCAGAGGTTCGCGTGCTGCTCCTGGAGGCGGCGCCGCACGTGCTCGGCACGTTTGAGCCGGCGCTCCGCGAGGCCGCGCGAAGGTCCCTGGAGAAGAAGGGCGTCGAGGTCATGCTCGGAGCCATGGTCGAATCGGTGGACGGGGATGACGTCCGCCTGAAAGGCGGGCAGGAGATCGTCGCCGGCACGGTGATCTGGACCGCAGGCGTTCGCGCCTCCGACCTCGGCGCCAACCTGGGCGTGCCACTGGGTCGCCAGAGACGCGTGCCGGTCGATGCCACGCTCCAGTTGCCCGGACACCCCTTCGTGTTCGTGATCGGCGACCTCGCCGGCGCTGCCGCGGGCGAAGCGCTTCTGCCAATGCTGATCCCGGTCGCCATGCAGGAGGGAAGGCACGTGGCGGCGACAATCGGCCAGATGGTTCGAACCGGTGGCGCCAGCGAGTTTCGCTACCGGGACCCAGGGATCATGGCGACCATCGGACGCAACTCCGCGGTCGCTCAGCTCGGCGCGGTGCGACTATCGGGGTTCCTTGGTTGGATGATGTGGCTCGCAGTGCACCTGGTGAACGTGATCAGCTTCCGAAGCCGCATTCTCGTCCTGGTCAACTGGGCCTGGGACTACGTGTTCTACAACCGGCCGATCCGCCTGATCGTCCGCGCGCGAGGCGATCGCGGAGTCGCGGCCCGGACCGCGCCATGAGGCGCGCTCTTGGCGTTTTGGTCGCGGCGCTGACGCTGTCCGCTTGCGGTGGCGGCGGCGGTCCGGAGCCGAAGGCGGTAGACCCGGCGCAAGCTCTGCGCGACGGCGCTGCCGCGATGGCCAAGCTCAACACGGTGACCGCCACACTCAAGTTCACCAAGGGCGCGGTCACGTTCCAGGGCTTCACCCTGGCGGGGGCGAAAACGTCGGTGCGGCTCCCGGGCGAGAGCGACACGACCTACACGGTCAAGCAGCAGGACCTGTCGCTGAGCATCGAGGTCGTGATCACCGGAGGCCACGTCTTCGTACACGTTCCGTTCTCTACCTTTCAGGAGGTCACCGGCCCTGACGCGGCGGCCATCCCCGACCTGGCCAAGCTCTTCGACCCGGCCACCGGGCTGCCGGCCGTCATCCCCGCCGGACAGACCCCCAAGTACCTGGGCCTCGACCAGGCGGGCGGGGTCAGCTCCTATCGGGTCAGCGCGACCTACACGGCGGATCAGGTGCACGCGATGCTTCCCCAGCTGAGCTCGGCCGGCGCCGTGCAAGCCGTCATCTGGGTCGGCGCGACCGACCACCTGATCCGCAAGGCGACGCTCGACGGCGCGTTTGGCGACGGCGGCAAAGAGAGTTCCGTCGAGGTCGACATCGGGGGCTTCAACTCGGCGGTCAGCATCACCTCGCCGTCGCCCTAGCCCAGGCAAGGCCCGTGTCCAAGAGCGCCCTGCTTGGTCTGGCCGGCGCCGGCCTGTTCGTGGCGGCGCTCGACGCGTACGTCGTCGTGACCCTTCTACCCGCCATGACTGGCGACGTCGGCCTGAGCATCGACCAGCTCGATAAGGCCGCGCCCATCGTGACGGGATTCCTGGCCGGGTACGTGATCGCCATGCCCCTGCTCGGTGCCTACTCCGACATGCGGGGGCGCGCGCCGGTCTACGCGGCCTGCATGGCCGGGTTCGTGGCCGGGTCGGTCATCACCGCCACGGCAGGGCTGTGGAGCTTCGCCGGTTTGCCGTGGCTGGTCGCGGGCCGGTTCATCCAGGGCCTCGGCGGCGGCGGTCTGGTCCCCCTGTCGCTCGCCCTGGCCGCAGACCTTTACAGCGGGCGGCCACGCACCATCGCGCTCGGTTCGATTGCCGCGCTGCAAGAGGCCGGCAGCGTCTTCGGCCCGCTGTACGGAGCGACGCTCGCTTCGGCCGCGGCCGGACTCGGAGGCTGGCGATTCGTGTTCTGGGTCAACGTGCCGCTGGCGGTGATCTGCGGCGCTGGACTGGTGGCAGCGTTGCGCCGCGCGACACCGCAGAAGGAAGAGGCGAGCTCGTCCGTCGACTGGGCCGGCGCGGCCTTGCTCGGGGTCGGCCTCGGCCTGCTGGTCCTCGCCCTTTACCCTGACGATCCCAACCACCGGGCGGTCAACGCTTATTTCGTCCCCGCTTTTGCCGCCAGCGTCTTGTGCCTTGCGGCCTATGGCTGGCGACAGCTCCGGCGCCTGGAGCCGCTGATCCCGCGCGAGCTACTGCGGAGCCGCCTATTTGCGGGGGCGTCCGTGGCCAACCTCCTCGTGGGCGCCGCCTTGATGGTCGCGCTGGTCGACGTGCCCATCCTGGGGCGGCTGGTATTCAGCCTCGACCAGCTCGGCTCCGGCCTGCTGCTAACTCAGTTCCTGGCCGGGGTGCCGATCGGCGCGATCCTCGGAGGGCTCCTCGCGGGGCGGCTCGGCGCCCGGCTCACCGCCATCTTCGGCGTCGTGGTAGCGGCCGCGTCGTTCCTGCAGATGTCCGGATGGAGCGCGAACGAGCTCGACCTTCACCTCGGTCCGCTGCGCCAGGCCGATGTTGCGCTCGCCGCCTGCGGCCTGGGTTTTGGGCTCGTGATCGCGCCCGTCACGGCCGCGGTCCTCTCGCGGACCGGCCGGCAGAGCCATGGCCTCGCCACGAGCCTTGTGGTACTTGCCCGGACGATGGGCATGCTCATCGGGCTGTCGGCGCTGACGGCGTTCGGCCTGTACCGGTTCCACCAGATCCTCGGCACGCCCGTGCTCCACGGCACAGACGTTCACTCCCAGGTGCGCGAGCTGGAGGCGCTCGTCGCCTCGGCCTTCCTTCAGGAGTACCGCGAGATCTTCCAGGTCGCGGCCGGCATCTGCCTTGTGGCCGCGCTGACGATCGCTTTGACGATGGGCCCTCAGCGCTTGCGGGCGACGGCGATCAGATAGGAGTGGTGGTACCGGAATGCTTCGTCGGGGTCTCCTAGGCTGTCCATGGCCGATTCGACCTCTGCCTCGAGCTCTTTGCGGTAACGGGGGCCGAGCGAGTTGATCAGTGTGTAGGGAAGTGGCCCCGCGCCGGCCATGAGGTCGGTCCATTCATGAGCGTCGCGAGCGCGCCCGCCCGTGACCATCTCGGTCATGCGAGTAACTTCGAACCCCGCCGCCGCAAGGATCTGCGGCAGGACGTCCGGCTCACCGAAACGCGAGCGTTCCGAGCTGTAACGAGGCAGGCTCAGGTAGTGGCGTCTCGCGAGCGGCGCCAGGCCCTGGAAGAAGAGGTCCTGGGCGCGGGTGCTGAGGCTTCGCCTCTGGCATGAGACCGCCAGGCGGCCGCCTTGCCGCAGGACCCTGGCCGCTTCGGCGAGGGCGGCGGTGGGATCGGCAAAGTAAGCCAGCGCCTCGCCCATCGTGACCAGGTCGAAGGACGCGGGCCGGAAGACCATGTCCTCGGCAGCCATCCCGAGGAACTGAAGCTTCTTGGCGCTCCCCGCCCTGCGGTCGGCGCCCTTTCTGGAGCGTGCGATCGACATCATCCGCTCCGAGAGATCGATGCCGATCACAGCGCCCGGGCTCACCAGCGGAGCGAGCAGGTGGGCGACGAGGCCGGTGCCAGTCCCTACGTCCAGGGCATGCTCGCCCTTGGTCGGGGCCGCAAGGTCGACCAGCCTGGCGGCCACCCGGGCGTGCTGCCCTCCGGCCCAGGTGTCGTAGTCGGCCGCAACGCGGTCGAAGAAGTCGACCAGGTGGTCGACCATCTCATCTGACGAATCCGGGTCCATCACGAGCGTGCCGCTTCGGACGCCTGTCCATGACTCGGAGCGGCGATTACCTGGTTCCTCGAACGAATAGTCACTGAAACGCGCTCCAAATCATGGATCCCTGGCTGGGGCCCGAGCCCTTTCTAGCCTTCCTCGCCGCCTGCCGGCACGCCTGTTACGATGCTAGCTCGCTCAGGTCCAGGGTCTGCCTGGTTAGAGAGCGCAAGTCCGCTCGATTCGCAGAGTTGAGCACAGAGTATGGAAAGCACGATCAAAGCAGTGGAGGATCCCATGGCCCAAGCCGAAAAATCCGCGACTCACGCGCAGGCGACCGCCCAGAACGGGACCAACGTCGTCAACCTGGGCCCGCGCGACGTCCTGCAGGGACGCCTTGAGATCCAGGGCGATCTCAAGATCCAGGGCAACGTGGAGGGCGAGCTCAAGGCGACCGGCGACGTGACCGTCGACTCGACCGCGACCATCCAGGCCTCGATCGAAGGGTCGAACGTCAGCGTCAGGGGCCAGGTGACCGGAAACGTGACCGCGAAGCGGCGCTTGACCCTCGGCGGGTCGGGCCGCCTGAACGGCGATGTCAAGGTTGCCCGCCTCACCGTCGAAGACGGCGCCACGCTCAACGGAAACGTGACCATGTCGTCGGAAAAAGGCTGAGGGGCCACCGTCCCGATCCCCTGACTCAGCCTCCCGGCCGCTCAGCGCTCTGGATGGAAGGCAGCACGACCGTTTCGAGATAGCGCTGGGCGGCATCCAGTGCGTTGCGCGTGAGGTGCCACTCGAGCGCCTCGAAGCCCACCTGGTCGTGATTCAGCGCGTCCAGCCGCGACCGCCAGAAGGCTGAGTCGACGTTGAGGCCGGCGCCGGGACCTCGCTCGGCCGGCTGGACTCCGGCCGACAGGTCGGGCAGAGGCGATGCGGCATCGCCGGTCGCAGGTGCGCGGTCGGGCGGCTGAGAGGCAAATGCCCCGGCCGGCGTGGCCGCCGAGGCCACCATGTTCCAGGCGACCAGGATGAGGGCGATCACGACCACGAGCTCGGCGATGACCATCCAGAGGAGAGGCTTGCGGGCCAGGCTGCGCACGACCCCCATGTTCGCGGTGGCCACCCGAGGTTGAAACCGTGCCTGTTAAGACCCCGTCCTCGACAGAGCGCGCAGCGCCACCAAACCCCGCTCGATCGTTTCCAGCTTCTTGGGGAAGCTGAAACGGATGTAGCGCCGCCCGAGCTCGGGGTCGTGATAGAAGCTCGAGGCCGGCACCGTGGCGACTGCAACCTTCTCGATCAGATGGCGGGCAAAGGCGACGTCATCCTGAAAGCCGAATGAATCAATGCCGGCCATCACGTAGTACGCGCCGTCGGGCGCGCTGGCCTCGAACCCGCACTCGGTGAGCCCTGTAACGATGGCGTCCCGGCGCTCCACGTAGTCGCCCAGCAGTCCGGTATAGAAGGAGGGCGGAAGGTCCAGCGCCGAAGCGATCGCGACCTGCAGCGGGTGGGCCGCGCCGACGGTGAGGAAGTCGTGCACCTTGCGGATCCCGGCCGTCAGCGACCGGGGCGCGATCAACCAGCCGATCCGCCAACCCGTCACCGAGTAAGTCTTGCTTGCGCCGCTGATCGTGACCGTCCTTTCGGCCATCCCGGGCAGGGTCGCCAGGCTGATGTGCCGCCCGCGATACACGAGGTGCTCGTAGATCTCGTCCGTGATCGCGATGACGTCGCGCTCGATGCAGAGCTCCGCGATCAGCTCCAGCTCAGCCTGCGTGTAGACCTTGCCGGTCGGGTTGTGGGGAGTGTTGATGACGATGGCACGCGTCCTCTCGGTGAACGCCTTTCGGAGCTCGTCAGGGTCGAAAGACCAATCCGGCGCGCGCAGGGTGATGTATCGCGGGACGGCCCCGCTGATCACGCAGTCCGGTCCATAGTTCTCGTAGAACGGCTCGAAGACGATGACCTCGTCCCCGGGATCGACCGCGGCCAGCATCGCGGCGATCATCGCCTCGGTCGCGCCGCAGGAAACAGTGACCTCCGACTCCGAGTCGACGTGTCGATTCCATGCGTCCGACTGCTTGCGGGCGATCGCTGAGCGCAGCTGCGGCGCCCCCCAGGTCGTCGCGTACTGGTTGTATCCGTCCTTCAAGGCGCGCACCGCCGCATCGAGGATCTTCGCGTCGGTCTCAAAGTCGGGGAACCCCTGCGCGAAGTTGACGGCGCGCTCAGGACCGTTGAGCTGCAGGTTGAGCCGAGTCATCTCGCGGATGACCGACTCGGTGAAGCTCTCGGCCTTCAGCGAAAGGCGCCTGACTCCGCTAATGTCCCGGATCGGCACGCTCCAGGTGGATCTTGGTGCTCGAGCACGAGTAGCAGCGCGGCGGCCTCTCCAGGCTCCGCTCCCACCAGCCGCACACCTCGCACGTCCAGCGGGTCTTGGCGAAGAAGTCGAGCACGTCCGAACGGCTCAGCAGACCGACCATCTTTCCGCCGCGGATCACCGGCACCCGGCGTATGCGCTCGCCGATCAGAAGGCGCGCGGCCTCGTCGATGCCGGTCTCCTCGGTCACCGAGATGACGTGCGAGCTCATGATGTCCCGGGCCGTCTTGCCCTTCTTGCTGAAGACGTCCGTCTCGGACACGATCCCGACCACATGCCCTTCACCCGAGACCACCGGTGCGCCGGTGATGTGCTTGGACAGGAGCGTGCTGGCGATCTCGTCCACAGGGGTGTCTTCGCGAAAGGTGATCACGTTTCGCGTCATCACCTCTTTGACGGGGATCATCAGTGCTGGAGCAGTTTAGCCACCGTCTCGAGGTTGGCGTTGCCGCCGCTGAGGATCAAGCCTTTGCGCCCGGCGGGCAGCTTGCCCGACAGGTAAGCCGCCAGCGGCAGCGCGCCGGTCGGCTCCAGGGCCAGGTGCAGCCGCAACCAGGCCACCCGCACCGCATCGGCGATCTCGTCCTCGGTCACAGTCACGATCTCGTCCACGAGACCCTGGGCGAACATCACCTCGAAGTTGCGCTCGCCGACGGCCACCGTGCGGACGCCGTCGGCGATCGTCACGGGCGCGTGCGGCAGGATCTGGATGCGGTGGGACTTCCAGGTCCGGAAGGCGTCGTCCGCCTGCGCCGGCTCGACGCCGACGACCTTTATCGAAGGATCGTGGTGCCTGGCCGAGATCGCCGTGCCCGAAAGGAGGCCGCCGCCACCGACCGGCGCGGCGACCACGCGCAGGTCCGCGACATCCTGCAAGAGCTCGGCCGCGGCCGTGCCCTGGCCGTGGATGACGTCCCAGTCGTCGAACGGGTGGACCAGCGTGAGCCCGCGCTCCTCCATGAGCTCGCGCATGCGCTGCTCCCGGTTGGCGAAGGTGATCCCTTCCTGGATCACCTCGGCGCCCAGGGCGCGGGTGGCCGCGACCTTGGCCGGGTTGGCGTCCTCCGGGATCAGGATCAGGGCGGGCAGCCCCGTGGTCGCCGCCGCCAGCGCAACGGCCTGCGCGTGGTTGCCGGAGCTGACCGCGATCAAACCCTCCGGCCTCCGCCCGCGCTCGAGCAACGAGAGCACGGCGTTGAAAGCTCCACGTGGCTTGAACGAGCCGGTGACCTGGAAGCACTCGGGCTTCAGTCGCAGGTCGGCGTCGAGGTCGGTGGTGAGCGTCGGCGTCCGGCGGACGTGCGGTTTGACTCGCTGGGCAGCCAGGCGGACCTGGGTGGCGTGCTCCTCGATGAACGCGCTCAAGCGGCTGCGGGGTCGGTCTTGACCGCCGGCGCGGGGGCCGCGGAGCGTTTGAGGTTGGTGAGCACGATGCCTGCCAGGATCACGACCATGCCGATCACGATGGGCAGGCTGAGCGTCTCGCCCAGCAGAAGCACGCCCCAGAAGACGGCGGTCACGGGGACCAGGAGCGTGACTCCGGCCGCGCGCACCGCCCCGAGCTGGTTCATGACGTAGTAATAGAGCAGATACGCGATCCCGGTGCCGCCTGCGCCCAGCGCGACCACCGCCAACATGGACCCCCACGCATAGTGGACGTAGGGGATCGACGGAGCTGCGATCGGGATCGCGAAGATCACCGATGCGACCAGCTGCCCGAGGCTGACCTCGAAAACGCTGACGTTGCGCATCTTCCTCCGCTGGTAAAGGGCGTTGACCGCGTAGGAAAGGGCAGCGACCAGGACCGCCACTGTGCCCAGGAAGCTCCCCGACAGGCCGTGCGCCAAGATGTCCGGCAGCACGAGGATGACGACGCCTGCAAGTCCCATGAGCACCCCCAGGTAATTGACGCGGCCGGGGCGCTCGGTCGGCATGACCCAGTAGATCAGGACGGCGGTCCACAGGGTCGTGGTCGAGTTCAGGATGCTCGCGAGCCCGCTCGTGATGTGCTCCTCACCCCAGGCGATGGCGATCCACGGCACGACCGCGTTGGTGACGGCCATGATCGCGAACGAGACCAGGCGTGTCCGCCATCCTGCGCCCAACAGCGGGCGGCCCATGAGCAGGACGATGACGGCGAGCGTGACGCAGCCCGAGGCCGCGCGAAAGAGGAGCAAGGCGGTCGGGCTCATGTCCCGGATCGCGACCTTGATGAGCAGGAACGAGACGCCCCAGATCAGGGCCAGACCGGCCATCGCCAGGTAGGGGAGCAGCGTGGCTCGCCGGTCAGACACGCGTCACCCATTCGTCGGAGGACAGCACGAGCGTGACCGGCCCGTCGTTCTCGATGCTCACGCGCATGTCGGCCCCAAAGCTGCCCGTGCCGGTCTCTATTCCGCGTTCGCGGAAGCGCTGCACGAAAACCTCGTACAGCTGCTCGGCGCGGGCGGGGTCGCCGGCCTTGAGCAAGCTCGGGCGCCGTCCCCTGCTCATGTCCGCGAAGAGGGTGAACTGCGACACGATCAGGGCCGACCCGTGCACGTCGATGAGGCTCAAGTTCATCCTTCCCGCCTCGTCGGCGAACACGCGAAGGTCGATGATCTTGTCCGCGAGCCTGCGCACGTTGTTCTCGTCGTCATCGGCCGCCGCACCTACCAACAACACGTATCCCGGTCCGATGGTTGCACCGCGGCGCTGGCCGTCGTCGTCCCATGCGACCGAACCTGACGCCACCCGCTGGGCGACGACTCTCAAAAGCGCGGGTGAGGACTGCGGTCCTCTCCCGCAGGGCCCCCTCCTGAGAACTCCACGCGACGCTTGGGGCTCGCGTGGAAGGTGGACGCCTGGCGCCGGCCGGGATGAACCCGGCCTGATTGCACCCCAGGCATCTAATCGATTTTGGGGCCGAAGTGCGGCTCGGCGTGAATCAGCGAGTCGATGTAGCGGAATCTGTCGTAGCGGTGCTGCAGGAGCTGCTCGACGGACTGCGAGAGCAAGGGCGCCAGGTGCCGCTGCAGCGCCTCGTCAAGCGCGCACGCCGCGGCATCGTAATCTGCGCTGGCACTGCCTTCCGGCTCCGGAACCACCTCTTCGACGACTCCCATGGCGATGAGGTCGCGCGAGGTGAGCTGGAGCTGCTCGGCGGCCTCCACCTTGCGAGAGTTGTCGCGCCAGACGATCGACGCCGCGGCCTCTGGAGACGCCACCGAATAGATCGCGTTCTCGAGCATGATCACGCGGTCGGCCACCCCCATCCCCAGGGCACCGCCGCTGCCGCCCTCGCCGATCACGGCGGCGACTATCGGCACGGGGATGCGGAACCACTCCATGATCGCCTGCGCGATCGCGGCGGCGATGCCCCGCTCCTCGGCGCCGGCTCCTGGATAGGCGCCGGGGGTGTCGATCAAGGAGATGATCGGAAAGCCGAACTTGGCGGCGTGATGCGCCAGGCGGATCGCTTTGCGATAGCCCTCCGGGTGCATCATTCCCCAGTTGCGCGCCACCCTCTCTTTGAGGCTGCGCCCTTTCTGATGGCCGAGGAACACGGTCGTGCGGCTATGGAATGTGCCGACGCCCGCGACCAGGGCAGGATCGTCAGCCGAGAGCCGGTCGCCGTGCAGCTCGATGAAGTCGGGCGCGAGACGCCGGAAGTAGTCGAGAGAGTACGGCCGGTCCTGGTGCCGGGCGAGCTCGATGACCTGCCAGACGCTCAGCGGGTTCGGGGTCATCTCCTCTCGAGCGCTCATGCGTGCATCTCCAGCAGGCGGGCGAGGAGCGGCCGGATCTCCGTCCGCGGCAAGACGACGTCGATCTGGCCGTGGGCCAGCTGGAACTCTGCGCTCTGGAAGCCGGGGGGCAAGTCGGCGTAGGTCGCCTGTTTGATGACGCGCGGCCCGGTGAACCCGATCGCGGCGCCCGGCTCGGCGATGTTGATGTCGCCGAGCAAGGCGAGCGAGGCGGCGGTACCGCCGAAGGTGGGGTCCGTAAGCACCGAGAAGAACGGCACCCCGGCTGCGTGAAGGCGCCCGACGGCGGCATTGACCTTGGCCATCTGCATCAGCGCGAGCACACCCTCCTGCATGCGAGCACCCCCGGAGGCTGTGACCAGCACGTAGGGGACGTGCGATGCGGCGGCCTGCTCCATGCCGCGGGCCAGCCTTTCGCCCGCGACGATCGAGAGCGTCCCGCCGACGAACCCGAAGTCGAAGGCGGCAAGCCAGATGGGATGTCCAGCCAGGGTGCACGTGCCGGTGCGAACCGCCTCGTTCAGGCCCTCCTCGAGCAGCTGCTCAACCACCTCCTGGTAAGGCTTGGGGACTTTCCAGTTCAAAAGGTCGTGCGACCGCACGTCGGCCCAACGCTCGTTCCAGGATCCCCCATCGGCCATGAGGGGGATCCAGACTTCGGCGGCGATGCGGAAATGGTGGCCGCACCCGGGGCAGACGTAGTTGTGCTCGCGCAGCTCCTCGACCTGAAGGCCCACACCGCATCCAGGGCAGTTGGTCGGCAGAAGGATCTCTGGCAGCGGACCGCCCTGGATGGCGACCGGCCGCGGGCCGTCGGCGATCACAACGACAGGCCGCCGTCCACCGCGATGACCTGGCCGGTTATGAAGCCTGCCCGCTCCGAGCACAGGAACGCCACCGCGGCGGCCACGTCCTCGGCGGTGCCTTCGCGCTTGATGGGCGTGAGCTTGACGAGCTCGCCGACCATTTCGTCCGTGAGCGACCCGGAGGTCAGCTCGGTGCGGACGTAGCCGGGCGCAACCGCGTTGCAGGTGATGCTGCGCGAGCCGTACTCGCGCGCGACCGATTTCGTGAATCCGATCAGGCCGGCCTTGGCGGCGGCGTAGTTGGACTGCCCCGCGTTGCCGGTGAGGCCGACGATGCTCGAGATGTTGACGATGCGTCCCCAGCGGGCCCGCATCATGCCCGACATGATCGCCGCGCGCGTTGTGGCGAACGCGGACATCAAGTCGGTGCGGATGAGCTCCTCCCAATCTGCCGGGGCCATCTGGATCAGCAGCTTGTCCCGCACCGCCCCGGCGTTGTTCACGAGGACGTCCACGCGGCCGATGGCCTTGACCATCGCCTCGACCTGCGCCGGGTCGCCCACATCGGCCTGGTGGGCCACGCCGTTCGGCAGGGACGCCGCCGTCTCCTCGGCGGCGGACTTGTCGGCGCGGTAGTTGACGACCACCCGCGCCCCCATCCCGGCCAGGGCCTGGCTGATCGCGCGGCCGATGCCCTTGCCGCCACCGGTGACCAGAGCCGTCTTACCGTCGAGATCTCCCATCAGCCCGGCCGCCTCAGCCGGCGAAGTCGATGAAGAGCTCTTCGGCGTTCCAGGTGTCGACACCCGGTATGTGCTTGGCGGCCAGGCTCGCGAGCACGCGACCGGGGCCGAGCTCGACGACGGTCTTGATCTTCATCGCGCGCATCGAGACCATGGTCCGCGCCCAGTCGACCTGGCGGAGCATCTGGAGCCGCAGCTCGTCCTGGAGTGCTGCGACTGTGCGTAGGGCCTCACCCGAAGCGTTGGCCAGGATCGGGATGGATGGGGCCTTGATCGGCAGCCGGTCGACGACCTTGCGGAACGCCGCGGCGGCAGCCTCCATCAGAGGGGTGTGCGCCGCGAGCGGGATCGTGAGGATGAGGGCGCGCCGCGCGCCGGCCGCGATGGCCAGCCTCTCGGCCTCCTCGACCGCCGGGACCTCGCCCGAGAGCACGAACTGGACGTCGGCGTTGCGATTGGCGATCCACAGCTTGCCTTTGACCGACGCCTCCTCGCGAATCGCCTCGACCTGGGCTTCGTCGAGACCCACGATCGCGATCATGCCGCCCGGCTGCTCGTGAGCCGCCAGCGCCATGATCCTGCCCCGCTCCTTGACCAGCAACAGGGCGGTCTCCCACGGGATCGAGCCCGCCGCCGCGAGCGAGGCGATCTCGCCGAGGCTGTGACCCGCCGTCACGCTGACGTTCTCGAATCCATAGCTCTCGCGCCAGACCTCGTAGGCGGCCCAGCACACGGTCATGACGCAGGGCTGGATGAAGTCGGTGCGGTTCAGCTCTTCCACGGGACCCTCGAAGCACAGCTTGCGCACTGGCATCTGCAGCACCTCTTCGGCCCGCTCGAACACGCGCCGCGCAGCCGGGTAGCGGTCGTGCAGGTTCTTGCCCATGCCCGGCTTCTGCACCCCTTGGCCGGGGAACAAAAGCGCGATCGGACCCGCCAGGGTTACGCCCACGTCACCTTCCTTACATCCATTTGAGGAGCGTCGCTCCCCAAGTCAAGCCTGAACCGAAGCCGGCGAGCAGGACATGGTCACCAGACCTGACGCGACCCTTGCGAACGGCCTCCTCCAGCGCGATCGGGATCGAGGCGCTGGACGTATTGCCGTACTCGTCGATGTTGATCGCGACCCGCTCGAGGGGCAGGCCGATGCGTCGGGCGGCTGCGTCGATGATGCGGTAGTTGGCCTGGTGGGGAACCCAGAGGTCGATGTCCTCCATGGCCACTCCAGCCTTGCTGCAGACCTCGTTGGCCTGCCTGATGAAGATGTCGACCGCGAACTTGAAGACGTCAGGTCCGACCATCTCGATGTAGGGGTGCGCATCCTGGGCCGCATAAGCGCCCTTTTCGATGTTGCCGCAGGTCACCTGGGCGTAGCCGCGGCCGTCCGACCCCAGGCACCAGCTGAGGAAACCAGCTCCTTTCGGCGCCGGTCGCACCACCGCGGCGCCGGCGCCGTCACCGAAGATCACCGCGGTGCCGCGGTTCGCGTAGTCGAGCATCCGGGATAGGACCTCGGCGCCGATCACCAGCACGTTGTCGGCCCGCTCGGTCGCGATGAACGAGTCCGCGATGGATAGGCCGTACATGAAGCTGGTGCAGGCGGCCAGGGTGTCCCATGCCACGGCGCCCGGAGCGTCGAGCGCCTCCTGGACGCGACAGGCGATGGATGGGAACGGGCCGTCCGGCGACGACGTGCCGACGAGGATCATGTCGAGGTCTTCGGCCTTGATGCCGGCGGCGTCGAGTGCGGCGCGCGCGGCCTTGGTGGCAAGCTCGAGCGTGGTCGTTCCAGGCTCTGCGATGTGGCGCTTGTGGATTCCCGTCCGCTCCCTGATCCACTGGTCCGAGGTGTCCATCATCTTCTCGAGGTCGAAGTTGCTGATGATCTTCTCGGGCACATAGGCGCCGACGCCGGCGATGGCGCTGGGACGGCCCTTGGCCTTGAATGAGCGAAGCGGTACCGCGCCCGACCGCGTGCGGTATGCGTTGGTTATCGCCATCTCTGCTCAGGCCTCGAGCCGCTCGGCGGTCTTCTGCTCGAGGAACTTCCACAGGTCGCCGATGGTCTTCATCTTCTCGAGCTCTTCTTCAGGCAGCTCGACGTCGTACTTGTCCTCCACGGCGGCGATCAGCTCGACGAGGTCAAGCGAATCCGCCGCGAGATCCTTGGCGAAGCTCTTGTCGAGCTGCACCTGGTCCGGGTCGACGCCCAGGATCTCACCCGCAAGGTCCTGAAGCTCTTTGAAAACGAGTTGGGCTGCCATGGCTAACTCCTGTTTAGTTGATGGCCTTCGGGCCTTTGATGACGAGGGTCGCGTTGTGGCCGCCGAAGCCGAATGAGTTCGACATGGCCACCTTGATATCGGCTTTGCGCGCCTTGTTGGGCACGTAGTCGAGGTCGCATTCCGGGTCCGGGGTGTCCAGGTTGATGGTGGGCGGCAGCATGCCTCGGTCGAGCGCGAGGACGCACGCGGCGGCCTCGATGGCGCCGGCGGCTCCGAGCAGGTGACCGTGGACCGACTTGGTCGAGCTGACCGCGAGCTTGTGCGCGTGGTCGCCGAACACTGCCTTGATGGACTTGGTCTCGGCGAGGTCGCCAAGCTTGGTCGAGGTCCCGTGAGCGTTGATGTAGCCGACGTCGGAGAGCTCCACTCCGCTCTTCTCGAGCGCCCGCCGCATGGCGCGGATCGCGCCCTTGCCCTCCGGCTGAGGAGCGGTGAAGTGGTACATGTCGGCGCTCGCTCCGTAGCCGGCGATCTCGGCGAAGATCTTGGCCCCGCGCTTTCTCGCGTGCTCCATCTCTTCCAGGACGAGCATCACCGAGCCCTCGCTCATGACGAAGCCGTCACGGTTGAGGTCGAAGGGCCGGCACGCCTTCTCCGGCTCGTCGTTGCGTTCGCTGACAGCCTTGATCTGGCTGAACGCGCCCATCGTCAGGGGTGTGATCGTCGCCTCGGAGCCGCCGGCGAGCATCGCCACGGCGTCGCCGCGCTTGATGATCTCCGAGGCCTCGCCGATGCCGTGCGAGCCCGAAGCGCACGCGCTGACGATGGCGTAGTTCGGCCCTCCGGCATGGGTGTGGATCGCGACGATGCCGGCGGCCATGTCAGCGATCATCATCGGGACGGTGAACGGGCTGATGCGCTTGGGTCCACGTTCCATCAGCTGCGTGTGGCTCTTCTCGATCTCCTCCATCCCGCCGATGCCCGAGCTGACGATCACGCCGACGTCGTCGGGGTCCATCTCGCCCGGCTCGAGGCCGGACTGCGCGAGGGCCTGCTTGGAGGCCGCCAGCGCGAACTGGCAATAGCGCCCGATGTGACGGGCGGTCTTGCGGTCCATGTAGTCCTCGGGATTGAACCCCTTGACCTCGCCGGCGATCTTGCAGTCGAAGATCGCGGTGTCGAAATGCGTAATCCGGCCGATGCCCGAGACGCCTTCGATCATGTTCGACCAGACCGTCTCCAGGTCGTTGCCGATCGGGGTCACAAAGCCCATGCCGGTGACGGCCACGCGTCGACCGTTGAAGCTGGATGCCATAGCCACAGCATACGGACGTCAGGGCCAATACACACTGGCCGAAGGTGGTAATTAGGGCCCGAGTATTAGGACGCGGTGTCCTAAAACCCCTGTCTAGAGCAACTTTCGGAGATCCAGGGCCAGCTGGAGGCGCCACCGGGCGGGAGGCGAGTCAAGATCACCGCCGAGCAGCTCGCGAAGCTTGTCGAGCCGGTAGAGCACGGTGTGGCGATGCAGCTCGAGCTCCGCGGCGGCGTCTTTCACGGAGCCGCGGCCGAGGTAGGCCTCCAGGGTTTCGAGCAGCGATTCGCGGTGGCGGACCTTGGGATCCATGAGGGGACCGAGGGTGTGCGCGACGAATCGCTCCGCCAGCCTCGGATTCTGGGCGAGGACGAGGTGGGGGATGACCTCGTCGTGGCCGTGCACGACCGCTTCCGGGCGCAGCTTGCGGCCGGTCTCGATCGCCTGCTGGGCTTCGAGGTATGAGCGTGAGATTCCGCGCAGACCGGCGTGGTAGCCACCCACCCCCGCGCGTACCCGCGCGCGTGCCGTGCCGGAGCGCCGCGCCACCTCCTCCTGGAGCTGGAGCGCGAACTGCCGGCCCTGGTCGACGCCGACGCCGGACTCGGCCGGCCACAGCACCACGAGCGTGCTCGGGTCGGTAGCGTGCTGGATGGCCCCGCGCGGGAGATCGAGCGATGAAGCGACCTCCGCCAGCACATCGCCCCCGCGCTCGCTGTCGCGGTTGCCGCTGATGAGCTTGCAGACCACCGAGACGTAGCCCGTGGCCGCGATGGGCATGTTGAGCGCCAGCGCCTGCTTCTGCAGCTCGAGCTCGGAGTCGAAGCTGTCGCTAATCAGGGCGTGGAACAGCCGGGCATGCGCGCGCGTGCCTCGGTGCATGTGCTGCTCTCGCGCGTGGAGGTAGGTCTTGGTCACCTCGGCCGCGACCTGGTCCAGCGCGGCAAAAACGTAGTTGGCGGTGACCATGATCGCTTCGGGCGTGGCCTCGGTATGGTCGCGCCAGGACCGCAGGATCTCGTCCCAGGCGACGCGGGCAGCGATTCGATAAGCCGCGAGGATCGGCTCGACCGACTGGCTGCTGCGCGCCTGCAGGATGCCGAGCTGGGCGACGCGCCGCAGCTCCTCGTTGGTGGCCGGTCTGGCTTCGCGGGCGGTGGAGAGGAACAAATCGAGGCCGGCTTCGCAGGCGCGCACGATCGCGGACCGCTGCGGCGGCACACCCGTGGAGTCGTCCCAGCTGACCAGGCCCACGACGGCTCGGGCCATATGCCGCGCCATCCCGGCGCGGCGGCGCTCGAGGTCGGCCATCAGCCCGGGTGGAAGAGTGGGCGCCGTCCGGGCGCTCAGCTTGGCCTTGACGGCCACTTTTGCCACGGGCCTGACTATACGAGTGGGCCGGCTTTAGGACTCGAGGTCGAAGAAGTCAGCTCTCCTTCTTGATGAAGGCCAGCATGCGCCGCCACGCGTCGTCACAAGCATCCTTCCACTCCGCGAAGGTGCGGTCGAAGAAGCTGTGCGGAGCGCCCTCGTAGATGTGCATCTCGTGCGGCACTTTGGCCTCCGTGAGCTGCTTATCGAACTGCTGGAAAGCTTCCTGGGGCGTGAAGTCTGCCCCCGCGATGAGCATCAGCAGGGGGGCCTCCATCTTCGACATGAACGGCTCGCTGCGCTCCGGCCGGCCATAGAAGCCGATGCAGCCCTTGAGCCCGTGTCCGCCGGCCGACTGGTTCCAGGAGCTCGAGCCACCAAAGCAGAATCCGACGGTGAAGATCGAGTTGACCGCGCCGCCGTCCTTCGATTTCAAATACGCCACCGCGGCGGCCACGTCATCGCGGATGTGCTCGGGCGTGGTCTGCTCGACGTGAGGCCGGTACTCGAAATCCTCGCCCCGCTCACCGACGCCGGCAGTGCGCCCGAAATAATCGATCGCGACCGCGTCGACGCCGGCTTCGGCGAAACGCAGCGCGAGCTCCTTGTAGAAGTGGTGCAGGCCTCGCACGTCGGGCATGACCACCATCCCGGCCCCCGTTGGCTTCGAAGCCCGCGCGAAATGGGCACCGAACCTGGTGCCGTCCGCGGACGTCAGCTCGAAATCGCCCTGGTCGGCCGCGCCGCCGCTGATCGGAGGTAGAGGTACCCTTGCGTCGTCTGAGTAGCACATGAGTGGATTGTCCACTAGATGGGGGCGACAATGAAAATAGAGAGCACGGCGTTCACCCCGACCGATGTCCAGGGTTTCATGGACGAGTTCATCGACCATGAGCGCGGGCTGCTCGCCGACCGGCTCGAGAAAGCGTCTGCGAAGCTCGCCGCGCTCGGCCCGCGCATCATCTCCGGGCATGGCGACGGCGCCTGGAGCAGCCACGAGGTCCTCGCGCACATCGCGGTGCTGTCGAAGTTCTACGGCGTCCTGGTGCACAAGATCTCGAGCGGCCAGATGACCGAGCTCAACCTGCTCGAGAACGTCAACGTGCGCGACGTCTTCGGCGAGCAGATGGCCACGCTCGATCCGGCGGAGCTGCTGCGCATGGCGCTTTCCGACCACCGACGCTCGATCGACACGCTGCGGACGGTCGAGCCAAGGGCCCTGCGCCGCGCCGCGCGGTTGGAGGACGGGACGATGATGACCGCGGAGGAGATCGCCCGCCTGCCGCTGGTGGCCCACCTCGAGCTGCACATCGAGCAGCTCGAGAAGTCGCTGGAGCCCTGAGCCCTAGCCGCTGACCTGCGCGTAGCCGAGCAGGCGCAGCTCACGCCTGAGGGCCTGTGCCGCCTCGTCCATCGACCCTGGGTCCGGATTTGGATCCTGGTTGCCGAAATCGAGGTCGTGCACGCCGCGAATCGGGACCACGTGAAAGTGGCAGTGCGGCACCTCGAGACCGGCCAGCATCATCCCGACTCGCGCGGGTTTGAACGCCGCCATCTGCGCCCGACCGACCGCCTGCGCGGCCTCGGTGAGGCGGGCGAGGAGGGGCGCTTTCAAATCGAGCCAGTGGTCAACCTCGAGGCGTGGTACGACCAGCGCGTGGCCCGGTCGCAGCGGCCGGTTCGAGAGAAAGGCGACGCATTCATCGTCCTTCCAGATGAAGCGCCCGGGCAGCTTCCCTTCGATGATCTGCGTGAAGATCGTCGCCACATCACTAGGCTAGCCTGTAACCCGTGAGCGCGCCCGCCGTGCAGCTCGACAACGTCTCCAAGCGCTATGGCGAGGTGCTGGCTCTCGACCGCGTCACGCTCGCGATCGATACAGGTGAGGTGGTGGCAATGCTCGGGCCGAACGGCGCTGGAAAGACGACGGCCATCAGCCTCATGCTGGGCACCCGCAAGCCGACCTCAGGCAACGCGCGGCTGTTCGGCATCGACCCCAGGGACCTCAGGGCACGCAGCCGCATTGGCGTGATGCTCCAAGAGTCGGGCGTGCCAGGGATGCTGAAGGTAGACGAGATCGTCGGGCTGTTCGCCTCCTACTACCCGGCGCCGCTTCTGGTGTCCGAAGCAATGGCGATGGCGGGCCTCCAGGAGAAGTCCACGAGCCTGGTCAAGGACCTCTCGGGCGGCCAGAGGCAACGCCTCTACTTCGCTCTCGCGGTGTGCGGAAACCCGGAGGTGCTCTTCCTCGACGAGCCGACCGTCGGCATGGACGTCGAGGGACGCCGCCTCTTCCTGCAGCAGATCGGCGAGTTCGCTGCCAAAGGCCGCACCGTGGTCCTGACCACCCATTACCTCGAAGAGGCGGATCAGCTGGCGCAGCGGGTGATCATGGTCGACCGCGGGCACGTGATCGCGGACTCCACGCCGGCAGAGATCAAGTCGCGCGTCGCCGGCAAGAGGATCATGTTCAACACCTCGCGGCCCATGGGCACCAATGACTTTGCGGGCCTGCCGCTGAGCTCTCAGCAGGTCACCGATGGCCGGGTGCGTCTACTCACCAACGAGCCCGAAAGCGTGCTGCGGGAGCTGTTCCGTCGCGGCATCGAGATCACGCAGCTGGAGGTGGCGGGCGCAGACCTCGAAGAGGCCTTCGTGGCGATGACACACCACGAGGCTCCAACGTGAGCGCAGCCACCATGCGTTCGGGGACCGCCCCGTTCCTGCCCATGCTCGCCAAGCAGTCACAGGCCGAGTTCATCAAGATGTTTCGCGTCCCAGCCTTCAGCGTCACCAGCATCGCGCTGCCCGCGATGTTCTACGCGTTCATCGGGCTCGGGCAGGCCAAGCAGCCGTTCGCCCACGGATCCAGCGTGACCTCCGGCGAGTACTTCCTTGCTTCGATGGCCATGTACGGCGTCGCCAACGTGATGGTGCTGGGATTCGGGATCTCGGTCGCCAACGAGCGAGGGCAGAAACAGGACCTGCTCATGCAGTCAACCCCCCTTCCGCCGATCGTCTTCTTCATCGCCAAGACGATCTCGGCCCTGGTCATCGCGTTGATGGCGCTGGTCGTGCTCAGCCTCCTCGCATATTTCGCAGGCGGCGCGAACCTCACCGTTTCACAGTGGCTCACGCTCTTCCTCCGCGCGATGCTCTGCTCGATCCCGTTCGTCGGCCTGGGCTTTGGGCTCGGCTACATCGCCGGCCCCACCTCCGCGCCGGCCGTGACCAACCTGATCTACCTGCCCACGGCATTCGCGTCAGGGCTGTTCTTTCCTCTTCGCCTGCTCCCGCCGCTCTTGCAGTACATCGCTCCGTACCTGCCGCTTTACCGCGGCGGCCAGCTGCTATGGGATTCGGTCGGCGCTCCCACCCAAGGAGGCAGTATCACGACCGACTGGCTCTGGATGGGCGGCTACGCGATCGCGTTCTTCGCGCTCGCGATCTGGGCCTACCGCAGGGACCAGGGACGCAAGTTCAACTAGGCTCGGCGCCGGTCCAGAACTTGGCCGGGAGCTCCACGCCGAAGGCATCGCGGTAGCGCTCGGAGAACTCCGAGCGCTTATAGGCGTGCTCGATCGTCCCGACCTGCTCCACCGCGTAGGTGGCGGCCAGCGACGCGACGCGACCGGCTTCCTCGAGGTCGAGCCCGCGCAAAAGCCCGGCGACCAGCCCGGCGCGATAAGCGTCGCCCGCGCCGGTCGGGTCGGCCTCGCGCACCGGGGTGGCGGCCGGGATCTCGACGGTCCGTTCCCTCGTCGCGATTCGCGATCCATATCGCCCGAGCGTCGTGACCACGATCTCCGCCAGCTCGAGGAGGCCTTGCACATCTCGTTCGGTGCGCTGCTGGATCAGCTCGAGCTCGTAGTCGTTCCCGATCACGATCCACGCGCCGCGCGTGCTGTCGGTGACGTCGTCGGCGGACATCATGGGCAGCTGGTGGGCGGGATCGAAGACGAATCGCAGTCCGCGGACTCGGCACTCGTTGACAAGGCGCTTCATGGCGCCAGGGTCGTTGGGCCCGATGATCACTGCCTCGGCGTCGGGGGGCGCGTCGTCCAGGCCGAGCATGCCGGCGCGCCACATCGCGCCGCCGTAGTAGCCGGTCAGCTGGTTGTCGTCCAGGTCGGTGGTCGTGAAGCCGGTCGCGCTGATCTCGCCCTCCAGCAAGCGCAGGCCGCGGCAGTCGATGCCCCGGGCGACGAGCCAGTCGCGATACTCGGACGCGTCGGTGCCGGCCGTGGCTAGGACGGCCGACGGGTAGCCCAGGAGCGCAAGGTTGTGCGCGTAGTTGCCCGCCACCCCGCCGCGCCTCTTCTGCAGATCGTCGACGAGAAAGCTCAGGTTGAGGATATGCGTCTTGTCGGGGAGGATGTGGTCTTTGAAGCGGCCTTTAAAGGTGAGGATGTAGTCGTACGCGATCGATCCCGTGCAGACGACCATCTCTTGACCTGAAGGCTACCCGAAATAGAAAAGGGCGCCCGAGGCGGGCGCCCTTCGGTTGGTCGCTAAGTTATGCGGCGCGGCGGACGGTGCGGCGACGCGGGCGGCGCGTGCGGGCCGCGGGCTTGGCAGCAGCCGGCTTGTGGGCCGTCAGCTCGCTCGCCTGCTCGAGGTGCGTCGCGGTGCGGGCGATCGTCTTGAACGAGGCGTTGAAGATGCGCAGCGTGCGCTTCGCAACGCCTCCGACGACGTCCTGGCGGCGTGCCTGTAGCTTGACCATGTGCAGGCCCCTGATCGCGAACTTCTCAGGTAGCTTACCGTCGAGTTCGAGACCCATGATGGTGATCTTCTCGGGCCGGAACGCGTTCAGCCGAGCGTTCAGCCGCGTGTTGAACTGGCGGTTGATCCTGCGCACGGTCGGCGTCCCCTGGCGCTCGAAACCCTTGACCTGCTTGCGCGCGGACCCCATGGGGTCTGACGCGACTTTGGCTGCCGCCTTGGCAGCCCCGACGGCGACCTCTTCGACGGTGGTTGCGGTGTCTGTGAACTCGTTGCTCATGATTCAAAGCCTCCTTGGGGCTAACTTGTCTTTCTTGACGCATTGCATCATAACGCATTGCGTCAACCGTGTCAAGTCGCCGCCTGGAGCCTGGCGATCAGCGCATCCGCAGGCGCCCCGAAGATGTCGTAATGGGCGACCTTGCGGCGCTTCTCGGGCTGGATCCACTCCGGCTTCAATCCGTGCTGCCGCCCCCATTCTTCTAGCACCGGCCGCAGCCCTATGACGTGCAGAAACGGTCGCTCACGGGTGAAGCCGCGGATGGTGGTGCCGTGGTAGTGGTCGAAGTTCCGGTGCACGGCGATGCCCCCGGCCTCCGCGAACGCGATCGCCTCTTTGATCTCGCGCCGCTCGAAGTACCTCTCACGCAGCTCCACGCCGCAGCTCAGGCCTTCAGGCGAACGAGGGCATCGGGGCAGATGGGCCGAAAGGCGCACAGGGAGCAGGGCCGGGCGGCGTGCTCCGGCCGCAGGCTGAAGTCGCCGGCCGCGATCAGCCGGGACGCGGCCAGCACCTTCGCCTCCACAACGGCATCGTCGGGCGAGATGTCGTGTCGCTCGCCCCTGCGCATGTCGAACAGGACGAGGCGGGGGTTGGAGCCACCGGGCAGGAGGCCACGTCTCGCCGCGATCGCGTACAGGCGCAGCTGGGTCGAATAGGCGTGCATCAGCGACGCGTCCAGGCTGGCGTTGGTCTTGTAGTCGACCAGTAAGAGCTCGCCGTCGAGCTCGCAGATGCGGTCGACCAAGCCCCGCACGCGCGCGCCGCCGAGGTTCATGTTGAAGCCGACCTCGACGGCCAGCGTCCGCGCCGCGGCGAGCGGCTGGCCAATGTACCGGGCAAGCATCTCGCGACCCTGTTCTGGCCCCCTGTATTGGCCCAGCAGGTCACCGCCGTCGCGGTGCCACACCGCCAGGGCTTCGTGCACCGCCGCGCCGAGCTCGGTGGACCCGATGGCCTGGACGTGTCTCGGCTGGATCTCGTCCGGTGGAGCGGGCACGCGCCAGACCTGGCTGAACCGGTACCGCACGGGGCACACCTCGAAGTCGTGAAGCTGCGAGAAGCTGAGCTCGACCTGCGGCGGAGCCTCAACCGGCTGCTCGACGATCCCCGGCTGGAGCTGCTCCATGCGATCGAGCACTGCGGCGACGACCGCCGGATCGCCGGCCGAGCGTCCATTGGTGGCGCGAGACACCGGCAGCTCGAGCTGCTCCGCCTCGACCACCGATGCCGCCTGGGGATGGGCGAGCGCCCAGCTGAGGATCTCTGCGAAGTGGTCGTCCTGCTCCGCGCCTGCGGCGCCGATCTCGTGGGCCGACGGCTCCTCGCGTGTCGCTGTGACGTACAGCGAATCCTTGGCCCTCGTCAGGCCCACGTAGACGATGCGCCGTCTCTCGCCGATCGCCAGGGCGACGGCCGGCGCGCCCGGCGACGTCTCCACGAAGCGCGGGTGTTTCTCGCCCCGCCAGTTCTTGATCACGAAACCCAGGTTGTCGGGGTCGAAGAAGAGCCGCTCTGTGTCGCGCGGCCGCGGCGGGCGCAGGTTGACGAGGAAGACGGCCGGGAACTCCAGGCCCTTGGCGGCATGGATCGTCAGCACCGACACCGCCTCTGCGCCGGCCGATTCCTCGGCCGCCTCGCCCACCGGCAGCTCGGCGTCGATGACCTGGTCGAGGTGACGCACGAAGTCGCCGATCCCGGCCAGCGACAGGTCGCGTTCGAAACGGCCGGCGAGCTGGAACACCTTGCGCAGGTTGAGCAGCGCCCGGGGGCTGCCGTCGCGCTGGGCGCGAAGCTCCGCCCAACGCAGGTAGCCACTCTCCTCGAGCAGTCGGTTCAGGATGTCCGCCACGGTCAGAGCGTCCCTCAGGCGGCCGGTGCGGTCGGTGAGATCGACGAGCCGCGCCGCCGCCGCCGCGACCTTGGGTGACATCTCGGGAAAACCCTCGCGGGCCGATTCGTCGAAGCAGTCGCGCAGGCGCATGCCCGAGCGGCCCGTGCGACGCGCCGCCAGGCGGTACATGCCGCCATCGTCCAGGCGCACGATCGGTCCCTGCAGGATGCGCACGATGGCGCCGTCGTCCATCGGGTTGTCGGTCAGCCGCAGCAGGGCCAGCACGTCCTTGATCTCCTGGCGATCGAAGAAGCCAGAGCCGCCGCTCGTCACATAGGGGATGCCCTGCCGGCGCAGCTCGTCCTCGAACTCGCGAGGGAGCATCCGGATGGAATGCGCCAGCACAGCGATGTCGCGGAACGGCCGCCCGCCCAGGTGCAGGCGCCGGATCGTCTCCGCGACCGTGCGGGCCTCGGTGCGCGAGTCGGGCGCCATCACCACGGTCACGGGCGTGCCGTCGCCCGCCCCGCGGGTCGCCACCAGCTCCGGCTCATCCGCGAAGTCCCGGTCGTGGCGGATGAAGTCGGTGGCGCAGTCGAGGATGCCCTGGTAGGAACGGCGGTTGTGAGTGAGCGGGAGGCGCCGGCCGGGAAACCGGCTGCGGATGTTCTCGATCTCGGCATCCCGCCATCCATAGATCGACTGCTTGGCGTCGCCGACCACGGACACGTTTCCGAAGTCTTCGCGCGCCAGCAGCCGGATGAGGTCGAGCTGGATGCGGTTGGTGTCCTGGAACTCGTCGATCAGGAGGTAGCGGAAGCGCTCGCGGCAGCGGCGCCTGAACTCCGGCACGCGCTCGAGCGCATCGATCACCTCGAGGATCAGGTCGTCGAAGTCGCGCAGGCCGGCCGCGCGCAGGGCCTCGTCGTAGGTGCGGTAGACGAGACCCAGGACCTCGATCGCCTCGAGCTCGGCGCGGGCGGGGTCGGGCCCTCCGGCGCCGTTGGAGCCGGCGGCCGGGCGGCCCGCCCAGTTCCTGGCGTGCAGCTCGCGCGCGCGCTTCTCGAACCTCTCGGGGCCGATGCCGCGTCCTTTCAGCTTGAGCAGAAATCGCAAACCTGAACGAAGCAGGTCGTCCAGGTCTTCGACCGAGAGGGCGGTGAACGAATCGGGGTCGAGCGGGGTGGCCGCACCGCTGCGCAGACGGGCTACGAGGTTCTGCTCGAACAGGCGCTGCGCCGTCTCATCGAGCACCCTCATCTCGCGCGGCGCGCCCACCAGGTAAGCGAACTCGTCCAGCAGCCGAGCGCAGGTGCCGTGGAAGGTGCCGATCCAGGCGCCGTCAAGGACCTGGCGGCCAAGCTCGGGGTGGCGCGCTGCCAGCTCCCTGTTGATCCGCTGCCTGAGCTCTTCCGCAGCGCGGTCGTTGAACGTCACCGTCAGCACCCGGTCGGGCTGCACACCCCGGTCGACGAGCCAGCAGAAGCGCTCGGTCGCCGTGAACGTCTTGCCGGTGCCCGGCCCGGCCGCGATGAGGAATGCGCCCTCGGGCCCGGCGTGTGCGGCGGCCGCCTGCTCGGCGCTCAGCGCCGGCTTCGCCTCCAGGCGGGTGGCGCTCATTCGGGTGGCGCTCCGCCATACGGGCAGACCGCCGCGTGAGGGCACGAGCCGAACCGCGTCACGCAGGTGCCTGGAAGATCGCGGGGGGCGGGCTCGAAGTGGCCGCCCTTGATTCGCTCGATGGCTTTGAGGACCACGCCGCGGCTGCGCTCGAGGTCCTCGGTCGACAGGGCCTTCTCGCGGTACTCCTTGAGGCCCGCCGGGCGGCCGACGGCGAAGATGTCCTGGCGCATCCCTCCCCACACCCAGTCCTTCGGATACCAGAGCGACAGGAATCGAGGCTGGAAGCCGAGCGGCTTGCCCTCGTCGTCCACGCCGTCCTTACAGGCGAGGTAGTAGAGAGCGAGCTGCACGTCGTAGAGCTCGGGACCGAAATAGGCTTCGTATGCGTAGCGCATCGGTTTGCCGGACCCGGTCTTGTAATCGACCACCTCCACCTCGCCGTTGCCGACATCGTTGACACGGTCGATCTTGCCCACGATGTCCACGCCTTCGAGCCGCAGGCGAAATCTTCGCTCGATGGCCAGGGTGCGCACCCGGCGGATCACCTGCATCCCGGTCACGAACCGGATGTAGTTGCCGAGCACGGAGCGAACCTGCTTCTCCTCGCGTTTGCGGTCGAGCACGCCTTCCATGCGCGAGAGGTACCCGTCCAGGTGAAGCTGCAGCGCGGCCTCGAGCCACTCCCGCTGCTGGTCGCCCTCCAGCGAACGCCAGTCGCCCTCCTGGGCATGGAAGTCTTCGAGCACCTCGTGCAGGAAGCCGCCTCGCTCCATCGCCACCGAGCGTGGCTCATCGACGAGGCCCGGGTGATGGCTGTACCAGTAGAGTCGAGGGCACTTCAGATAGTTGTTGAGGGTGGTGGGGCTGAAGTGGTCGATCTCCACCGAGCTCGGGTTGCGGTCGCCGCCGTAAGGCTCGAACGGCTCGCCCGACTCACCGTCCGAGAGGAAATCGACGTCGAGCCCGAGGCCTTGGGCCCGCGACACCACCCGGTCGGTTATGCCGGCGGGATGAGAGGCGATCAATACCTCGGCCTCGCGGGGCAGCAGGACGTCGGCCGGCTCGAGCCGGTCCGAGGCGCGGGTCAGCTCGCGCACCTCAGCCCGGGGCGCTGCCATGTCGAGGAACACGGATCCGCCCGCCTGGCTCAGGTACGAATCGGCGAAGGTGAGGTAAAGTCGCCGCCGCGCGCGCGTCATGGCGACGAAGGCAAGGCGCGCCTCCTCGGCCAGGTGGCCATCGGGATCGGAGGGCCACGACGGCATGAAACCGACCTTGAAGCTCTCGAGCCAGCTACGATCCCCATCGTCGAGGAGCGGGTGCGGCCGCGCGTCGAGCGGAAACAGGCCGTGGGCGAAGCCCGAGCAGAAGACCACTTCGAACTCGAGCCCCTTGGCCTGGTGGACGGTCATCACCTGGACCGCATCACGCGTGGGCGGCGCGGCCTCACTGTCGTCGGCGGCGCCCGCGAGCAAGGCCTCGAGCGATCCGGTTAGGTCGCCGAGCAGGGGCTTGGAGCCATGCAGCCTTTCGTGCACCGCCTCGATCGCCTCCAGGCCTTCGATGGTCGATCGCAGGTCGGCGATCGCCTCGCTTCGCTGGTCCGCGGGCAGCTCGAGGTCCAGCAGCCGGCGCATGGCGCCGTCCTCGATCAGGACCGTGTAGGCCAGGCTTGCCAGCGGCAGGTAGGTCGACTTGGCGAGCAGCTCATGACGGACGGTCATTGCCGAGTGAAGGCTGTCGAGCTCCTTCTCATCGAGGAACGCCAGGTAGTCCGGGAGCGAGGGCTCGTCCGTCGGCGCCTCGCCTCCCCACGGCAGCGGATGGCGCTGCGGGTCTTGCCACGCGAGCACGTACATCAGGCGGTGGACCACGCGCAGCAGGGGGCGCCCCCGCGATCGGGCATGCGCCCGCAGCCGGCTCACGGTGCGCGGGCCGACGCCGCCGAGGCTCGACGCGAGCGCGCCCTCGAAAGCTTCGGAATCGTCGGGCCGCCGCAGCGATTCGAGGTAGCCGATCAGGAAGCGGACGACCTCGTTGCGCGCGGTGGCCCCGGAACCGCGCACCTCGTAAGGCAGTCCGAGCGCTCGCAGGGCCTCCTCGAATGGAGCCCCGAGCGCGGTGGCGCTGCGGAGCACGACGGCGAAGTCGCTGCAGCGCAGGCCGGGCGACTCCGCCTGCAGCCTCTTGATCTCTCGCGCCACGAAGAACGCCTCATCGACCGGATCGCTCTCTCGGGCCACCACCACCGCCGGCTCGCCGTGTGCATGCACGGCGCGGAGGTGGCGAGGCGCGCGGCCGGGCTGCGTCGCCTCGAGCAGGCGCTCGCCTGCGTCCAGCGCCTCCTGGGAGCACCGCCGGCACTCGTCGAGCTGGATGGTGGCCGCGCCGTAGGCGGCCACGAAGTCGAGGCTGAGCAGGCGAGGCACGGTGCCGCGGAAACCGTAGATCGACTGGTCCGGGTCGCCGACGACGACGATCCGAGGCCGGGCTTCGGGCGGCGCGATCAGCCGCAGGAGCTCGAACTGCGCAGGGTCGACGTCCTGGAACTCGTCGACCAGGACGAGCTTGAACTTGGCGCGCATCGCCTGGCGCAGAGGCGTCCTGGATTGGAGCAGCTCGATCGCTCCAGAGATGAGGTCGCGAAAATCGACCATCCCGGCGTCTTGCAGCCGGTGTTGATATGCCTGGTACGCGGCCGCCAACGCGCGCAATCGCTCACTCGCGCCGGCCTCGGCTGCCAGCAGGAGCGGAGCGGGGTGGAGGAGGTTCTGCTTCATCAAGGCGACAAAGCCCAGCAGGTCGTGCGCGAACGCGTCGGAACGGCGCACCCCATCCAGCGGGCCGAGCGTCTCGCCGTCGAGGTCGGCCAGCACGCGCCGCATCACCAGCCACTCCTGGAAACCGTTCAGGAGCAGTCGGTCCCGGTCCGGCTTATGGTCGCGAAGCAGGCGCGCGCAGAAGCTGTGGAAGGTGGAGATCCAGGCCTCTCCGTAGTCGTCGTTGAGCCGCTCATCGATCCTGCGCGCGATCTCGCCGGCGGCCCCGTTGGAGAACGTGAGCACGAGGATCTCATCGCGACCAGCGACACGCGTCCGCACGGCTTGCTCGTAGAGGTCAACCAGGGCGTGCGTCTTCCCGGTGCCCGGGCCGGCGAGCACGCGTAATGGTCCGTCGATTTCGTCGATATGGAGTGGCAAAAGGTTCCCCTGGGGTGGCGCGGGCGAACCTGATTATGCGGGCGCCCGAGACCCCAGGTCAGCCCGGGCCGTTAACGGCTGCCAGGCCGAGATCACCATGGCCGTCAGCAGGCCGAGCTCGAAAAGCGGCCACCTGATCAGGGTGGGGGCCACCCCTCCGATGAACAGGTAAGGGTTGGCCAGCACCCACAGCGCCGCCAGCGCCACGCGCCAGGCCGCCGCGGGACGCTCCTGCCACAGGATCCAACCCGCGGCGCTGAGCAGGCAGAGGTCGGAAGCGTGGAGGTAGGGGGCGACCAGCAGCGATCCCAGGACGGCCGCGGGTATCACCAGTGCCGCGTCACCGCGCATCCGGTAAGTCACTGTCAGCACCACCGCCACGATGCCCAGTCGAATGACCGTCGCCGTCCACCCGACCACTCCGAAGGCGCCGTGCAGGGTTAGGCCGTCGGCGCCACTAGGGAGCGGGCCCAGCAGCTGGGCGGCGTACGCGGTCGACCCATGAGGGCCGAGCACCAACACGCTGGTGAGCGCGATGCAGGCGGCCGCTCCAAGCCAAGCCGCGAACGCGCGCGGCCGGCCGGCCACCAAAAGCGCGAACGGGACCAGGATCGCGGTGTTGGGCTTGAGCACGATGGCCACCAGGACGAGGCCGGCGGCTATGTCGCGCTTTTCGCGAAGCAGCCGCCATGCCACCACGATCGAGGCGGCGATCAGCGGACCCACCTGGCCCACGTTCACGGCGTGCATCACCCACCATGGAGAGAGTGCGCCTGCCACCGCGACCCAGCGGCTCCAGCCCTGGCCGATTCCGGCCCATGCCAGCGCGCCCGCAAGCACGATAAATGTGAACAGCGCCCAGACGTCATATGCCGAGTCGTAGGGCAGGCCGGAAAGAGGCGCGACCAGCCATGCCTCGGTCGGCGGGCTCAAGAAGGGCTGCGACCACAGGTACGGGACCAGCCGCTTCTGCTCCTGCGCCACCGCTTGCTGGTCGTAGATCTGCCCCCAACCGTGCTGCATGCCGACGCGCGCCGCGGCCAGGTAGGTGTGAAAGTCGATCCCGGTGCGATCCTGTCGGTGCACGATGTCGACCGCCAGCGCCGCCAGCACGACTACCACGGCGAGCCCGATCAGGACGCGGCGGACCCAGCGCACGCCTTGAAGGTACCTCACCTCCGTTAAGCGACCCTTATATCCGATATGCAAGCTCCACTTGAGATAACGCGCCGCCTGACCGCCCCGGCCGGGGCGGCCGGAGTCGCCGCCGTGGTCCTGGTGGCGCATCTGCCGGAGTTCCTGCATCGCATCCTCGACGGCGACGAGGCGATCTACGGCTCGATCGCCGCCCTGATGAACCAGGGCTCCCCGCTGTACGGGGCGGGAGGCGTGGACAACAAGCCGCCCGGCATCTTCTGGGTCTACTCGGCGATCTTCCGCGTGGCCGGCGTCTACCAGATGACCGCGATCCACGCCGCGGGCTTTGTGGCTATGGCGGTGACCTGCGCGCTGATCTTCGTCATCGCCAGGAACATCGCCGGGGTCCGCGCCGGCCTGCTCGCGGCGCTCTTCTACGGTTTGCTCACGGCGGCGGGGAATCCCCGGCTTCTGGCCTCCAACACGGAGATCTTCATGATGGTGCCGCTCACGGCATCGGTCCTCACCATGCTGCGCCGGCGATGGTTCTGGACCGGCGCGCTGCTGGTCGCGGCGGGCGCGTTCCGGCAGTCGGCAGCCACGAACGTCGTGCTCGTCGCGCTTGGCCTGCTCTGGCTCGAATCCGCGGGCGGAAGGCTGCGGGCCGCGGCGTTTCTTGGAGGCGGTTTGCTGGTGGGCCTTCTCGCGGGGACGGCCCTGCTCACCGCGACCGGCTCGCTCACCGGGTTCTGGCGCTGGACCATCCAGACGCTGTACGGCTACGCCTCGACGAGCTGGGCTCCATCGCTGGTCTGGTCGCGCGCGCAGGACAGCGTGGTGCCGTTCGTCGTCGACTTGTCGGTCCTGTGGATCGCGGCCGTCGCGTTCGCGTGGCGGTGGCGCGCTCTGAACGCGGTCGAGCGGCTGATGGTCGCCTGGCTCGCCGTCTCGATGCTCGGGTCGCTCGCCGGCGGCCACCTCTCGTGGCACTACTTCATCCAGGCGATGGGCCCGCTGGCACTGCTGGCAGCTCTCGCGTTCGACCGAATCCGGCTGCGACGCGGCGTGGTCGCTGCCGCGATCGTGGGGATCGCATTCCCGGCAATCGCGTGGTGGGCTTTCGACCTCACGGCCGACCCGTTGACCTACGACTTCAGTGGAGCGATCCCCCAGCACGCGGCTGTGTCTGCTTACATCAGCGACCACACTTCGCCGTCCGAGCACATCTTGGTGTGGGGCGATTGGGCGGCGCTGTACGTGGAATCCGACCGCCTGATGTCAGGCCGATTCCCAGGGTTCCTGCGCGGATTCGCCCGCGGAACGGCTCTGCCGCCCAACAACTGGGACACCGCGCCGGACGTTTGGCCCCTGCTCCAGGCCGATCTCAGGGCCGACCCGCCCCAGCTCATCGTGGACACGGCCGCGGCAGGGTGGAGCGACTTCTCCAGCTACCCCATGAGCAACTACCCCGTGCTTGCCGAACTGGTGGCGACCCACTACCACGTGGTGGGGACCGTCGACGGGGTCGTCATCTACGCGCGCGACCCAGCTTCCTAGACAGAGGACGTCAGCTTCAGCCCGGGGAGGGCCTGGTCGGACGCTTCAGCTCGAGGATGCGAGGCTCGCCGGCAGCGACGGCGAGAACGCGGTCGAAGAGCTCCACGGCCTTCGATTCCTCGACCACCTCGGAAATCCGCACGTACGCGGCCTCCCCGTCGCGAAACACGAAGGTGGGGCTGCCGAAGATTCCATGGCGCGCGATCGCCTCTCGGTGATCGCGGGCCAGGGGCTCGAGGATGGTGGGGTCCGCCACGTCCTTGCGAAAGCGCTCCATGTCCAGCCCCGCGTCTTTCGCGACGCGTTCGACAACGTCGACCTGGTCGATGTCCAACCGGTCACGGTGACGTGCGCGCAGCAGCGGCATGTGCAGGGCGGCGAACCGTCCCTGGCGGCGAGCAGCCTCCGCCGCTTTGAACGCGAGCCGGCCTCTCACGGTCTCGGATTCGGGTGCATCCCACACGGTCCAACCCTCATCCTTGGAGTTAACCTGGGCCAGCGAGAGGTAGCGCCAGCCGATCTTCAGCTCGCGGCCGGAGGCGAGAACGCCCTCCAACATCACTGATGCACGGTAGACGTAAGGACAGAGGTAGTCGTAAAAGACTTCGAATTCAGTGAGCCCCGTATCAGCCATCCATCCAACTCCAACGCGGTTGGTGCACACGCGTATTCCCGACAGCTGGCGCTGGATGCGCACCGACCTCCTGGTCAGACTGCTGCCCTTCGCCGCCGTCTACGCCCTCGCGTACCGATGGACGGGCGGGGCGCGCTGGCTCGGATGGACCGTGGGCAGCATGCAGGCGCAGGTCGTCTTCGCCGTCGTCGCCGCGCCGCTGATGTTCGTCGCGGCGGTAGCGGTGCAGCGATGGCTGACGCGGCGGCGGGGCGCCTTGAGCGTGCCGGCGAGCGGTGGTGACGCCTGGTTTCAGGCCGCGTTCTATGCGCTCAACGGGCCGCTGGAAGAGGCGTTCTTCCGTGGCCTGGTCCAGGGCGGCCTCGGTCTTGCGTGGGGCACGCCCGCCGGATTTGCCATCGCCACCGCCGCTTACGTCCTTTATCACCGCCTCGGCCGCTGGACGTGGGCCGACACCTTCGCGACCGCGCTGGTCGGAGTGCCGCTCGGCCTCGCCTACTGGCTGCTGCCCGGGCCGCCATCGCTGCTGGGAATCTCGATCGCGCACATCGCCGCGACCTGCGGCTTTCTAGGGCCCGGTCCTTACGTGTTGAAGAGGCTGCGCCTGGTCTAGACCTGGCGGCGGCGGACGGAGTAGTAGACCAGGCCGCAGAACACGCAGACGACAAACGCCCACCAGGCGATGTCGACGGGCCCCGATGCCGCCGGAACTCCGGCCACGGCGGTGCTGCCACTCGAACTCTGAATGGTGACCTGAGCGCGAACCAGGTCTCCAGACGCGCTGCTCACGAGCTCGTGCGGCACGAGCCAATAAAGAATGTTGAAGGCCACCTTGAAAAAGGCGTTGCCGATGACGCCGTTCTCGACCAGGTTGTGGACGAAGACGATCACGCCGCTGATCACGTTGTAGTAGATGAAGGCGACGATCGCGGCGACGATGTTGTTCATCCACGTGCTCAGCGCCAGCACGAGCAGCATGATCACGACGGTGTTGCCGATCACCGCAAGCACCGCGCTCGTCAGGGTTGTCTCGAGCCCTCCCCCGAACAAGAACATCACGATGCGGGTCTCTATCCCCAGCAAGCCCATGATCACGAGCAGGGCCGCGACCGCCGCGCCGATCTTTCCGGCGGTGAATGCCAGCCTCGAGACCGGCTTGGCAAAGATGCTTACGGCAGCCCCTGAGTCGAGGTCGTGGTAGATCGCCGTCATGCCGATGCCGTACGCGACCAGCAACCCGAAGATTCCCAGGGCCCCGAAGATGTAGGTCAGGAAAAGCAGCTCGAGAAAACGGTTGAACACCGCGGGGTCGACGTTGCTCGGACCAAAGTTCCCCTGGCTTGACGAAGTGACCGAGTAGAGGACTTTGAGCCCGACTCCCAGCCCAAGGATGCCGAGCGCGCCGATGATGACAAAGACGAGCAGGATCCGTCGACGCGACAGCTCGATCAGCGTGTAGCGCGCGACCGCAAGCGCTCCGTTCACTGTCTGTCCTGGTCGGAGATGAACGAAGGGAGCTGATCGCGCGGCGGGCCCGGAGGACTCGACGCCTGCACGAGCTCGACGAATACGTCCTCGAGGTTGCGGCCCTCGGGCACCACCTCCTTCATGGCCCCTTCCTTCAAGACCCTGCCTTTGGCCATGATCGCGACGGTGTCGCAGACCAGCTCGACCTCGCTCAAGAGGTGGCTGTTGAGCAGGATCGCGACACCGCTCTCCTTCAACCGGTCGATCAGCGCGCGCACATCGCGACGTCCCAGCGGGTCGAGGTCCGCGGTCGGCTCGTCGAGGATCAACAGCTTGGGCCGCCCCAGGATCGCCTGAGCGATCCCCAGGCGCTGCTTCATGCCCTTGGAGAACTGCCTGATCTGGCGGCGCTCCTGGTCCAGCCCCGCGAAAGCAAGCGTCTCGGGAATCCTGCGCTTGCGGTCGATCTCGTCCAGGCCGAGCAGGCTGGCGAAATAGTCGAGGACCTCGGCCGCTCGCAGGAACTTGGGGAAGTCCGGGTCCTCGGGCGAGAACCCCAGGCCGGCGCGGGCGGCCGGGTTGCCCGGATCCAGGCCAAACAGCGTGACCGTGCCGCCGTTGGGCCGCAGCAGCCCGGCGATCATCTTGACCACCGTGCTCTTGCCTGCGCCGTTGGGGCCCAGCAAGCCAAACGCGTGGCCCGGCTCGAGCTCGAACGTGACGCCGTCCACGGCCCACGGGTCGCTGCTCCGGTACCGCTTCCGCAGATCTTTGACGCTTACGACCGCGGCCATGGGGTCAACCGACTATACATTGGCGAGTTATCAATCTCGACTCGCTGCAACGGCGCACCCTGACATGGGCTGGACTGGCTGTCGTGCTCGCCGCTTTCGACGGTTCCGTGCTGGTCCTGGCGCTGCCCGCCATCGCGGCCGACTTCCACGCTCGCACCCCAGCACTCTCCAACCTCGGCTCCGCTCTCGCCCTCGGCGCGCTCGGCGCGCTGCCACTGTCGACGCTCGCCGACCATTTCGGCCGGCGCCGGCTCATCGCCATCGGAGTCGCGGGCTTTTCGATCGCCAACTTCGCCAGCGCGTTTGCGCCATCGCTCGCAGTCCTCGCGACCCTGCGCCTGGTCGCCGTGTGCTTCGAAGCCCTCGTCGCCGGTGTGGCCACGGCGTTGATCGTGGAGGAGGCACCCGCTTCGCATCGCGGCCAGGCGGTCAGTGTGCTCGCCCTGCTGGCTGGCATAGGCACCGGAGTCACGGTGATCGCCTACCCGATCATCGCCCCGCACTGGCGCTGGCTCTTCATGGCGGGCGGCGTCGGAGTCCTGATCGCGCCCGTGATCTGGTTCCGGCTGCCCGAGGGCAGGACCTGGCTGGCGGTGAAGGTCAGTGGCTCGGCCCTCAACCTTCTGTTCCAACCGCCATGGCGGCGCAGGGTGATCATCCTCGCCCTGGTGACCGCGCTGCTCGCCGTGCTGCTCGAGCCCGCCGGGCTCCTGTTCACCGTGTACGCAAGCGAAGTCCTCCACATGTCGCCGGCGGCCATCAGCATTCTGATCGTGGTGTCGGGCGTGGTGGGCGCGAGCTCATACCTGGCGGGCGGCTATCTCACCGACCGTTTCGGTCGGCTGGGACCGGCCATCGCGCTAACCGTGGCCGCCGCCGTCGCGACCAGCCTCAGCTTCGCCACGGCGACCATCGGGTTCTTCATCGGCAACATCCTGTGGAGCGCGTTCGCCAGCGCGTCGACGCCGGTGTTCGGCGCCTGGTCGGCCGAGCTGTTTCCGACCCGTGCGCGCGCCACGGCCGAGGCCACCAGCGCGGTGGCGGCGGCCGGCGGGAGCGTGGTTGGCCTGCAGGTCGTGGCCCTGCTCTCGCAATCGCTTGGGCTCGGCCGCGCGATCGAGCTGGCCGGCATCGCCGCGGTTGCCGGAGCGCTGCTTCTCTTCTTCCTGCCGGAGACCAAGGAGCAGCCGCTGCCCGAGTGAGCGGTGCCGCGGAGTCCTAGGATTGCAGGGCGCAGTGGAACGTGCTAGGGCGGTAGTGGTCGGCGGCGGCATCACCGGCGCGAGCGTCGCCTACCACCTGGCCAAAGCGGGTTGGCGCGACACGGTGCTGCTCGAGAAGGACCAGCTGACCTCCGGGTCGACGTGTCACGCCGCTGGCCTCGTCACCCAGTTCAACCCGTCCCCCACGATGATGCGGTTCCGCAGCTACAGCATCGAGCTGTACCGCGAGCTCGGCGTGTTCGAGACGGTGGGCAGCCTGCGCTTCGCCTCGAGCCCCGAATCTCTGAAAGAGCTGCAGCGCGGCGTCAGCCGCGCGAGGGGGATAGGACTCGAGGTGGAGATCTTGTCGGCCGCGGAGGCGGAGCGCCTGATGCCCGCCATCACCAAGCGCTCGCTCCACGGGGCGGTATGGGTCCCGAGCGATGGTCACCTGGACCCTCACACCGCCACGCACGCCCTGGCGGCCGCGGCTCGCGACCTCGGCGCCACGGTGCTCACGGAACGGAGGGTCACCGGCATCGAGCTCTCTGACCGCGGGGCGGTCGCGGCGGTGCAGACCGATGCCGGCCGTATCGAGGCGGATGTGCTGGTGATCGCAGGCGGGATCTGGGCGCCACAGGTCGCGGCGATGGCTGGCGTCTCCCTGGTGTCGACGCCGGTCGACCACCAGCACGCGGCCTTGCTGGCGGTCCCAGGCCACGAGCTGCCCCACGACATGCCCTGCTTTCGCGACCCCGACAACCTCGTATACGGCAAGTCGGAGGCTGGGGGCGTCGTGCTCGGGGGATACGAGGCCGATCCGGTGGCGCGCTGGATCGACGGCGTTCCATGGAGTCACGCCGGGACCTCGCTCCCTCCGGACCAGGCGCGCTTCGAACCGCTGCTGGCGGGCGCGGCCCGCCGGTTCCCGTTCATGGGCGAAGCGGGCATCGTGAAGCTCGTCTGCCACCCGGACGCCATGACGCCCGATTCCAACCCGCTGGTCGGCCCCGTTCCCGGGGTGCCGGGCCTGTACATGGCCGCCGGTCTTTCGCTCAACGGTTTTGGAGGAGCAGGCGGCATCGGTCGCTCGCTCGCGCAGCTGATCACCGGCGGCGGATCCGACCTGGACCTCTACGCCTACCGCCCGTGGCGCTTCGGCCCGGTGCACCAGGACCACCGGTACGCGGCCGAGCTCGCGCGCGAGGCCTACAAGTACTACTACTACCTTCGCTACCCGTACGACTCCGACGAGTGGGGCCGGCCGAGACGAACCAGCGCGTTGCACGAGCGAAGCCAGGACCTGGGCGCGGTGTTCGGCGCCAAGCACGGATGGGAGCGGCCGGACTACTTCGAACCTGAAGCGCCGTGGCGCCGGGCCGGCGCAGACCAGCGCCGGTTCGGATGGACCCGCCCGCCTTACTTCGAGCAACTGGCGGGCGAGCATCGCGCGTTCCGTGAGCACGTCGGGATCATCGACATGAGCTCGTTCGGCAAGGTCGAGCTGAACGGGCCGGGCGCGCTGCCATTGCTGGAGCGAGTGGCCGGCAACCTGATCGACCGCCCGGTCGGAAGCGTCGTCTACACGCAGCTGCTCGAGAACGACGGCGGCATGGCCGCGGACGTGACCGTGACGCGGCTGGGCGACGAGCATTTCCGGCTGGTCACCGGTGCCGGTTACGTCAACAGCGACCTCGGCTGGCTGCGCCTGCAGCGCCGCGCCTCCGACCCCGACCTCGAGATTCGTGAGTCCTCGGAGGAGCTATCGGTGATCGGCATGTGGGGCCCTGACGCGCGCGACGTCCTGTCGCGCGTGACCCCTGACGGCGTGTCCGATGAAGAGTTCCCGTTCATGACCGCGCGGCGCATCCGGATCGGGGGCGCGAGCGTGCTGGCCCAGCGGGTCACGTACGTCGGCGAGCTCGGATGGGAGCTGTACGTCGAGCCGGCGTGGGCAGTGCAGGCCTGGGACCGGCTGATGGCGGCCGGCCGCGACCACGGCATCCGCGCCGGCGGCTACCGGGCCCTCGACTCGCTTCGCATGGAGAAGGGCTACCGCTATTACGGCACGGACCTGAGCTTGCTCGACAACCCGTACGAGGCCGGGCTCGGGTTCTGCATCCGGCTCGACAAGGGCGACTTCAACGGTCGAGAGGCCCTGGTCGCCGCGCGCCAAGCGGGGATCAAGCGCAGGCTGCGCACCCTCGTGGTGGGCGACGAGGAGTACGTCCCGATCTATGGCGGTGAGGCGGTGCACCACGACGGCCGCGTGGTGGGACGCCTGCGCAGCTGCGCGTACGGGTTCACGGTCAGCCAAAACCTCGCCTACTCCTACCTCCCGGTCGAGCTGCGGCCCGGCGACTCAGTCGAGGTCGAGGTTTTCGGAGACCTGGTCGGAGCCGTCGTGGCGGCCGATTCGGTGCTGGGCAGGAATGTCCCTAGCCAACCCGCGCGCTGAGGCTGCCGCGGCCCAGGTCGCCCTTTGGCAGGGACGCCAAGTCGCGATCAGCCCGCTCTCGGGCGGCCTGACCAACGAGAACTACCTCGTCGAGTCCGGCGGCGAGCGCTACGTGATGCGCCTGCCCGGCCGCTCGACCGAGCTGCTGGCGATCGATCGCGCCAACGAGGTGTACAACACCAGGGCGGCCGCGAGCACAGGGATCGGCCCACGCGTCCTAGAGCACGTCCCAGGCCTGGACGCGATGGTCCTCGAGTTCATCCCCGGCGTCACGATGTCGGCGGGCGCCCTCCAGTCGGAGCAGATGGCCGCCCGCATGGCCGAGTCGTTCCACCGCCTGCACTCGGCACCGCGCTTTCTGCACGACTTCAACATGTTCCGCCTCATCGAGGACTACCTGGTCATCGTCGACGAGCACGAAGTCGTCATCCCCGACGGATATCGCGACTGGCTTCCAACCGTCGCGAGGATCGAGCGGGCCGTCACCGCCGCCGCCCTCCCTCCGCGGCCATGCCACAACGATCTCCTTTGCGAGAACTTCATCGACGACGGCAAGGCTCTTCGCATCGTCGACTACGAGCTGAGCGGCAACAACGATCCCTGCTTCGACCTCGGCAACACGGCCCAGGAGGCGGAGTTCAACCAGGACCTGCGGGCCGCCCTGTGCCTTTCCTATTTCGGACGGCACGACCATCGGCAGCTCGCCCGCATGAACCTCTTCGCGCTCATGTCTGATGTCGGTTGGACGCTGTGGGGAGCGATCCAGGCACGCATCTCGGCGGTCGATTTCGACTTCCGCAGCTACTACACCGGCCGCTGGGAGCGCGCGCTGGGGGTCATGCGCTCGGATCGCCTCGAACGCTGGATGGCCGAAGCCGGGGCCTGACCAGGCATCCGTTGACGGCCGATCCGGGTGGTGCTACCTTTCGCGCCGGTATATCGCTCGCATATCGCTCGGGCGAGCAGCTGTGAGCCGGGGGCGTTCAGTGCGCTCTCGGAATTGGAGGGGATGCCGGGGTGGCTTCAGCGACTCGGGTCAGGCCTGCCGTCGAGACCGTGGAAGGCGCTCGCTCGCAGGGCGAGGAGGCATACCTGCAGATCCGCGACCGGATCATCTGCCTCGAGATGCCGCCTGGTTCGGTGGTCAATGAGGGCAGGCTGCGGGAGGAGCTGCAGATCGGCCGGACTCCGATCCGCGAGGCCCTGCAGCGCCTGGTGCGTGAGAACCTGGTCCGCTCCGTGCCCCACCGCGGCACGTTCGTCGCCGACGTCAACATCACCGACCTCGCGCGCATCACCGAGGTGCGCGTCGTGCTCGAAGCTCACGCCGCCCGGCTGGCGGCGGAGAAGCTGACGGCCGCCGACCGCGACTCGATCGAGCAGCTGCTCGACGTCCTGGAGCACGGCGGCGTGACCGACCAGCGGCAGCTGATGGAGCTCGACCAGCAGGTCCACCGCCTCGTCTACCGGGCCGCGCGAAACACCTTCCTCGAGGCGACTCTCGAGCGGTATTTCAACCTGAGCCTGCGGCTCTGGTACCTGGTGCTCGACAGCGGCGTGCGCCTGCGCGAGGCCGTCGACGAGCACGTCCGGCTCTTGAAGGCGGTCCTGGCCGGCGACGCGACGCAAGCCGAGGACGTCATGCGGCGGCACGTGGTCGGTTTCGAGCGCGAGATCCGAAAAGAGCTGGTGGAGAGGTGAGAGGTAAGGGCTGATGCCGAAAGTCTTCTTCGCGACCGACCTGCACGGGTCCGAGACGTGCTGGCGAAAGTTCCTCAACGCGGCCAAGTTCTATGACGCCGACGTGCTCATCTGCGGCGGCGACATGACCGGCAAGGCCATCGTGCCGATCGTGCAGGAGAACGGCCACTTCACGGTCGCGCTCGGCGGCGAGCACGAGACCGTCCCGGCCGAGCAGGTGGCGGAGGTCGAGGCCAACATCCGACGCAAGGGCTACTACCCGCTGCAGATGAGCCTTGAGCGCCTGCACGAGCTCGACGCCGATGCGTCCAAGCGCGCCGAGTGCTTCCAGGAAGTGATGCTCGCCGGGGTCGAACGCTGGATGAACCTGGCCGGCGAGAAGCTGCGAGGCACGGGGATCCGCTGCTTCGTCTGCCCTGGCAACGACGACGAGATGGAGGTCGACGACGTCGTGCGTCGGGCAGAGCTGGTGGAGCTGGGCGAAGGGCGCGCGGTCGAGATCGACGGGTTCACCATGATCTCTACCGGCTGGTCCAACCACACTCCGTGGAACACGCACCGCGAGGAGACCGAGGAGAAGCTGGCCGAGCGCATCGAAGCCATGGCCGGCCAGGTCAAGGATCCAACGCGCGCGATCTTCAACCTCCACTGCCCCCCCTACAAGTCGGGCCTCGACGAGGCGCCCGCCATCGACGCCGACCTGAAGCTCCTGCACGGGGGCCGGGCGCTGCGCCCGGTCGGCTCCACGGCGGTGCGCGAAGCCATCGAGCGCCACCAGCCGCTGCTTTCGCTGCACGGCCACATCCACGAGAGCAAGGGGGCCGTGAAGATCGGAAAGACGCTCTCGATCAACCCGGGGAGCGCCTACGAGGAGGGAATGCTGATGGGCGCGATCATCCAACTGGATGCCAAGAAGGGCATCAAGAGCTACCAGCTGGTCAACGGATGAAGAGGTAAGGAGGAAGCAAATGGCCGATACCACGATGGGTGCGGGGGCAGCCGCCAGGCCGGGGCTGTTCCTGCGCAACGCGACCGGGCTCGTCAAGGCCTGGTCCACTTTCGACGCGTTCATCTATTCGTTCTGGTCTGTGAACCTGATCACGCTCGGCTTGTATGGGATGTCGTTCGTGTACACCGTCCCGGACGGCCAGGTGATCGCCGCGATTCTGCTGTTCGGCGTGCTGACGACGTTCCTTGTCATCACGTACGCGATGTTGGTGAGCGTCATGCCGCGTACCGGCGGCGACTATGCATGGCAGAGCCGCGTGCTCGGCGGCGGCCTCGGTTTCGTCCTGTCGATCACCGGCTGGTGGTTCACGCTGTTTCTCTGGGCGCCGATCTACGCCAACATCCTGGTGGTCCAGTTCTTCTCGCCCCTTGCCTACACGCTTGGATGGAGTGGCGTGGCCACCTTCTTCACAAGCCAGACCGGCATCTTCGTCTCGTGCCTGCTCGTGCTCGCGTTCGTGAGCATCGTCGTGACGATGGGCATGGAGACCTACGCGAAGATCCAGAAGGTCTGTTTCTGGATCGGCCTCGGCGGCCTGGTGGTCGTGTGCGGGCTCTTGCTCATCTACAGCCAGAGCGACTTCCAGAGCGCCTTCAACCGCGAGGCGTCGAGCCTCTTCGGCGCCGGGCCCAACGCTTATCAGGGCACGATCGACGCCGCCAGCAAGACGTTCGGGGGCTCGAACTTCGGCGCGCTCTCGTTTGGCCCCCTCCTGCTTCTGCTCCCCTGGCTGGCGTTCTACCTGCTGTGGCCTAACTGGGGCGCCACCCTCTACGGCGAGGTCCGCGGAGCCAAGGACTTCCGCAAGCCTTTCTGGAGCATGTTCTGGGGCCTATGGGTCACAGTGGCCATGGTGGTCGTGGTCGTGCTTCTGATCAACAAGACCATCGGCTGGAACTTCTACCAGTCCGCCAATGCCGCTTACTGGAACAACCTTTTCGCCGTCTCCGGCGCCGCTGCTCCGCCGGTCCCGATCTGGCCGTACCCCGTGATGTTTGCGGGATTCCTCGTCAACAACCACCTGTTCCAGGCCCTGCTGATCATCGTCATGGGCTTGTGGTTCTTCGGCTGGGCGGGAACGCTTTTCCTGTCCTCGACTCGTGTCATCTTCGCTGCGGCCTTTGACCGCGTGCTGCCCTCATGGGCGGCCAACATCTCGGCCAAGCGGCGCGTACCTTACGGCTCGCTGGTGCTGATGATCGTGCCTTCGATCGTGATCAGCGCCATCTACGCGTACAAGCCCACGTTCACCAGCGTTTTCCTGGACGCGACCGCGGTACTTGCCTTGACATTCTTCGCCACCACCGTCGCGGCAATCATCCTGCCCTGGCGGCGCAAGGATCTCTACAACGCCTCGCCTATCGCTGCTTGGAAATTCGCAGGAATCCCGGCTATCACCATCGTCGGCGTGATCACCGGCGCGTTCCTACTTTTCATGCTCTGGGAGTGGTCCTTCAACTCCGCAGACCTGTACGGCACCACTTTCTCGTCCACGCCCAACTCCGTCTACTACTTCCTCGCGACGTACATCGTCGCAGTCGTCATTTACGTCGTCGCGCGCGTCGTACGCAGCCGGCAGGGAATCGACCTACGCCGTATCCACCGCGAAATTCCGGTTGAATAGCAGTCCCACGGCCGCCGGGCTTCAGCCCGGCGGCCTCCACCTCAACCCAAGGACCTGATGCTCGAATACACCCTTCGCACCTACCAGAGTCCGACGCGCCTCGTGCAGCGTCTCGGCGCCATCTCAGAGCTCGGCAACGAGGCCAGCCTCCTCGGTATGCGCCGCCCCCTGCTGGTCACCGACGCCGGGGTGAAGGCTGCCGGCCTCCTCGACACAGCGCTCGAGGCCCTGCGCAGGTCTGACGTTGAACCGGTGGTGTTCGACAAGGTCCGCGCCAACCCGGGAGTCGAGCTCGTCGACGCCGGTGCCGCCGAATACAAAGCCCAGGGCTGCGACGGCCTGGTCGCCATCGGCGGCGGCAGCTCGATGGACACCGCCAAGGGAATCGGCGTCGTCGCCGTGCACGACGGCAGCATCGTCGACTACGAGTGGGGGCACAGCCCCATCCGCTCGCGCATCCCGCCGATGATCGCGGTGCCCACCACCGCCGGCACCGGCAGCGAGGTCACGCTCTGGGCGGTCATCACCGACCCCAAGCGCAAGATCAAGTTCAACGTAGGCGGCACACCCGACATCGCGTCCTGGGTCGCGCTGATCGACCCCGAGCTCACGGTCAAGCTGCCTTCCGGCGTGACGGCGGGCACCGGGATGGACGCGCTCGCCCACGCCGTCGAGTGCTTCACGATGTCCTACCACCAACCCTTCACGGATGCCGTCGCGCTCCTGGCGATGGAGTACGTGGCCCGCTACCTCCGCGTGGCGTTCTCACAGGCGCAGAACCTCGAGGCGCGCTACCACATGAGCGCGGCCGCGATGCTGGCCGGCCTCTCGTACGGCACGGACTCCGCCGGCGCCGCGCACGCCATGAGCCAGACCGCCGGTGGCGTGCACGACGCGCCGCACGGCGCCCTCACGGCGCGCCTGCTGGGCCCCGTGATGGAGTACAACCACGCCGGCGAGCCGGAGCGCTTCGCGCGCATGGCGCAGGCCTTCGGCCTGGACACGCGAGGGGCCTCGACCTGGCGTGCCGCCGAGATGGCTGTCGAGTACGTCCACCAGCTGACCGTCGACGTGGACATCCCGAGCATGCAGGAGCTCGGCTTTGCCGAAGACGAGATCCCGATGCTCGCCGACAAGGCATTCGCCGATCCGCAGACGATCGGCAACCCACGCGACGTGGACGCCGCCAACTACCGTCGCATATACCAGCAGGCGTTCGACCTCGGTCGTGGTCGCGCCGAACTCGCGAATGGAGCCAGGAAGAAATGACCATCGACGTCGCCAGGCGGGAGGCGGACCTGCGATCGTGATCGAGAACGAGGGCGAGTGACGGCCGGACCGTTAGAAGACACGATCGCGGAAGCCGAACGAGTCGCCGATGCTGCCAGCTCCGAGAAGCTCGGCGTCAAGCTCCTCGGCGGCGCGGGCATCCATATGCACTCGCCGAGCGCCCAGCGGCCGCCGCTGCGACGCAAGTATGGAGACCTCGACTACGCCATGCCGAGCCGCGACCGCAAGCGGGTGCTGGCCTTCTTTCCCGCTCTCGGATACGAGGCCAACGAGCGATTCAACCTGATGCAGGGGGACCGGCGGCTCTACTTCTACGACGCGGTCAACGGGCGCCAGGTCGACGTCTTCATCGACGTGATGAGGATGTCGCACGTGATCGACCTTCGCGGGAGGCTCGACCACGTAGGCCCCTGCGCGAGCCCTTCGGACCTGCTGCTGAGCAAGCTCCAGATCTACGAGGTCAACCGCAAGGACCTTGTCGACCTGACGGCGCTGTTGCTCGACCATCCGATAGCAGAGAAGAACGACGACGCCGTCGACGCGACGTATGTGGCGAAGCTCGCCGCTGACGACTGGGGCCTCTACCGCACGCTGCAGACAAACGTCGAGAAGCTTCGCGCCACCCTCGACGACCTCGAGGTCGACCGCGACCTGGTGCGCGCGCGGCTGGACGAGCTGTGGGGCGCCGTCGAGGTTCAACCCAAGCCGCTGAGATGGAGGATGCGCGCCCAGCTCGGAGATCGAATGCGCTGGTACGAGCTGCCGGAAGAGGTCCGCTCTCCTTACGTGGCGGAATGAGCCGATGAGCGCCATGCCTCGCCACGCGCGCGCCGTCGTGATCGGATGCGGGATCGTGGGCAACAGCGTCGCCTATCACCTCACCCGGCTCGGTTGGCGAGACGTCGTGCTCCTCGACAAGGGTCCGCTGCCCAACCCCGGCGGTTCGACGGGCCACGCGTCGAACTTCATCTACCTGGTCGACCACTCCAAGGAGATGACCGCCCTGACGGTCGAGAGCGTGCGACAGTACCGGGCGCTGGACGTCTTCATCGAGTCGGGCGGCATCGAGGTCGCGCGGACCGTTGAGCGCATGCAAGAGCTGACCCGACGCATGGCGTCGGCCGAGTCATGGGGGATCGAGCCGGTCTCGCTCCTCACGCCGAAGCAGGTCAAGGAGCTCGTCCCGTACATCGACGAATCAGTCATCCTCGGTGGGTTCTACACGCCGGGCGTCGGCGTGGTGGACTCGCTGCGCGCCGGCACCCTGATGCGAGAGAAGGGCCAGGCTGCGGGCGCGCTTTACGTCTCACCCAAGACCGAGGTCCTAGGCATCGACGTCGAGCACGGCCACGTACGGCGCGTCCGCACCACGCAGGGCGACATCGAGGCCGAGACGGTGGTCATCACGTGCGGCGTGTGGAGCCCGCGCATCGCGCGGATGGCCGGTACGCACATCCCGTTGACCCCGGCGGTGCACCAGATGATCGACATTGGGCCCGTGCCCCGGTTCAAGGGAGCCAAGAGCGATATCGAGCACCCGATCGTGCGCGACATGGACACCAACATGTACGAGCGCCAGGCGGGCGGAGACCTGGAGATCGGCTCTTACGCCCACCGGCCGATCCTCTACGACCCCGAAGACCTTCCGTCGGTCGAGCAGGCCGCGCTATCGCCGACGGAGTTCCCGTTCACGCAGCCTGACTTCGACCTGCAGATGCAGCAGGCCCTGGAGCTGATGCCGGAGATCGTCGGCGACGAGTCGGTAGGGGTGAAGTACGCCATCAACGGGATCCTCTCGCTCACGCCCGACGGCATGCCGGTGCTCGGCGAGTCGCCAGATGTCAAAGGCCTGTGGTCGGCGGCAGCCGTGTGGGTGAAGGAGGGTCCGGGCACGGGCAAGGCGCTCGCAGAATGGATGGTCCACGGCGAATCCGAGATCGATCTCCATTCGTCCGACATCGCGCGCTTCCACGAACATCAAAAGACACGCGCGCATGTGCGTGCGAGAGCCGCCGAGGGGTTCAACAAGACCTACGGCATCGTCCATCCTGCCGAGCAGTGGACGTCAAACCGCGATGTCAGACTGGCGCCATTCCACCAGCGCGAGCGCGAGCTGGGCGCAGTGTTCTTCGAGGCCGCCGGGTGGGAGCGGCCGCAGTGGTACGAGTCCAACGCCCCGCTCCTCGAGGAATTCGGCGAGCGGGTCACCCGCCGCACCGCGGAGTGGGAGAGCCGCTGGTGGTCGCCCATCATCAACGCCGAGCACCTGGCCATGCGCGAGCGAGCGGGGCTGTTCGACCTGTCGGCCTTCACGATCTTCGACATCACCGGGCGCGGAGCGCTCGCATCCGTGCAGGGCGTGGCGCTGCGGCAGATGGACGTGCCGGTGGGCAGGGTCGTCTACACGCCCGTGCTGAGCCCCAACGGCGGATTCAAGTCGGACCTGACGATCATGCGACTGGGCGAGGATCGATTCCGGGTCGTGACCGGCGGGGCGTCCGGCATGTCGGACAAGAAGTGGTTCTCGGACCACCTGGCGCCCGACGGCACGGCGCAGATATCCGACCTCACGTCTTCGATGACGACGATCGGCCTCTGGGGCCCACGCGCCCGCGACATCTTCGCCGGCGTCACCGCCGACGACGTATCCAACGAGGGGTTCAAGTTCGGCACCTGCCGCACAGTCGAGGTCGGGACATTGCGGGTCCTCGCCTCGCGCATCTCCTACGTCGGCGACCTGGGCTGGGAGCTCTACGTACCGATGGAACAGGGTCTCAAGCTCTGGGACCTGCTGTGGGAGGCGGGGCGCGCCCACGGCCTGGCCGCGTGCGGAATCGGTGTCTACGGCACGACCGGCCGCCTCGAAAAGGGCTACAGGGCGCACGGCAACGAGCTCGAGACCGAGTACAACGTCGTCGAAGCGGGCATGCAGGCGCCGCGGGTCAAGGAGGAGGAATTCGTCGGCAAATCAGCGCACCTCCGCCATCGGGAGGAAGAGCCGGCGGCGATCCTCTGCACGCTCACGGTCGACGACCACCGCTCCAGGAGCGGTGAGAAGCGATACATGCTCGGCCGCGAGCCGATCATCACGCGCGAAGGCAAGCGAATCGTCGACCGCCACGGCCGCGGCTCGTACGTCACCAGCGCCGGGGCCGGACCCTCGGTCGGGAAGCACCTCCTCATGGCGTACCTGCCGCCTGAGCTGGCAGTGGCGGGGACGGCCCTCGCCGTCGAGTACATGGGCGAGCGTTACCCGGTGACGGTGGCGGTGGCCGGCGCGACGCCGCTGTTCGACCCCGAGAACACGCGCATCAGGGCGTGATCCCCACGAAGTCCGAGGCTGCGCTGTGACTTCGCGGGGGCCCCGGTGAAAACCACGCGCCGGGTGTCCTGAAACAATGCGCATTGCCGTTTGCATCAAGCGGGTGCCGATCACCGGAGGTCGGATCTTGCTCACGGAGGACGGGCGGGCGATCGACACCCGCCACCTCGGCTTCACGATGAGCCCGCACGAGGAGTGCGGCGTCGAGGAGGCGGTGCGCCTCATCGAGGCGAACAAGGGCGAGTCCGTGGTCCTGACGCTCGGCCCCGCGGAATCCGTCGAGCAGCTGCGCGACGCGATGGCCCTCGGCATCGACCGCGCTATCCACCTTCAGACCGACGGCCGGGAATGGGACGCCGAAGGAACGGCCGCCGCTTTGGTCGAAGCCATTCGCGCCGATGAGGCGGCGGCCGGTCCGTTCGACCTGGTCTTCTTCGGCAACGAGTCGGCCGACTCCGGCGGCTTCCAGGTCGGCATCCGCGTCGCCCGTGCGCTCGGCCGTCCATGCGTCACGGGCTTGAAGAAGGTCGCGCTCGATGGCGCCGGCGTTCGCTGCGAGCAGGATGTCGAGGGCGGCCGGGACGTGTACGTGGTTCTTCTGCCGGCGGTGCTGACCGTCAAGGAGGGCCTGAACCTGCCCCGCTATCCATCGGTCCCTGGAAAGATGCGCGCGCGAAGCAAGCCCGTTGCGGTTACCCAACCGGTGCGGCCCGAGCCGCGCCTCGAGCTCGTGCGCCTGTCAGTCCCTGCCGGGCAGGGCAGGCAGGCCGAGTCACTGGGCACGGGCGCGGCCGCCGCTCCGGCGGTGGTCGAGCTCCTCCGCAGGGCGGGCGTGCTGTGAACGTCGTGGTCCTGGTCGAAAGGGACAGCGAGCCCTCGCGGCAGGCGATGACCGTCGCGCGCAAGTTCGGGGACGCGCTTCACGGCGTCACGATCGACGAGGCCTACCCGTTCGCGCCCGACGCCTGGGCTGCCGTCCTGGAGCAGGCGGCCGAGGTCGTGGGCGCCTCGGCCGTCTTTGCCGCCGGCACCGAGCGAGGCAACGAGGTCATGGCCCGCCTGGCCGCTAGGGCGGGGCTGCCCCTCGCCGCGAACTGCACCTCCGCGACCCCGGGAGACCCGGTCACCGTGACGCGGCAGCGGTGGGGCGGCAGCCTCCTCGAGGAGGCGCGCCTGCGCAGCCCGCGGCCGCTGATCACCGTCGCGCCTCACACGGTCGCTGCCGAGGCCGGCCCGGAGCTGGTGGAGGTGGACGTCCAGCTTCTGCTCCAACGTCTCGATCCAGCTGATCAGCTGGTGCGCGTATCCGGCCACGTCGCGCCACAAGCGGGTGGCGTGTCGCTGGCGGCGGCCAGGGTCGTGGTGAGCGGGGGGCGAGGCGTCGGCTCCAAGGAGGGCTTCACCATCATCGAGGAGCTGGCCGGACTGCTCGGAGCGGCGGTCGGCTGCTCGCGCGCAGTGACCAGCGCCGGCTGGCGCCCGCACTCGGACCAGGTCGGTCAGACCGGCACCAAGGTGGCGCCTGAGGTCTACATCGCCTGCGGCATCTCTGGCGCCACGCAGCACATGGCGGGGCTCAAGGGCGCCAAGCGCATCATCGCCATCAACTCGGACGCACAGGCGCCACTGATGCTGAACGCCGACTACACCGTCGTCGGCGACCTCAAAGAGGTGGTGCCGGCGATCTCGGCCGAGATCCGAAAGCTCAAGCCGTGAGCTTGATCCCGGCATTCGCCCTCGCCGCAGCGCTCATCGCGGCCGGCGTTCTGTTCACCCGGCGCGCAGTCACCCTCTACCGGCTGGTCCGCATGGGCAAGCCGGCGGCACGCTTCGGCGACGTTGTCCGGCGCGTACGGGCGGAAGCGGTGGTGGTGGTCGGCCAGAGCAAGCTGTTGCAGCGCGTGGTGCCCGGGCTGATGCACGCGGCGATCTTCTGGGGCTTCCTGGTCCTGTTCCCCACCATCCTCATCGCCTTGATCGGCGCCGTCGATCCGCATTCCACTCTGCCGTGGCTCGGAGCCCAGGGGTGGTACGCGCTGCTCGTGGACGTGTTCGCGGCGCTGGTGCTGATCGGGGTGATCGCCGCGTTCGTCATCCGCAAGGTGCAGCGCCCAGTGCGCTTCAAGGGGAGCCACCTGGGCGAGGCCGACCTCATCCTGGCCCTGATCGCCGGAATCGTCGTGACCCTGTTCACGTGGCATGCGTCACAGATCGCGCTGCACCTCAACGACTATCCCGCCTCGTGGGCCCCCATCTCAAACGCTCTCGCATCGCGGATGAGCGGCCCGGCGATTCCATATGTCGAGCGCGCGGCGGTGTGGGCGCACGTCCTGATCATCCTTTCGTTTCTCGTCTACCTGCCGTACTCCAAGCATCTTCACATCGCGGTGGCCGCGATCAACGTCTACTTCGGGCGCACACGCGCGCGCGGACGGCTTGAGCCGATCGATTTCGAAAAGCCGGAGCAAGAGGTGCGCTTTGGATCCGCGCGGGTCACCGACATGACCTGGAAGCAGATGGTCGACACGATGTCCTGCACGGAGTGCGGGCGCTGCCAGGACGTGTGCCCTGCATATGCCACGGGCAAGGCGCTCTCGCCCAAGCTCCTGATCATGGCGATGCGCGACCAGCTGATGGAGGAGGGACCAAAGACCCTCACCGACCATTCGCACGTGCCGCCCCCGATCGTGCCCAACGCGGTCACCGACGACGTTGTGTGGGACTGCGTCACCTGTGGCGCATGCGTGCGCGAGTGCCCTGTCGGCATCGAGCACATCGACCACGTGATCGACCTGCGGCGCAACCTCGTGATGGTCGAGTCACGATTCCCCGACGAGGCCGGCACGATGCTGCGCGACGTCGACCGCTCGTCCAACCCATGGGGCAGGCCCGGCTCCGACCGGATGCAGTGGGCGGAGGGGCTCGGCCTTCGCGTGCTTCAGCCTGGCGAAGACGCTCCGGACGTTCTGTTCTGGGTCGGCTGCGCCCCGGCCTTCGACGAGCGCGCTCGCAAGGCGGCGGTATCCACGGCCAAGCTGATGCTGGAGGCGGGAGTCGACTTCGCCATCCTCGGGCCCCGCGAGTCGTGCAGCGGCGACCCGGCGCGACGCATGGGCGACGAGTACACGTATCAACGGCTGGCCGGCGAGAACGTCGCGACCTTGAACGGCGCGGGCGTGAAGAAGATCGTGACGACGTGCCCTCACTGCTTCAATACGATCGGCAACGAGTACCCCGACTTCGGTGGGCGCTACGAGGTGGTGCACCACACCGACTTCCTCGCCGGGTTGGTGCGCGACGGCAAGCTGAACCCGGCCGCTGACGGCCGCACCATCACCTACCACGACTCCTGCTATCTGGCCCGGCATAACGACGTGCGCTCCCAGCCACGCGAGCTGGTGGCGGCCGTCGGCAAGGCGGTCGAGATGCCGCGCAACCGCGAGCGCACCTTCTGCTGCGGCGCCGGCGGGGCCAGGATGTGGATGGAGGAGAAGCGCGGGACGCCGATCAACCACGAGCGTGTGCGCGAGGCGGCGGCGACGGGCGCGGACACGCTCGCGGTGGCGTGCCCGTTCTGCACCGTGATGCTCGACGACGGCGTGCGCGAGACCGGCGCGAAGATGCAGGTCGTCGACCTCGCGACCCTTCTTCACGAGGCGGTCGAGCGCCGCCGCGGGCAGGCCTAGCTCAGGCCCACGATCTGCCCGTTCTCGTCGATGTCGATGCTCGCGGCGATCGGCGTGGTGGGCAGGCCGGGCATGGTGCGCATGTCGCCGCAGATCGGGTAGATGAAGCCCGCGCCAACCGATGCTCGCACCTCGCGCACAGGCAGCACCCACCCGGTCGGCGCCCCCTTCAGCTTGGGATCGGACGAGATCGACAGGTGGGTCTTGGCGATGCAGACCGGCAGCCTGCCGAATCCGTTCGCCTCGAAGGAGTCGATCTGTCGCGAAGCCGTGGGGTCGTACTCCACCCCCTTCGCGCCGTAGACCCGCAGCGCGACCGCCTCGATCTTCTCGCGCAGGGTCGCCGCGTCCGGGTAGAGGAGCTTGAAGGTGCTGGGCTCCTCGGCGGCCTCGGCCACCATCTGGGCCAGCTCGGTGGCTCCCCTGCCTCCGTCTGAAAAGTTGGTGCAGACCGCCGACCGCACGCCCAGGTGCTCCGCCAGCTCTCGCACGGCCTGGTGCTCGGAGGGATGGTCGCCCGGGAAGGCGTTGATGGCGATGACCGGCGTGACGCCGTGGATCTGGATGTTCTCGACCTGCTTGCGCAGGTTGGCGGCGCCGGCGAGCACGTCGTCAGGGTTTTCCTTGAGCAGGTCGGGCGGCAGCGGTCGGCCCGCGACGACGCGGTACTTGCCCGAGTGCACCTTGAGCGCGCGAACCGTGGCGACCACCACGGCGGCGTCGGGCGCGAGCCCGGAGGTGCGGCACTTGATGTTGAAGAATCTCTCGGCGCCCATGTCGGCGCCGAAACCGGCCTCCGTCACCACGAAATCGGCACAACGCACCCCGATGAGGTCGGCAATCACCGAAGAGGCCCCGTTGGCGATATTCCCGAATGGACCCGCGTGGACGAGCACCGGCGTGTTCTCGAGCGTCTGCAGCAGGTTTGGCTTGATGGCGTCGAGCATGATCACCGTCATCGCGCCGCCGGCGTGAAGGAAGTCGGCGGTGATGGGCTTGCCGTCCCGGGCCAGGCCGATGATCATCCGACCGAGTCGCTGGCGCATGTCCTGCAGCGAGGTCGAGAGCGCGAGCACCGCCATCACCTCGGAGGCGGCTGTGATGTCGAAACCTGTCTGTCTCGTCACGCCGTCCTCGGGCGCACCCAGCCCGACCACGACGTTGCGAAGCACGCGGTCGCTCACGTCGAGCACGCGGCGCCAGGTGATGCTATGAAGGTCGATCGGAAAGTCGCGAAGGCTGTGGTGGATGTAGTTGTCGATCATCGCGGCGAGCAGGTTGTGCGCCGCGGTCACCGCGTGAAAGTCGCCGGTCAGGTGAAGGTTGAGCCGCTCCATCGGCACGACCTGGCTGTAGCCGCCGCCCGCCGCGCCGCCCTTGATCCCGAAGGTCGGGCCCATCGACGGCTGGCGAATCGCCACGAGGGCGCGTTTGCCGATGAGTCCCAGCGCATCGCCCAGGCCGACCGTCGTGGTCGTCTTGCCTTCGCCCAGCGGTGTCGGGGTGATGGCGGAGACCACGACGTACTTGGCCTTGGGGCGGTCGGCCAGCTCCTCGCGGGCCTCGAGCTTGATCTTCGCTACGTCATGCCCGTACGGCTCGAGCAGGTGCGCCCCCAGCCCCATCTTGGCGGCGATCTCCTGCATCGGCAGAAGTCGAGCCTTGCGCGCGATGTCGAGGTCGGAGGGAAATTTCACAGCCATCGGATCTCCTTAATTCAGATGCGCCAGCATCTCCTGGCGCCACCGCTCGGTCGGCTCGATCTCGTTGAAGGTGAACACGTGGACGCCCACGACTTTGCGCTCGGGCGCGCCAAGGTCGGGCATGAGCGCCTTGATGAAGCGGCCGGGATCGTAGCCGCCGGGCTGCAGCATGCGCAAGAACCAGTTGGAGTGCCCGCGCAGGAACCGCGCCGAATCGACGACCCCGATCCTGCTCGATACGCGCAGTAGCTTGGCCGGGTCGGCCACGCCGGCCATCCCGACGTAGATGGGCAGCTCGACCTTGCGGCGCCGCACACGCGCGACCCATCGCTTCACGATCCGCGGGTCGAAGCAAAGGTTGCTCACGATGTACGTGGCGACCCGGCGCTTGTCCCACATCGCCTGGATCGTCATGTCGTCGTCGATGAAGCTGTGGCTCTCGGGGTAGCCCGTGACGCCGATGTCGTGCGGGCCGGCGTCGGCCATTGCCGTGAGGAGGGACACGGAGTCGGGAAAATCTCCCGCCGGCTCGCGCGCGTCGCCCGCGACTACGAACACGTCCTGCGAGCCCATCGCCTTGACCGCGGCGAGGATCTCGGCCAGGTGCGAGCGGTCGCGGATCATGCGCGCCGAGAGGTGAGGGACCACGCTATAGCCCTGTCTCGAGAGGCGCTCCGCGAGGTTGATCGTGGCCTCCATGCCGCGACGGGGTGAGGCGGTGACTGTGATCCGGACCTCATGCGGCACGTGCGCGAGAACGAGCCCTTCGGCGTCCTCGGTCGGCAGCACCTCGTATCGCGGCGTGCGAAGAAAGCCTGTCAGCCCGCTCTGTCCCACCCTCTCTGACCGCACCAGCGGCCTCAGCAAGCGACCACCTGCGACCGTTGCACTATATGCCACAGTCGCGCCATGCGCAACATGGCCTCTGGCATCTCAAAAGGGAGCGGGAAGCAGCAGGATCACGTTGCGGTCCTCCGGCTTGCCCGGCCGCCATGAGTCGAACCCGTTGAAGGGCACATTGGCCGCCAGCTCACGGTGAACCCCGGCGAGCCCTTCGCCGTCGTGGTCGACCATGGTGCAGCCAATCCCGAGCAAACCCGAGCCGGCATCGAAGAGCTCGACCAGCCGTCCCTGGCACGGCCAATCGACCAGCGCGCTCGTGGTGACCTCCCACAAGCCGCCACCCACCCCGGGGCGTGGCGTGATGCGGTTGGCATGGATGTGCCCGTTCAGCCACAGGACCACGTTGCGGAACCGATGCAGCAGGTCGAGCAGCTCTGTGCCTCCCTGCAGCCGGCGCGGGTTGGCCAGGGTGTCGAAGCCGTGGTGGGAGAGGATGACGACCAGGCGGTCGTGCGATTGCGTGCGCACGAGTGAGCCGTCGCGCGTGGTGAACGAGGAGTGCACCTCCTCGAGACGCCGCTCGAGCCACTGGAGCTGGACCGGATCGACCTGGCCGTCGGCGCCCCCGGCCGGGCACACGGTGTCCAGGGTGATGAAGCGAACCCGTGGAGTGTCGTGCACGTAGTAAGCGGTACCGCCCGACCGGTTCACGTCGGTGAAGCCGTGCGATCCCGACTGGTGGTGAAGCTCTACGAACTCGGGCCTGGTGATCGGCCGGCGCGCGGGGTCGGGCGCAACCTCGAGGGCCGGCCCGGACATGAAAGCCTCGGGGTTCCTGACGAACGTCTCCAGGGCCTTGTCGCGGTCGAGGCCGTCGGGCATGGCAAGCGGCTTTCGCGAACCGACCATCGCCCTCGCGAGTGTCGGGTTGACGATGCCGACCCCCTGGCAAACCTCTTCGTGGTTGCCGTAACAGCCCAGCCACGGCAGCCCCAGCCCGGGCGCCTGAAACGGCTCCATCGCCAGATCGAGCAGGCCCGGCACGCCGGGGTATCCGAGGGCCTTCTGGAACAGGTCCCCACCGGCTGGCCCATCTGGCTTCCAGAAGATGTCGGACGGCCATTCCGTGGCCTGCACGCCGTCATAGCCCGGCGAGCCGGAGTCGGGGCGCACCGCACCGCCGTCCATCAGGGCGAGAAAGTTGGTCAGCTCGTTGAGCTGGGTGTTGTCGACGGAGTCGCCGGTCATCGCCACCAGCTCGATCGGGCTCTCCGTGAGAGGGGCGCGGCCGATGCTGCGAAGCGTTCGCAACAGCGCCTCGACGGCCCGGGCGTTCAGCGCCTCTTGCGGCCGCTGCATGGTGAGAAGCTCACGAAACCGCGGGTCCTCCCATTCGCGGTTCACGAACTCGAACCGCGCGGGCGACTGAACGTCGGTGACGTGCAGGTCGGTGATGTGGCCGATGCAGGCGATCGCGGGGCCGCGCGGGCCGTGGTCTTCCGGAGGCGTTTCCGAAACGAGCTCGGCGCGCACCAGGTGCGGCTCGCCCGGCCCCGCGACGACCGGGCGGTAAGGAGAGCGCGAGCCCGCGCGCAGTATCGGTCCGGCGCCGAGCCGGCGCTCCGTGGTGAGCACTGCCGTCGCTAGGTCAAGACCCGGTCGGGGTCGTCTCTTCTCTTTGGATCAGCACCGGATCTGGCCGCAGGGTCAGCCGGACCTTGGTCCCGGCCGGATGCTCGGCGGTCTGGGCGGTCGGCATCTGCGCCAGCACCGTCACCCCCCCGAGGTCGACAGTCACCCGGCTGGTGGCCCCCAGGAAGGCGACGGCGATGACGGTGCCCACCAGTGGCCCGTCCCCCAAGCCGTCCGCGGCCAGCGAGACGGCCTCCGGGCGGACCAGCGCGGTCGCGGGCCCGTCCGGCACGTCGGGCTGCACCAGCGGCAGGCGCACGCCTCGCACCTCGACCTCGCGATCCTTCACGGTGCCGGCAAGGCGGTTCGTGAGTCCAACGAAATCGGCGACGAAAGGCGTCGCCGGGCGCGAGTAGACCGTCGTCGGCGACCCCAGCTGCTCGAGCTGACCGGACTGCATGACGCCGACGCGGTCGGCGATGGCGAGAGCCTCCTCCTGGTCGTGCGTGACGAACAGTGTCGTGATCCCGACCTCCAGCTGCACCCGCCGGATCTCGTCTCGGAGGCGTGATCGAACCTTCGCGTCGAGGGCGGACAGCGGCTCGTCCAGGAGCAGGACCTGCGGCCTGATGGCGAGCGCGCGCGCCAGCGCCACGCGCTGCTGCTGGCCGCCGGACAGTTGCGTGGCGTAGCGATTGGCCATCGACCCTAGGCCGACGAGCTCGAGCATCTCGTGCGCCCGCTGCTTTCTCTCCTCGAGCCCGACTTTGCGCATCTGCAGGCCGAAGGCGACGTTCTCCCACGCGACCATGTGCGGAAAGAGCGAGTAGGCCTGGAACACCATGCCGACGTTGCGCTTGTTGGCCGGCAGCCCGGTCACGTCGTTGCCCCCGATGACGACCCGGCCGCCATCCGCCTCTTCGAGGCCCGCTACGAGGCGCAAGGCGGTGGTCTTGCCGCACCCGGACGGTCCGAGCAGCGCTACGAGCTCGCCCGCGCCGAGAGTGAGCGAGAGGCCGTTGAGGGCGGTCACGCCTCCATAGCGTCGCTCGAGGTTCTCGAGGCGGACCTCCACGCCCTGACGTGCTCCGGCGTTGTCCGTCACTTCCTCCCCCCTCTCGCAAAATCTTGAACGAGCGTCTCCGACGCCTGCCTGCGCCTGCGTCCGACGAACGCGAGGACGACGAGCAGGATGAAGGCGAAGAGCAGGGACGCCACCGCGACCGCGATCGACACCCCGGCGTTGGCCCGGCCGAGCTGGGCGATCTCCACCTGCAGGTTGTTGTACAGAAGGTTCTGCGCGATCGTGTATTCACCCAGCACGAGCGCGACGGAAAGCAGGGCTGCGTTCAGGATCGCGTTCGAGATGTTGGGGACGATAACCCGCCACATGACGGTGAACCAGCTGGCGCCGAGGCTGCGCGCCGCTTCGGTCAAGGTCTTGACATCGATCGCTCCGAGCCCAGCGTCGAGCGCGCGGTAGCAATACGGCAAGACCAGGATCACGTATGCAAAAGAGAGGGTCAGGATGTTGTCGCTGAAGTTGTTACCCATCCACTGGTACATGGGATAGAAGCCGACCACGAGGACGATGGCGGGGATCGTGAGCGGGAGCAGGCAGATGAACTCGACGATGCGCGACAGACTCTTCAGCTTGAGCCGCACCCAGACCATGGTGGGCACGAGCAGGACCAGCATCGCGGCCGACGTGATCGCCGCCAGCTGAAGCGAGGCCGTGATCGCCGCCACCAGGTCGGGAAAGTCGAAGATCTGCTGCCAGTAGGTGAGAGTGCGTGGGGTGTTGAAGTCGTTCCCGCTTCGGGTGGAGAACTCGAACATGGCGAGCAGGGGAACGAGGAAGAAGATCGCGGCCGCGATCAGCACGACGTAGCGGAAGGCCTGCAGCCTGGCCCTGCGTGAGCGTTGGAAGCTCGCCGTCACTGCAGCCATCGCGAGCTCCTTCTCTGGAGGAGGGAGTAGAGCACGGTGGCCAGGACCACGATCACGATCATCTCGATCGCGATGGCGTTCGCCAGGCCCGGTTTGTGCAGACCCACCTCGCTGCTGAGCGCGTTGTTGATCTGCTGGGAGAGCACTGGGGCACCCTGGTTGATGAGGGCGTTCGCGGTCGCGTAGGCGGAGAAGGCGTTGGCGAACAGAAGCAGCGCGCAGCCGATGAACGCCGGGAAGAGAAGTGGACCGGCGACGTATCGCCAGTAGTGCCAGGTGCCGCCTCCCAGGCTCTCGGCTGCCTCGCGCCACTGCGGCTTGATGCCGTCGACGGCCGGGATGAAGACCAGCACCATCAGCGGAATCTGGAAGTACAGGTACACGAGCTGGAGCCCGCGCAGGTCGTAGATCCAGTAGCCGCCGGAGTAGAAATCGATTCCGTGCTGCTTCAGGAAGAGGTAGACGAGGCCGGCCGGGCCGATGGTCGCGAGAAACGCGAACGCCAGGGTGACGCCGCCGAACTGCGCGAGCACGCCGCTGGCCGACACGACGATTCGGCGCAGGATCCCGTCGGGGTTGCCCGTGGCCACGGCATAGGCGACCAGGGCGCCCAGCGAGGCGCCGACCACCGCCGTCACCGCGGACAGCAGCACCGTCTGGAGGCTCGCCTTGACGATGTCCGCATTCCCCAGGCTCGAGAAGTTGGTAAGCGTCGCCGATCCGTTCTCGGCGAGGAACGCACCGACCAGGATGATCCCGGTGGGCAGCAGGAGGAACACCGCGACGTATGCAAAGAAAGGAACCGCTCCGACCCAGTCAAGCGGAAGACGCCGGCCGCCCACGATCGGGCGGCCGGCGGTGGTGGTTACAGCCGGATTGCCGGCAGCTGTCAAGAAATGGCCGCTGACCAGTGGCTGGCGAGGTACGCGCTGGCTGCGGTCGCCTGGCTTGCGCTGAGGAACACCGGGGTGCCCGTCACCGGCGGAAGTGCCGCCGCGGCGGTCTGGTCGATGGTCCCGGCCTTCTGCATCGCCGCCATGCGGACCGGCCGAGCCAGGCCCTTGAGCCACAGGTTCTGTCCTTCGTCGGAGTACAGGTACTCCTCCCACAGCCGCGCGGCGGCCGGGTGCGGAGCGTTCTTGTTGATCGCCTGGGCGTAGTAGCCGCCGAGGACTGCGTTGTTAGGCACGAAGACCTTCCAGGTCGGAACGTCGGTGCCGTGCGCGGCGGAGAGGTAGTCCCAGTCGAACACGACCGGCGTGGTCCCGTTCTTGACCGTCGCCGTGGTGGCCTGCACCGGGACGAAGTTGCCCGCCTGCTTCAGCTGGTGGAAGAAGTCGACGCCCTTGCTGATGTCGTCCAGCGAGCCGCCGTTGGCGAGCGACGCCATCATCACGCCGTTGAGCGCGGCGTTGGCCTGGGTCGGGTCGCCGTTCAACGCGACCTTGCCCTTGAAGGCGGATCCGAGAAGGTCCGACAGAGAAGTGATCGTCGGCACCTTGCTGGAGTCGTAACCGACCGACATGTAGCCGCCGTAGTCCTGGAACCAGAGCCCGGTCGGCTCCTTCTGGCTGTCCAGGATGTCGTTCCAGGTCGCGACCTTGTAGGGCGCGAAGTCGGCGGTGTTGGCCAGCGCGACGGCCATGCCGATGTCGAGCACGTCCGGGGCGCGGCTGCTGGTGCCGAGCTGGGTGACCGCGTTCACCTCATCCTGGCTGCTGCCGTTCGGGTTGTTGGACGTGATCGCGATCCCGTACTTGGCGGTGAAGCCGCTGATGATGGCTCCGTAGTTCGCCCAGTCCGGAGGCAGGGCGATCACGTTGAGCTTGCCTTCGGACTTGGCCGCAGCGACCAGGGCGTCCATGCCGCCACAGGCCGAGGCGGAGGTCGCCGTCTTGGCGGTCGATTCGCTGCACGAGGCCGATCCACCACCGGTGGAGCTGCCGCACGCCGCGACGAGTACGAAAGCCACCACGGCAAGGCCGAGCTGGCGCGTCAGACTACCCAACTTCATGCTTCCTTCCCCTTCTAGACACGGCCGGGCGCCCGGCAGGCAACCTCATCGGCAGCGCCAATGATGATCGACCGGCGGCGACGTTGCAAGGACGGAGTCAGGCCGTGCCGTTGATTTCAGTGAGGGTCCGGTTAAGGGCATCTGGCCCTCTGCTTTCAGGGCGCCGGCCGCGAAACCCCAGCCGGCGGGACAGGTCGGCCGCCCCGGCCTGGGTCATCCGGAGCAACTCTGGCCGATCGCTCTGGCGCAGCCGGTGGGAAGGGCCGGAAACGTCGAGCGCCGCCACCACCTCGCCGTCGGCGCCGAAGACCGGGGCGGCGATGGCGTCCAGGCCCAGCTCCAGCTCCTCGAACGTCCGCGCCATGCCCGACTCCCGCGCGGCCTCCAGCTGCTTTTCCAGCTCGTCCCGGTCGGTGATCGTGTGCACGGTCGAGCGCTCCAGCGGGTGGGCCAGCAGCCGCTGCCGCACCGGCTGGGGCGCAAAGGCGAGGATCACCTTGCCGCTGGCGGTGCAGTGGACGGGCGTACGCCGGCCAAGCCAGTTCACGCTGACCATCGAGGTCGAGGCGGTGGCCTGCTCGATGGGCACGATCACGTCGCCGGCAAGCACGTCGAGCGTGACCGTCTCGCCGAGGGCGCCGGCGAGGCTCTCGCACACGGGTCGCGCCACGTAGCGCAGATCGAACTCGCCGGTGACGACGCTGGCCAGCTGCGGCAGGCGGCGGCCGAGGCGGTACTTGGCCGTCCGCTGGTCGCGCTCGACCAGGCCGTGGCGCTCCAGGGTTGCGAGCAAGCGCAGCGCGGTCGAGCGGTGAACGCTCAGGTCGCGCGCCACGTCGGCGCCCGACTGCCAGCCCCCCTGGGCCAGGAGGTCGAGGATGGCGATCGCGCGCTCGACCGAGCGGACTCCGCCGTCCCGCGGCGCCTCGTTGCTCATAGCGCAACATTACCTTGCGGAGTTGATTCTGGACGGCTAAAATGTTGGGCTCTGAGCATCTGTTGAGCCTTGCGCAACAGAACTGGAGGCCTGATGAGCCGAGAAGAAGAGATCCGAGCCGGACTGTTCGACCACACCCTCAACGGCCACGCCCCCGAGGTGAAGGCCCTCACCGAGGAAGGCCTGGCCCTGGGGATGGACCCCATGGACATCCTCTTCAAGGCCCTCATCCCCTCGCTCGAGGAGGTCGGCCGGCGATTCGAGAAGGGTGACTTCTTCGTCCCCGAGATGCTCATCGCGGCCCGCGCTATGCAGGGCGCGCTGACGATCCTGCGGCCGCTCATCGCCGAGACCGGCGCCCAGCCGGTCGGCCGCTACGTGATCGGCACGGTCAAGGGCGACATCCACGACATCGGCAAGAACCTGTGCGTGATCATGCTCGAGGGCGCCGGCTTCGAGGTCTTCGACCTCGGAGTGAACACCCCGCCCGAGAAGTTCGTCGCCGCGGTCCAGGAGCACAAGCCGGACGTCGTCGGCTTCTCGGCCTTCCTCACGACCACGATGCCGATGTTCAAGGTCAACATCGAAGCACTCACCAAGGCGGGCCTGCGGGACAAGGTCCACATCGCGGTCGGCGGCGCGCCGGTGACCGAGGAGTATGCGAAGCACGTCGGAGCCGACAGCTATGCGCCTGATGCCTCGATGGCGACGCGCATGGCCAAGCAGCTGGTCGGCGATCGGTCCGCAGGCTCGCAGGGCGCCCAGGCGCTCGAGAAGGCCGTGATGCTAATCGACGAGACCCTCAAAAAGGGTTAAAGATCAATGGAGACCCGTCTCAGCTCGCGCAGCCGCGAGGTCGTGGTCTCGGGCGACCGGCCCTTCGTGATCATCGGCGAGCGCATCAACCCCACGGGTCGCAAGGTCCTGGCCGCCGAGATGAAGAACGGCGTGATGGATCGCGTACGCGCCGATGCCCTCGCGCAGGCGGGCGCGGGCGCCCACATGCTCGACGTCAACGCCGGCATCCCGGCGATCGACGAGGCCGCACTCCTGGTGGAGGCCATCAAAGCCGTTTGCGAGGTGAGCGACCTGCCGATCTGTATCGACTCCTCGATCATCGAAGCGCTGGAGGCGGGGCTTGCCGCCTACGAGGGCAAAGCGCTCGTCAACTCCGTCACCGCTGAAGAGGAGCGGATGGAGCGCATCCTACCCCTGGTCAAGAAGTACGGCGCGGCGGTGATCGGGATGGCCAACGACGAGACGGGAATCTCGATGGTCCCGGAGGAGCGCCTCGCGCTGGCCCGGCGGATCATCGAGCGCGCCTCCGAACACGGCATTCCCCAGGAGGACGTGATCATCGACCCGATCGCGATGACGGTCGCCGCCGACCCCACCTGCGGCGTGATCACCCTCGAGACCATGCGGCTGATCCGCGAGCGGCTTGGCAACAACATGACGTGCGGCGCCTCCAACGTCTCCTTCGGGCTGCCCGACCGCGCCACTGTCAACGCGGCGTTCCTGCCCCTGGCGATGAACGCCGGACTGACCTGCGCCATCACCAACCCGCTCGTTCCAGAGGTGAGGCGGGCGGTCCTGGCCGGCGACCTCCTATTGGGCCACGACGAGTACGCGATGAAGTGGATCGCGAGCTATCGCGCGGAGCTGGCGGCCGCCGGGCGCGCGCAGGGCGCATAGATTGAGACGGGGTCCCCGCGAACTCACGGCCAAGCCTCCGAGTTCGCGGGGTAATAGATGATTCAGCGGAAGCTCGAGGTCCGTTACCTCCCGTTCGAGCGGACCACGCGCGTCCCGCCGGGCACCACACTCTTCAGCGCCGCCCACTGGATCGGTCTTCCCATCGATTCGACGTGCGGCGGCCGAGGTACGTGCGGCAAATGCAAGGTGAGGGTGGTGCAGGGTTGCCCCGACGCCGAAACCGCAGACCACCGGCAGCTCCGACCCGCCGAGATCGCCGACGGCTGGCGGCTTTCCTGCCAGGCGCGCATCTACGAGGACATGACCTGCGAAGTGCCGCAGCTGCTCCGCGTCCCGAAGGCGGCGACCATGGGCCTGGGCCGGCTCGTCATCCTCGACCCCAACATCCGCAAGGTCTACCTCGAGCTCGCCGAGCCGACCCTAGAGGATCAGCGGAGCGACGTCGCGCGGCTGAGGGATGCGCTGACTGTCGAGGGGCACGACATGGTGGCCGCCGTCCCTGTGCTGCGCACGATTCCTCGCGTGTTCCGCGAGGCCGGATTCCAGGTCACCGCGGTCCTCGCGGGAGAGCACCTGGTGGCGGTGGAGGCGGGGGACACGACCGGGGACTGCTTCGGGGTCGCGTTCGATGTCGGCACCACCACGCTCGTCGGCACCCTGATGAACCTGCGCACCGGCATGGCGGCGTCGGTGCTTTCCACCCTCAACGGGCAGGCGCCGTTCGGGGCCGACGTCATCTCTCGCATCAGCCACGGAATGAACGGACCAGAGTCGGTCCTCGAGCTGCAGGCCGCCGTCGTGGGCACCATGAACTCGATCCTCGCGGAGCTCTACCGTGAGGCCGGCGTATCGGCCGACCGGACGTACGAAGCCGTGGTCGTCGGCAACGCCACGATGCTCCACCTGCTTTTCGGCATCGACCCGAGTCCGCTGGCGGTGATGCCGTTCACGCCGGCGTTCATGGAACCCATGAGCGTGGTCTCGAGCGAGGTCGGGCTGGACATCCACCCGCAGGGCTACATCCAGACGCTGCCGGCGCTCGGCGCTTACGTCGGCGCCGACATCGTGGCGGGCGTGCTGGCGACGAGCATCGTGCGCGAGGACAAGATGCGCGTGTTGGTCGACGTCGGCACCAACGGCGAGATCGTGCTGGGCAGCGGGCAGCGCGCGCTGGCCACCGCGGCGCCGGCAGGTCCCGCGTTCGAGGGCAGCCAGATCCGCTGCGGCATGCGGGCGACGGTCGGCGCGATCGAGGGCGTGCAGCTCGGCGACACGGTGGAGCTGCAGGTGATCGGCGGCGACGTGCCCCCCGAGGGCATCTGTGGGTCCGGCCTGGTCGACGCGGTGGCGCAGCTGCTGCTGGCCGGCCTGCTCGACCACTCGGGCCGAATGAAGACGGCCGATGACGTGCCGGGCCACCCGCTGCGCGATCGGCTCATCGACGTCGACGGGGTGCGGGCATTCCTGCTCGCGGACGGCGTCTACCTGAGCCAGAAGGACGTCCGCGAGCTGCAGTTCGCCAAGGGCTCGATCGCCACCGGCATCAAGGTGCTGATGGACATCCTCGGGGTGGAGACAAAGGACCTGGACGAGGTGCTGCTCGGCGGCTCGTTCGGCTCTTACCTCAACCCGGAGAGCGCCAAGGTCATCGGGCTGGTGCCCCCGGTCGACGTGGACCGGATCATCGCCGTCGGCAACTCGGCCGGCGAGGGCGCCAAGATCGCGCTGCTCTCGTACCGCGAGCGCCAGGTCGCTTTCGAGCTGCCCGCCCGCATCGAGTACGTGGAGCTCTCGGGCCGGGCGGATTTCAACGACGCGTTCGTTTCCGTGCTGGCCTTCCCGCACCTGGAGCCGGTCGCGTGAACCGGACGGCGCTCGTGATGTGCGGCGCGCTCGGCAAAGAGGTCAAAGCCATCGTCGACCGCCGCGGGTGGGACGTCGACATGTACGGGGTCTCGGCGCTGCTCCACCTGTACCCCTCGCGGATCGTCGACGAGCTGCGCGTGAAGCTCTACGCGCTGCGCCCGAACTATGAAAAGCTCGTCGTCGTCTACGGCGATTGCGGCACGACCGGGCGGCTGGAGCCGCTGCTCGAAGAGGTCGGCGCCGTCCGTTTGCGCGGGCCGCACTGCTACGAGATGTTCGCGGGTGCCGACCGCTTCCGCCAGGTCTCCGAGGACAGGCCCGGGACCTTCTTCCTCACCGACTGGCTGGTCCGCAACTTCGACCGCGCGGTGGTGCGCGGGCTCGGGCTCGACCGCGACCCCGAGCTGAAGACGATGGTGTTCGGCAACTACGAGGCGCTCATGTACCTGAGGCAGATGCCCAACCCGCGGCTCGGGCAGAAGGCGGAATCGATCGCCGCCTATCTCGGGCTGCCGCTGGAGATCGTCGACGTCGGGTTGGGCGAGCTGGAGGATCGCCTCGCGGAGCTGGTCGAGAGCTGATGGCCTCCTACCAGGTGATGTTCTGGAAGCACATCCCCTCTCAGGTCAAGGCCTGGGAAGGCGAGGCCGAGGTCAAGCGCATGCTGCCCGACTACTTTCAGGCCGCCATCGACGCGTATGCGATGAAGGACGGATCGACCGACATGGACGCCTATCTCGACGGATGGCACTGGGGCCCGGTCGAAGAGCGCGCCGGCAGCCCCAGCGAGGTGCTGGCGGCGGTGATCGACGAGCTTACGGTGGAGAACCCCCGGGCGCGCCTCATGAACCCCGAGGAGACTGCATGAGGGACGAGCTGCTCGACGAGCTGGTGGCGAGCCAGGGCCTCGTGATCGGGATGACGCGCATCATCGCCGACGACGACCACCGCGTCGGCGCATGGACTCTTGGCGACATCGCGGCCCACCTGGCGGCGACGGAGAGGGAATGCTTCGAGCCGCGCGTTCGCGCGATGGCCGCGGGAGAGAGCCCGCGCTTTGAGTGGTACTCAAACGACGAGCGCGACTTCGACGGCCTCACCCTCGACAGTGTGCTCGCGGACTGGACCGAGACCCGGGCTCGACTCGTCGAGTTCGTGCGCGGCCTGTCGCCCGAAAAAAGGCGGCGCACTGGCACGCACGCGACCTTCGGGCAGGTCACGGTCGACGGGTATCTGCGGGTCGCTCTCGAGCATGATCGCGATCACCTTGGTGCGCTGGAGCGTCTAGCCGGCGAGCTCGCGCGCTAGCCGCGCGCGCCAGGCGGCGGGCCTCGACCAGCCGGCGGTCACGAGAAGCCGGCGGAAGGTTCTCGCGGATCAGCATGGCCGCGGTCTGGGCGACGGCCCCGGCGAGGATCGCCGCCGCGACGGCGTCGGCGCGAAGCCTGGGATTGCCGTGCGCCGCGAGCCGGTCAGCCAGCTCGGATGCGCCGGCCGCCGTGCGCACGACCTCGAGCGGCACGTCCACGGTCCTGGCGTGGGCCGAGTCGAGCGAAGTGCCGGACCGCGTCGCACTCACGTAGGCGAGATAGGCGTCGACGTCCTCTTCGACCAGCTCCTCGGCGCGTAGTCGCAAAGAGTGGGCCTGGCCGTGCGCCTCGGCCGAGCCGCTCCACGTCCTGGCCGACATTCGCGCGCATTTCTCGAGCAGCGCAGCCGCCGTCGCCACCACCGCCGCCGAGGCAGACCCGCTCGCCGGCGCAGGCTCCTTCGATGCGATCGCGTCGAGCAGCCGGCCCATGCGGTCCTCAGTCGTTGCCAAGCTCCAGCTTGCGACGCGCAATGAACTCTTTGAGCTGCTCGTCGACGCCGGGGTCGATGCCCGGGTCCGGGTACTCCGCGAGGACCTGCTTCCATTTCTCGGCCGCCACCACGTCGGCGGTGCGGGCGCCGAACCGGTTCCACCGGTCGAAGTTCTCCGTCGACGAGATCCACGGGCGGTAGAAGCCAGTGCGGTAGTTGCGCAACGTGTGCTCCGCGCCCAGGAAGTGACCGCCCGGTCCGACCTCGCGCAGCGCATCCATCGCCATGCCCTCCTCGTCCACGGGCAGCCCGCGCGTGAGGATCCACTCGAACATGCGCAGAGCCTCGACGTCGATGATGAATTTCTCGTAGGACGCGAGCAGCGCGCTCTCGAGCCATCCGGCCGCATGGAGCACGAAGTTGACGTGACCGAGGATCGTCGGCCACATGCACATCATCGATTCGTATGCGGCCTGCGCGTCGGGGGCTTTCGACGAGGTGAGCGCGCCGCCGCCGCGGAACGGAAGCTTGTAGTGACGCGCCATCTGGGCGCTGGCGAGGATTCCCATCGCAGATTCGGGCGTGCCGAACGCGGGGCTGCCCGACTGCATGTCCGTGTTGGTGAGAAACGAGCCGTAGACGCTCGGGGTCCCCGGACGGATCAGCTGCACGAGCGCTATGCCGGCCAACGCTTCGGCCGTCTGCTGCGCGACCGTGCCGGCCAGCCCCATCGGCGACATGGCGCCCGCCATCAGGAACGGGGTGACGATCACGGGCTGGCCGACCTCCGAGTACTCGAGCAGCGCGCCCAGCATGCGGTCGTCATACCGGAGCGGGCTGTTGACGTTGATCAGGCTGAGCACTGCCGGCGTCTTCTCGATCTTCTCGCGGCCGCCGAACAGGATCGATGCCATCTCGATCGTGTCGCGAGCGTTCTCCTGCGAGATCACGCTGCCCATGAACGGCTTGTCCGTCCAGCGCATGTGCGAATAGACCATGTCCAGGTGGCGCGATCCGAGGGGCAGGTCCTCCGGCTCCACGGTGGTGCCGCCGGCGCAGTGGATCTGGTCGATGGCCTGGGCCATCTTGTCGAAGTTGTTGAAGTCCTCGATCGTCGCGCCGCGGCGCCCGCGCTCGAGGTCGGTGATGAAAGGCGGCCCGTAGACGGGGGCGGTGACGACGTTGTCACCTCCGAGCACAACCGTGCGCGCGCTGTTGCGCGCCTGAAGCTCGAACGTGGCCGGCGTCTTGGCGACCTGCTCCAGCACGAAGGCGCGGTCGAACCTCACCCGGTTGTCCTCGATTTTCATCCCCGCTTTGGCGAAAAGCTCGCGCGCCCGCTCGTGCAGAAAGTCGACTCCGATCTCCTCGAGGATGGTCATGGCCTGCTCGTGGATGATCTCGACCTCCTCGCCGCTCAGGAGGTCATAGGGCTTCAGCGTGTTCTTCCACACGCGCGAAGTCTTGCACTTCCTTTGTCCCGTGTGCGTCGAGAATTGGCGAGTGGGCTGGGAGGACCTGACACCAAGCGAGGACGTCCACGCGGCCGACTGGAGACGCGAGCGGGTGCAGGGTTTCGGGTTGGACGTCGGCTCGGTCGTTCCGCACGGATTCGATGCGTACGCGCGGATCTTTCATCCATCGAGGCCCTTCAGGCCACGATCCACGACCGGATCACCGCGGACGGCGATATCGTGAATTCCTGACCTCGGGGCGGGCTGTGCTAACGTAATGCCTGCCCGTTGGGGCGCTCTGGTCCCGCCTTGGGACCCCATCTAACTGACTTGATCCCCCTTTCACGTCCCGCCCGTACCCGGCCAACCTCAAGGCTCGTGTGAAATGAGCACGCCCAATCCCGGGGACGTCCTCCCGCTCTGGAACCCGGAGATTCCGGGCGAGGAGATCCAGACCGGACGCCTCGGCATCCGGGTCCGTCCGGGCACCCCGGCCGCGGCCAAGGTGCTCGCCCTGGAGGCGGCGGGCGGCGCCGAGCTGTTGCGCCAGGTGCTCGAGGACCAGCGGATCATCGACGGCACCTACACGGTCGTGAAGCCGGAGAAGCCGCTCGAGTTCACCGGGCAGGTCAGCACCACGCTGCTCACCGGCAAGCTCGGCCGCACGCCGATGGGCCTCGCCCTCGAGATCACCGACTGGCAGGATCTCGACGGCGAGCTCGAGATGGAGAAGAACCGCCTGCGGCTTCGCTACCAGGAGCTTCACGTGGTCAAGGAGTGGGACGGCGACCTCGAGGGCTTCACCGCCCTGGTCCTGCGTGAGCAGGCGAAAACCCTTCCCATCCTCGACTCCACGATGCGGTTCATCGAGCACCTGCGCGACTACCGCGAGAAGCTCGCCGAAGCCGCCGTGAGGCGGTACGAGGCCACCGAGCAGTGGATGGAGTGCCCCAAGTGCGAGGCCGAGGTTCCGACCTCGAACGGCATCCACTGCCCCGAGTGCGGTGAGGACATGCGCGGAGGCGAGTACGTGCGCGCGAACCTGCACCTGGTCGACGACGCCGACGGGCGGATCTACCGCGGTATCGACTCCCTGACCGTGCGGTCGCAGGGCTTCCCCGAGTACCGCGGCATGTCGCTGGACCGCATCCAGGGCTCCAACCTTTGGGTGAGCTTCAGACGCTACGACCCGCTGCCCGACGAGGGCATCGTGCTGCCGACGGCGAGCGTGGAGATGTTCGAGGCGCAGCGTTCGGTCATCCGCCAGCTGCAGATCGGCAGCCCGCGCTCGGGAGCGCTCGCCGCCGAGCTCGCCGACACCGGCTGGCTGGGCAGCCCGCCCCGCGTGCCCCTCGACGGCAAGAAGGCCCACCACCTGCCCGACCCCAACGAGGAGCAAGCGGAGGCCGTTGCTCGCGTGATGGGCATGAGGCCGGGACAGCTGTACCTCATCCAGGGCCCGCCGGGTACCGGAAAGACCACCGCGATCGTGGAGTCGATCCGACGAATTCTCGCCCGCAACCCCAACGCCTCCATCCTCCTGTCCTCCCACTCCAACGACGCCGTCGACACCGGGCAGGAACGCCTGCTCGGCTTCTCCCACGTGCGCCAGGCGCGCATCGCCGAGCCCGGCAAGGTGCCACGCCGCCTGCGCCCGACGCTGGTCGAGGGCGACGACCTCGAGCCGTACAACCTGGTCGCCGGCACCTGCAACCGCCTCGCGATCGACTCCCGGCTGCGGTTCAAGGTCTTCGACTGGCTGATCCTCGACGAGGCCAACAAGGTGCGGGCCAACGAGGCGCTCGCCCTGATGCCGATCGCCAAGCGCTGGGTCATGATCGGCGACCTCAAGCAGCTGCCCCCGGTGATGGAGGAGGCGGCTTCCACCTTCAAGATCGAGCAGCCTCTCGACGAGGTCGTACGCGACGACAGCTTTTACGGCTGGATTTGGGACAGGGTCCCGGCCAGCTCCAGGATCATGCTGCCCCGCCAGTACCGCATGCGAGAGCCGATCGGCCGCGTCGTCTCCGACCTCTTCTACGAAGGCAAGCTCATCCACGAGTCGCCGTCCCCCCGCATGCCGCTCCCTTGGCCTTTCGACCGTGAGCTGGTCTGGGTGGACACCGGCGCCCAGGACGAGTACCGCGACGCGCAGCGGTCGGTGGCCAACGAGTTCGAGGTCGCCCTCTGCAAGGACATCACCTCGATCATCCGGCGGCGGGTCCGCAAGGCCAAGCTCGCGGTGATCGCGATGTACAACTCGCAGGTCAACCGCCTGCAGTCGGCGCTCAAGGGCATCGTGCCGCCCGAGGACATCGAGTCGGTCGACGCTTTCGAAGGCCGCGAGTCGGACGGCGTGATCCTTTCCCTGGTCCGCTCCAACGACCGCGCCGCCATCGGCTTCCTCAACGACCCGAACCGGGTCAACGTCGCCATCTCGCGGGCCAAGAAGATCCTGGTCATCGTCGGCGACTCCAAGACGGTGATCGGCGGCGCGCCGGAGCTGTTCGGACCGCTGTTCGAGCACGCCAAGGAAGAGGGCCTGGTGGCGGGGGTCGGCGCGGTCGTCACGGCCTGCCAGCGCGTCGGCATCCGATCGCAGGTGCAGAGGCTGTCACGCCCGCACCGCGGCGAGCGACGGACGAGGCGCCGCAGGCGCGGTCAGCGGCTGCCCGGAGAGGCCGGCGCCCACGGCGAAGCCGCCGCGCCTGAGAACGGTTCAGGAACGGTCGACACGATCGATGCGGCCGAGGGCGATTCGGCCCTGTCGGTCAACGGGAACGGCTCGAACCCTGAGATCGCCCCGGTCGAGTCTCGCCTCGAGCCGCCCGCCGAACACTCCGAATAGCCACCCGTTTGCTTTCCCTCTAAGCTTCGCGCTGCCAGTTGTCAGACGAGTGCATCTTCTGCCAGATCCTGCGGGGTGACTCTCCGGCGACGTTCACGTACGAGGACGACAGCGTCGTCGCGTTCATGGACATCCAGCCCATCACCCACGGTCACATGCTCGTGGTGCCCCGGAAGCACGCCGTTTTGATGTCCGATGTGGAGGACTCCGTGGCGATGCGAGCCTTCCGCGTCGCGCGCAAGCTCGCCGCCGCCGCCCGCGCCTCGTTGGGGGCGGCCGGCGCCAACCTCTTCGTCGCGGACGGGGAGGTGGCGTTCCAGGACGTGCCCCACTTCCACGTCCACGTGATCCCCCGCTACCCGAACGACGGTTTCGGGCTGACCTTCCCGCCGGCTTACAACCAGCCCCCGGGAAGGGCGGAGCTGGAGACGATCGCCACGGCGATCCGGCGGGCCCAAGAGTAGGCGGCCTCTAAGGGGACACCGTCACCTGGAGCGAGTAAGCGACGACATACATCGGGCAAGGCTGGCTCGACGGGCATACCGGGCCGGCAAACGAGGTGATCTCGACCTGGCCGGGCGCCCGGGCCAGGAAGGCCGCGAGGGTCACGCCGCGGACCGCGGTGGCGGCCGGATCGACGGTCGGGGCCAGGATCGCCTCGTCGCCTGATCTGGGCTGGCTCCAGTCGTTCATCCCGCCCGCAGCGTGAAGGACCAGCTCGAGCCTCTGCCCAACGCGCATGGCCGCTGTGTGATCCTTTTCCGTGGCCGTGACATCGAAGCCGAGGCCGGAGCTCGGGCTCGGACTCGGGTTGGAACCCGGATCAGCGCTCGTGCTGCCGCAGGCGGCCAGCAGGAGGACCGCCGCGACCGCGAGCATGACGTTTCTCATTCCAATACCGAAACGGCCACTACTGCGTTGGGGTAACACGTGAGGATCGATCGAATGATGCGGTGGCGGAGATCCTGGGCGCTCCTTTCGATCGCCCTGGTCGCGACCTTGGCGTGCGGCGGCGGGACCAGCGTGGGGGTCCGATCGCCCACAGCGGTCACGGGCGGCCTGGCCCAGGGGTTGATCGCCTACGTGGTCGACCAGGGTGTAGGGGTCCTGGACCCCGCCACCGGCAAGTCGACGATCGTAGCCCCCCTGCCGGCGGGCGGCGCGTTCCGCGTCGCGGGACCGGTCTGGGGTCCGGCGCCCGGCGTCTCCTATCCGGTGATCTACTTCGCGATTCACGACGATCGCCCGGCGGAGAGCCGCAACACGCCCGGAGTGGTGCCGTACGACTGGCTGTTCCGAGTCGACCCGTTCACCGGCGTCATCGAACCGATCGCCGCCTCCGAGGATGTTCAGAGCGAGGGCCCGATCGGGCTGGTCGCCAACTCGCACTACGTCGCGCTGACATATGGATGCTGCGCGACGTACGAGGTCGACGCGCTCGACGTCACGCAGCCGGCGGGCCCGCTCAAAGTCCTCTCCAGGCCACCGGCGCAGGCGGCGTTCTTCACCGAGGGTGCTGCCCCGGGCAACTCGAGCCTCATCGCGGTCCGGGAGTTCGGCACCGGCGGGTGGTACTGGCTCAACGCCGACGCGGGCGTGCTCAACCCGTTTCCCCTGTCGCTCGGGCCCGATGACGGCCCGATCGCCATCACACCCGACGGGTCGACCGTCGCGGTCGCGCTGCCGGACCACGGCGCGGTGATCGAGCCCATCAACGTCGCGCTGCCGGTCGCGACGCCGAGCACGAGCGCC